>JACCDZ011334736.1_pt1 | contig 25207 bp, 25 predicted proteins | sample 7449551 | NCBI WGS metagenome assembly JACCDZ01 (sample SAMN15323452, study PRJNA562643) | freshwater metagenome | isolation source: river surface water | place: USA:Blue River Watershed | collected 2017-08-18 | reverse complement strand
CTGGAACACCCTCGTGGTAGACGGTGGTGGTTTCGCGCCAGGTGTCGAAGGTGTCTACACCCTCAGGCACCGACCACCACATTCTGCCTGGACGTGAGAAGTCGTCCGATGGACCGGTGTAGTAGATGCCTCCGTGCTTGGTAGGGGCAATCATGCACTCGAGATTGCGAAGCTCGGGAGCGATATCAAAGTGAGTTCGTCCCAGCTCTTCAATTGCCTTGTCGCTCAGCTGCTGCATCCACGCCTTGAGCGCGTCTGTGCCGCGCAGCTTGGTGCTCGGGTCCTTCTCAAGGTGAGCAACCGCCTCGGCCACGTTTGCCCCAGGCAGGATCTGATTTGCAACTGCGCTCTGCTCTGCGATAACGCGGGCTAACTCTTCTTTACCCCACTCGTAGGTCTCATCGAAGTCGACCGCTGCACCGAGGAACTTCTTGCTCAGAATTGCGTATAGGTCGCGACCAATCGCATCCTTTGAGTTTGCCTTCGGCATCATCTCGGTCAGGAAGTCGCCAAAACGGGCGTAGCCCTCGGTGGCGGCCTTTGCAGCCTCCGCAAGCTCGTTTTTTAGCGAGTTGCTCAGGCCACCTTCAATTTCAGCTCCGGCTGCGAAGGTGTGGAAGAAGCCCTCTGGGTTGTTGATCTGCTTGACCTGGCCAATTACCTCCTCGAGCTGTCGCTTGGCTGGAGCGTTACCAGATTCAAAACCAATCCTCAGGCTCTCGGCATAACCGGCCAGGGATTCACCGACCTTGCGCATTCGGGAGGCAATGTTCTCCCAGTCTTGCTCGGTCTTGGTTGGGGATAGGTCGAAGATATCGCGCACGCCCTGGGCCGCAGATGCGATGTTGTTTAGCTCTCGGTACACCAGGCCCGATTCGTGCTTTGCAATCTCACCCTCAAGCGAAGAGGAAAGGGCATCTTTGGTGACTAGGTCAACATCGTCAACTGCCTCAAGAGCATTCAGCGCTGCAAGCGTCTTTTTAGCCAGTTCGTAGTCACGCTCTAGGGCTGCAGGTGAAAGGTCATCCATGTCGCCTTCGCCACCCGGCATTCCCAAATAGGTTGCATAGGTCGGGTTGTTGGCAACGTTGATCTCTAGAAATTCGTTAGCAAGTTCATCGATTTTGGTAACTGGGCGCATCATTGGACCTTTCACTAAGGTCTCAATGGTGCCACATTTTTAGTCCTTCAAAACCTTGAACGTCTGCAATGTTGGGTCTGCGACAAAGGCAATTCGAACGCCAATATCCCTTGCCTCCATCAGCGCATCAAAACCTGCCTGTGTAATCAATTCACCCGGGCTAAAAACCGGAACTCCAGGAGGATAGGGGCAGATTAGTTCTGCACTGACTCGACCAACAGCATCGCTCGCGGCGACCACCTCATACTTAGCAAAGAATGCATCGCGCGGGTTTTGAATCACTACCGGTTCAATTGAAAAAGCTGGTGAAACCGAAATCGGTCTAGGGTCGCCCTTGAACTTCTCAACCAGCTTGATGATCGTGCTCACCAGCGAATCGATTCGTTGCGGGGTATCTGCCAACGTGATCATCGGGATGATCACATCACGGTTTGCCATCTCGAGGTCGATGTTCATTGAAAGCAACTCATTTTCAATGGCATTACCGTCAGAACCGGTTTCGGCAAGCAAGATAACGAGCTTGAGTGGATCGATGTATGGACCATCGATCACTCCGATGCCGTGCTCGCGAAGCTTCGCACGACCCGCCTTGGTTGCCTCAATTACCGGGCCGATTAGCTCTGCACCATGACGAGAGATCAACGCTCGAGCGGCATCGATAGAGGCCAAGATTCGACCAGACATTGAGGTGGTTTGAGTTGAGTCAAACGCTTTGTTCAATCGAGCTAGGTCAACATAGCCGGACTTGGCAAGCACGAAGCTCGCCTGAGAGTAGCTAGGGAGGGTCTTGTGGGCAGAGGTGACCACAATGTCGGCACCCTCAGAAATTGGGTTCAGAGGCAGCTCAGGGTGAAAACCGAAGTGTGCCGCCCAAGCCGCATCCACGACCAACGGAATTCCAAATTCATGGGCGACCTGAGAGAGTCTTGGGATGTTCGACATGGTGCCGACATAGGAGGGCTCTCCAATTAGAACGGCCTTGGCGTCTGGGTGCTGCTCCAGAGTCTCACGAAGTCTTGAAGAGGGTAGATACTCGGGAAGTCCGGTAAGTGGATTAATTTCTGGCCTCACCCAAATTGGCTCAACACCGGCATAGACCATGCCGACCAGCATGGACTTGTGCAGAGTTCTGGTGACGATGACCTTGTCTCCGGGCCCAGCCACTGCCATCACCGCAGCATGGTTGGATCCGGTTGAGCCATTCACTCCGAAGCGGCAAAGTTCAGCACCCCAGGTCTTGGCTGCGATAGCCTCGGCCTCCAAAATCAAAGAGGGGGAGATGCGGTTTGGGTGGTTCCCAGGGAGAACTGGGATGTCTCCGTCAACAACTGGACCAGTGAGATCAATACGACCCTTGTGGCCTGGTATTTGGAACGGGGTGCGTTCAGCGGTTATGTCTCTAATCCACGCATCGAGTAGCGGGGCATCATTTCTAAGGCCCATCGGGTCATTCGGATCTAGGAGTGTGGCAGCGCCAAAAACGTGCTCGTTCAATACCTTGCTTTCTACAGGACGAAAGCCCCAACTTTACAACCAATTACCCCCGGGGCAAACCAGAAATTGCTAACCCTTGATGAATTCAATTTCTTGCTCGCCAAGAGTCAGCTCCTGGGTTATCTCCGTGAGTTGCTCGGTGGTTCTGGCTGAGGCAATCGGAGCAATGACACTGGGTCTTTGACGAAGCCACTGCAGCGAAACTGCAGCAGTCGATACAGCGTGTTCTTTGGCCACTGCGCTCAATCGCTCTAGCAAGTCAAAGTTTTCTTCGGTTGAATAAGCCTCAACCCCTTGCGCCCTGACCGATTCGATCTTGGTGCCGGGTTGATACTTTCCAGACAGAAAACCGCGAGCAAGGGCAAAAAATGGAAACGCTCCGATGCCGAACTCATTAAGGATTGGCATTGAATCGGTTTCAAAGGCTTCGCGTTCGATCAAGTTGTATTCGTTTTGCAGCGCAATGTATTGCGGCAGGTCATTCTCTTCAGCTACTGCCTTGGCGCGCCTTAGCTGGTCCGCACTGTGCTGTGAGGCGGCGATGTAGCGAACCTTGCCAGCTGCGATTAGTTGTTCGTAGGCCGCCAGGGTTTCTTCGATGGCTACTTCGCCATCGAAGTGGTGAGAGTAGTAGATGTCGATGTGGTCGGTGCCAAGTCTTCTTAGCGAGTCCTCGCAGGCGGCGATGATGTTGTTGCCGCTTAGTCCTGGCCTAGTTGAGAGTTTGGCGACTTTGGTTGCAATCACAAACTGATCCCGGTCTTGGGCATGTAGCCACGACCCGATGATGGTCTCGGATTCACCGCCAACATTGCCGGGTTTCCACTCACTGTAGACATCGGCAGTGTCGATGAAGTTGCCGCCTTTGGCTGCAAATGCATCCAGCACACTGAAGGACTGATCTTTGTCCGCGCTCCAGCCAAAGACATTGCCACCAAGGCAAAGTTCGGACACTACTAAGTCGGTTTTGGGCACCGCGCGCATACGCATTTACTTGACCTCAGGCTGTTGTTGGGTGATGCAGTGAATTCCACCACCGCGAGCAAAGATTTCGGTGGCATTGATAAGTACTATTTCGCGGCCGGGGTAGACCTCTCGAAGAATTGCCTTGGCTTCTTTGTCCCTGGGGTCATCGAAGGCGCAAAGTAGAACTGCGTGGTTCAGCACGTAGTGATTTATGTAGCTGAAATCAACCGGTCCCTCACCATCGGAGAGGATCTGTGGTGCAGGGACCGAAACTACCTCATACCCGGAGCGAATAAATAGCTCTCTAACTTCTGCTGAAACCGGGTAGTCGGGGTGGTTTGGGTTTCTTTGATCGTGATACAAGACTCTGCCATCTGGGGTGAAGCAAGCGACGATGTCGACATGCCCCTGCGTCCCAAACTCTTCGTAATCTCGGGTCAGGCCGCGCTCCAGCCAAATGGCCTTGTTGGTGCCGAGCAACTCATGCATCTGAGCCTCAACCTCATTGGCACTGAGCTTGGGGTTTCTACCCTTGCCAAGCTGAACGGTCTTGGTGAGTAGTAACTCGCCTGAGCCACTTACATGAAAGCCACCACCCTCGTTCACAAGCGGTGTATCCAGAACCTCAACACCAATCAGCTTTGCGATTTCGGTCGCGAGCTTGGCGTCTTTGTCATAGCTTGCCCATTCTTGACCACCCCAACCATTGAAAACCCAGTTGATGGCCTTGAGTTCTCGATTTTCAATTACGAAGCTCGGGCCACTGTCTCTGATCCAGGCATCGTTGATCGGGATTGGAATCAGTTCACAGGCTGCGGAGAGATATTTCTTAGCAATCAGCTCATCACCTGGGTTCACCACAACGCTCACGGGCTCGAACTCGCTGGCGTGGTTCGCGACACTGGCCCAAGCCTTGCGAGCCTTATCGTGGTCCGATTCTGTTTCACCAAGGGTGTAGCCGGAGGTTGGGAAGGCTAGCCAGGTCCTAGCGTGTTGCTGCCACTCGGCTGGAAATACTCTCATGGCCTCAGTCCCGGTATGCCACCCTCAATTCCCTCACCAGAGTCTGATCTCGGGTTGACGATCGGCTCGGTTAGGACTGAGTAGGTGTCTGGTCTTCTGGTTCCAAAAAACGGAAACAGCTCCAGCCAATCTCGCCTCTGATCTAGATCGAGCTCGGCGATCAACAGCTCATCGCCCTCGCGTGCTGCCCGAGCCAAGATTCGGCCATACGGGTCGACTATGAAGCTAGAGCCATAGAAATTGATGCGCCCCTCGTTACCCCAGCGGTTTGGCACGACTATGAAAAGACCGTTCGCAATCGCGTGACCGACGATGGTCTGTCTCCAAAGTGGTTCAGTGTCAAAATCTGGATGATCTGGCTCGGATCCAATTGCTGTTGGGTAGCAAAGCAAATCAGCTCCGCGTAGACCATAGGCTCGGGCTACCTCAGGGAACCACTCATCCCAACAGGTCGGCATGCCAAGTTTGACTCCAGCGTGATCCCAGATCGGGTATGGGTTTTGATTTGGACCCTCTTGGAAGTACTTGTCCTCGAAGTACCCCTCAGTGACTGGAATGTGAAGCTTTGGGGTTTTACCAACCAGTTGACCCTGACCATTCACGAGAATCGCGGTGTTGAGTCCGCGTCCGTCTGTAAAACCAGTTGCCTCATATAGCGATGCGTGAATCGCGATGTCTAGTTCTTTGGCTAGCCGTGAAAAAAAGCTGTAGGTCTCGCCGCCCAGCAAGGGCTCTGCGGTGTCAGAGGGGACTCCGGTCGGGCAAACGTCCGCGGGGTAGCGGGAGAGGGTGAGTTCTGGAAGGAAGACAATCTCGGCACCCTGCTCCTTCGCCAATCTGATGGCATGCTCAAGGTTGGACTGGTGCTCGCGTTGATCTTCGCGCCAACTAACCTGTACGGCTGCCACGGTTATGCTGCCGCGCTCCGGTGCCTTAACCCTTGATAGCGAGGCGGGTGCCTGGACTTTAGTAACTTTCATGCTCACTCCATCGAATCCAAGATCTTGACCAGATCTTCGTACTTGGTGGTTGGGTTGACGATTGCAAACCTGGTGTTCACTTTGCCCTTGTGGGAGGACGGCACGACAAATGCAAATCCTGACTCAAGTAGTTTCTCGCTCCAGCTGTCATAGTCGGCCTTTTCCCAACCAAGACGCTCGAATACCACAACGGAAAGCTGAGGATCTCGGACCAGTTTGAGGTAATCACGGCCTCGAATTTCCTCGGCGATCTGGTGCGCAAGGGCGATGTTTTGCTTGATCGCCTCTCGGTATCTGGCAACTCCATGGGTCGCCATCGAGAACCAAAGCGGTAGCCCACGGACGCGTCTGGTGAGGTTGAAGGCATGATCGGATGGGTTGAACTCATCTTTTTCATTCAGCGTCTCGAGGTATTCGCCGTGCTGAGTGTGGGCGGCTCGGGCCAACGCTGGTTCTCTATAGACCAATGCACAGGCGTCAAATGGTGCAAAGAGCCACTTGTGTGGATCGACAATGAAGCTGTCGGCATCCTCGATACCCGCGTAGAGCTGTCTATGGTCGGGGGAGAGGATACCTGCAAGTCCGTAGGCACCATCGACGTGGAACCAAATGTCGTTCGCCTTGCAAACCTCAGCAATCGCCTTTAGGTCATCAACGATTCCGAAGTTTGTTGTGCCGGCGGTACCAATGATCGCGAAGACCTCCAGCCCTTCATCTTTAGCCTGTTGCAGTGCGGATTCGAGCTCAGGTTTTTGAAGCGATCCGGTTGGAGCGCTCGCTTTCACGATTTCTATATCCATGACCTTGGCAACAGCCTTCAGCGAAGAATGCGATTCCTCGGAGGCAAGGATTGCCCAGCGCTTTCGACCCAAACGCTTTTGGGCAACATCTCGAGCGGTAACCAGGGCTGAGAGATTTCCCAAGGTGCCACCCTGGACAAACACACCACCGCAACCTGCTGGCAAACCACACTCGCTACCAAGAAACTCGAGCACTTGGTTCTCGGCATAAACCGCACCAGCGCCCTCAGTCCAGCTTCCGCCATAAATCGAAGACGCTGACACCACCAGGTCAAATAGCGATGAGGCTTCAGTTGGAGCTGCAGGGATAAATGAGAGGTAATTTGGGTGGTCAATAGAGATAGTTGCCGGGGCAAGCACATCACCAAATAGCTTTAGGGCTTCAAGGCCGCCCAGCCCAGACTCGGTGATGGTTTGCCCAGCCAGACGCTGAAGTTCAGCGAGACTTTTAGGACCATCCAGCGGAGCTGGATCTAAATCCATGCGTTCGGAGGCGTAGTCGAAGACGGCCTTTCTGAGCTCCGGAAACGAACCCGGTTTATGCATGGCGTCGTACACGCGATCTCCTTTGACCACCCGATTCTAGCTAGGCGATTGGACCCTTGTGGAAGTGGTCAAATACCAGGTTGGTTCTGGTGTTAGCAACAGCAGGATTATTGCTCAGCTGAGCAAGCACGAACTCCCGCACCTCGTCCGAGTTCTTCACTGCCACGTGAACGATGAAGTCTTCGGTGCCACCTAGAAAAAAGATTTGTATCACCTGGGGGTGCGACCTGATTTGGGTCATGAAGTCAGAGAGGTTCGCTCTTGCGCCTGCCCTCAGTGTCACGGAGATGAGTGCCTGCAGCTCAAGGCCCAGGGCTGCCGGGTCGATCTCTGCGGAGAAACCTTTGATCACTTTGCTCTCAACCAGGTTTCTGACTCTTGCCAGGCAGGTCGATTGCGCAATGCCAACTTTGCTTGCAAGCTCTGCGTTAGAGATACGCCCTTGGGTTGATAGCACCTTCAAAATCTCTGAGTCGGTGGCATCTAGCTCTGGGTATTGCAGATTCTTCGGTGAAAGCATGAGCACTCCTTGTGTTGCTGCAAATTATTCGAAATTTGAATCAAATTCTGAATAAATTTTAGGACTTATTCGAATTGACGAAACTTTTGCAACAATTCAGGAAATCTCACCATAGGAGTGCGCAGTGAAGATCGGTGTCCCAAAGGAAGTAAAAAACAACGAGTCACGCGTGGCAATGACGCCCGCTGGAGTTCACGAATTGGTGCGCCGCGGTCACCAGGTGATGGTTGAGCAAAGTGCAGGTGTTGGATCTGGGTTCGCTGACTCGGACTACCAGGCTGCGGGCGCAGAGATTGTCGCAACTGCCAAGGAGGCCTGGTTCGCTGAGTTGGTTGTGAAGGTAAAGGAGCCAATCGCGCAGGAGTATCCGTTGATGGTTCCCGGCCAATTGCTTTTCACCTATCTGCACCTGGCTGCTTCAAAGGAGTGCACGGACGCGTTGCTTGAGAACCGAGTGACCGCAATCGCTTATGAGACCGTTCAGCTTCCAAACCGTCAGTTGCCACTACTGCAACCAATGAGCGAGGTTGCCGGTCGACTCTCTGCCCAGATTGGTGCCTACCAGCTAATGAAAACAAACGGCGGAATTGGTGTCTTGATGGGTGGTGTTCCAGGCACCCGCAAAGCAAAGGTTGTTGTTATCGGTGGCGGTGTGGCAGGGACTGAGGCTGCAACCGTCGCCCAAGGAATGGGAGCCGATGTAACGGTCATCGATTTGTCCATCCCAAGACTTCGTGAATTGGATGCTCGTTTCTCATCACAGGTAAAGACCAAGGTCTCCACCTCCTATGAGATTGCCGCTGAGCTCAAGGATGCCGATTTGGTAATTGGTTCGGTATTGATTCCGGGGGAGCGTGCCCCGAAGCTGGTCACCGATGAGATGGTGAAAGCCATGCGTCCAGGTTCTGTTTTGGTTGACATCGCAATCGATCAGGGTGGCTGCTTTGAGCACTCAAGGCCAACAACTCACGACAACCCAACCTACGAGGTTCACCAGAGCACTTACTACTGTGTGGCCAACATGCCTGGTGCTGTGCCTCAAACATCAACTCAAGCTTTGACCAATGCGACTCTGCCATACCTGATGAAGCTTGCAGAGCTCGGTTGGCACAAGGCCTGCGCGCAGGACCCAGCGCTTGCCTTGGGGCTAAACACTCACGATGGAGCCATCACAAACGCGGCAGTGCATCACGCGTTCCCAGAGCTTGATTACAAAGAGTTCGCAGCGCTTTAGCGCTTGCGTTTATTGCGCCTTATCAGGGTGATTGTCACTGCAACCAAGGTTGTGATGATCAGCACCCAGAGGGCAAGCGTGCGTTCTTGAGCAATTGATTCGCAGCTGGTCCAACCAGCCTGTTGCGCTTCAGGGGTGCAGGTCTCAGGATCAAAAAAACCAACCCACCAGGCCAAGATGCCGACACCGGTGATGGTGGCGAGCATCGCTAGTGAGTTATTGCGCATTTGCCTTACTGCTTGGCAATCTCAGCACGGACTTCGTCCATGTCTAAAGCCTCAACCTTGCCGATTAGGTCTTCGAGGGCTGGGCCAGGAAGCGCTCCAGCTTGGTTGAAAAGCAAGATTCCGTCTCTGAAAATCATCAGGGTCGGGATGGAAGTAATGCCGGCCATCCCAGCAAGCTCCTGCTGCGCCTCAGTGTCTACCTTGCCAAATCTGATCTCTGGGTGTGCCTCTGAGGACTTTTCAAAGATTGGGCCGAACATGCGGCAGGGTCCACACCACTCTGCCCAGAAATCCACAAGCGTGATGCCATCTTTTTTGATGGTGGTTTCAAAGGTTTCGAGGGTTAGATCTAAAGTAGCCATTTTTTACTCAACTGTTTCGATTGTCTTTTGCTTCCGCGCGGTCTGCGCGAGCAGGATTCCGAGCACGACCACTATACCCCCCAGGGTTTGTGTAAATGTGATCACTTCACCAAGCCAGAGCAGAGCAAAGAAGAATGCCAGCACGGTTTCACTAGTCGCGATAATGCCGACGATTGTTGCGCTGAGGTGACGCAACGCCAGGTAGCTAAATGCCATGGGCAGGAAGGAGCCCATAATGCCCATCCAAACCAGCAAAGCCCAAAGTGGCAGTTCTGTGCCACTTAGATTCCCGGTCAAATCCAGCGGAGTTCCAAGTGATGAGAAGTCAAACGCTGGCCAGTTTGCAAACGGCAAGAACAATAGGGTTGCGGTGCTCATGCCATAGAACATGGTCACGTTGGTTGGGAGATTACGCTGAATGCGCTCTCCTGAGATGAAGTAAAAGGTTAGGGAAGCAGCTGCTGCAATTCCCCAGAGCACGCCCTCTGGGTTCAGGGTGGAATCCCAGACTTGTCCAACTACCGCTAGGCCACCCAGTACTAGGGCCGCTCCTAGCCAGATTTGTTTTTTCACAGATTCACTGAAGAACAGCATCATGATGATTGGAACCCATAGCACCGCGGTGTATTCGATAAGAAGCGCAATCCCAACTGGGAGCTTCACGACCGCGAGTGAGTAGGTCCACTGCAGTGCACCTACGCCAACTACACCCAGCAGCAATAGCTGGGGAATTTGCTTTGCCTTCACTTTCAGGGCGGAACGATTTGCAACTAATGCCCAGATGAGTGCGATGGTTGCAGAGAACATGGAGCGAATGAAAACCACCTGCTCTGCGGAGAGCCCGGATTGAATGATGACTTTGGTGGTTGAGGCATTCAAGCCAAAAAGCAGTGCGGCGGTTAGAGCAAATATCACGCCGAGAGTTGGGTGCTTTTGAGTCAATTAGGCTTCCTAAAAGACCTGGCATCGGGAAGCGAGGTCTTGGAAAGTGAGTTTAGTTACCCATGACAAAATTCGTTCTAGGCGGCGGCTGCTTCTGGTGTCTTGACTCCGCATACTCTCAGTTCAAAGGCATCTCCGATGTGACCTGCGGTTACACCGGCGGCCACAAGGCAAATCCAACTTATGAGCAGGTTTGCGATGGCAACACCGGTCACGCCGAGGTTGTCAGCATCGAGTTTGATGAGAGCGTGATTTCCTCTGAAGACATTCTCGACATTTTCTTCACCTTGCATGATCCGACCCAGCTCAACCGTCAGGGCAATGACATCGGCACTCAGTACCGCTCCTCAATGTTCTTCGTTGATGGCCAGCGTGAGGTTTTTGAGGCAGCTCTTGAGCGTTCAAAGGCGATTTGGGGAGACGCTGTCGTGACAGAGATAACCGAACTGGGTGAGTTTTACACCGCAGAGGAATACCACCAAGACTTTTTTGCAAAGAACCCAAATCAGGGTTACTGCGTTGCGGTGGTCGCACCCAAGGTGGCGAAGGTGCGCTCAAAGTTCACCCATCTGCTGCGCTAACAAGCTCTAAAGGCCTCGAGTTATCCACAGCCTTGAACTTCGGGCTTGGGTCAGTGCCTGGCAATTGCAACACTGGGTGAAACAACCTAGGAGGGCAAATGTCAGAACAAATTACAGTCTCGGGGCTTGTGGCGACGGATGTGAAGCGCCGTGAGACCGCCGATAACCTGCTGATGTGCAGTTTTCGGCTCGCGGCAAACTCACGCCGGTTTGATGCCGCGAAGAACGCGTGGACCACAACTTCAACTAACTGGTTCACCGTCGTGGCGTTCCGCCAGCTAGCCAAGAACATTCTCGATTCCGTAAGCAAGGGTGATCGAATCGTTGTTGCTGGGAAGTTGAAGATCCGTGACTGGGACAACGGTGAGCGCTCTGGTACCTCGATCGAAATCGATGCTGACCATGTCGGCTTGGATTTGAACTTTGGTGTGAGCAGCTTTGATCGTGTGGTGATTCGTCCCGATGAGGATGAGCTAGAAGAGGAGCTCGAGGAAGAGCTGCAGCCGGCATAAAAGAAGTCGATCAGTCATCCCCCCAAGCAAGGCTGGTCGATCCCTAAATCCCTCTTCGTCAACCTAGGCCCCAGGTCAGCTAAGCTTTCCGAGGCGTTGGCGAAGAGGGATTTTCGCCTGAGAAATAAGGATGCAAATTGGCTGAATTTATCTACCAGATGATCAAAGCTCGCAAGGCACACGGCGACAAGGTCATTCTTGACGATGTCACCCTAGCCTTTTATCCGGGCGCAAAAATCGGTGTTGTTGGTCCAAACGGCGCCGGTAAGTCATCGGTCCTGAAGATTATGGCGGGGCTCGATACCCCATCAAACGGCGAAGCTCGACTGTCTCCAGGATTCAGCGTCGGCATCTTGATGCAGGAGCCACCGCTAAACGAAGAAAAGACCGTTCTTGGCAACGTCGAAGAGGCTGTCGGTGATCTGAAGGCCAAGATCGACCGTTTCAACGAGATTTCCGCAGAGCTAGCAAACCCAGACGCCGACTATGACTCGCTACTTTCTGAGATGGGTAGCCTGCAAGAGGAGATCGATGCTCAAAACGGCTGGGACTTAGAGAACCAGTTGGAGCAGGCGATGGATGCACTGCGCTGCCCTCCGGGTGACACGCCTGTTACCCACCTCTCTGGAGGTGAGCGCCGTCGCGTGGCGCTTTGCAAGCTACTGCTTCAAAAGCCAGACCTACTTCTTTTGGATGAGCCAACCAACCACCTGGATGCTGAGAGCGTGCTTTGGTTGGAGCAGCACCTAGCTAAGTATCCAGGTGCAGTACTGGCCGTTACCCACGACCGTTACTTCCTAGACAATGTCGCTGAGTGGATCTTGGAGCTAGACCGCGGTCGCGCCTACCCATACGAAGGTAACTACTCAACTTACTTAGAGAAGAAGGCGGAGCGTCTTTCGGTGCAGGGTAAGAAGGACGCCAAGCTCGCAAAGCGTCTTGCTGATGAGCTTGAGTGGGTAAGGTCTTCACCCAAGGCCAAGCAGACCAAGTCCAAGGCTCGTCTGGCTCGCTATGAGGAGATGGCTGCCGAGGCTGAGAAGACCAGAAAGCTCGATTTCGAAGAGATCCAGATTCCGCCAGGACCTCGACTTGGAAATGTTGTCATCGAGGCGAAGAACATCGCTAAGGGCTTCGACGGAAGGCCGCTATTTAGCAACCTCAGCTTCTCGCTTCCTCGCAACGGCATCGTTGGAATCATTGGTCCAAACGGTGTCGGAAAGTCAACTCTGTTCAAGTGCATCACCGGTTTGTATGAGCTCGACTCCGGAGATCTGAAGGTTGGCGAGACTGTGAAGATCTCATACGTTGACCAGAACCGCGCTGGAATTGACCCAAATAAGTCCCTCTGGGAGGTTGTCTCCGGTGGGCTTGATTTCATCACCGTGGGTCAGGTGGAAATGCCTTCCAGGGCCTACGTTGCGGCATTTGGCTTCAAGGGCGGCGACCAGCAAAAGAAGGCAGGTGTGCTCTCTGGTGGTGAGCGAAACCGTTTGAACCTTGCGTTGACATTGAAGCAGGGTGGAAACCTATTGCTTTTGGATGAGCCGACTAACGACCTTGACGTTGAAACCTTGGCTTCTTTAGAAAATGCACTGCTTGAGTTCCCAGGTTGTGCCGTGGTTATCACACACGATCGCTGGTTCTTGGACCGTGTGGCCAGCCACATCCTTGCCTACGAGGGCACTGATGAGAACCCTGATCAGTGGTACTGGTTCGAGGGTAACTTCGAGGCTTATGAGGCTAACAAGGTTGAGCGACTGGGCCCTGAGGCAGCAAAGCCTCACCGTTCCACCTATCGTCGACTAACTCGCGATTAGGAGACCTCGGGGACACGGACCATACCCTCCTGGGCACAGGTTGCAACGAGCTCACCGGATTGATTGAAGATCTTTCCAATCGAGAGACCTCTACCACCTTGAGCGGATGGGCTCTCTTGGACGTAAAGGTGCCACTGGTCAACTTTGGTTGGCCGGTGAAACCACATCGCGTGATCCAAACTCGCGGAGCTCAATCCAGGGTGCGCCCAGGCAACTCCATGGCGCTTGAGAATCGGTTCGAGTATCGAATAGTCAGATGCGTAGGCAAGAGCTGCCGCATTCAAAGCTACATCTTCGGGGAAATCTCCAAGCGCCTTGAACCAAACCATTTGATTAGCAGAGTTGTCCTTGGGTGCCCTGAAGTAAAGCGGACCATTTACATGTCTTAGGTCAAAGGGTCTTGCCTTTGACCAGTACTCAGCGATCGGGTGATCGATTTGTCCAAGAAGATCTGCGGCCGAGGGTAGTGATTCTGGGTCAGGCACATCGGTGGGGAACTCGCTGCTGTGTTCTAATCCGGGGGAGTGTTCTTGGAATGAAGCAATCATCGAAAAGATTGGCACGTCGTTTTGGAGCGCGTGCACACGTCTTGCGCTGAAACTCTTTCCGTCTCTAAGAATCTCGACTGAGAAGCGAATCTCCAGATTGATATCTCCCGGTCTCAGAAAGTATGAGTGGAGAGAGTGCACAGGTCTGGATTGCTCGACAGTGCGCTGTGCTGCAGACAATGCCTGAGCCAGGACTTGACCACCAAACACTCTGCCATGCGGCATCCACTGGGTTTCGCCTTGGAACTCTGTTGCGGTCAATTGCTTCAGATCGAGGACTCTGAGTAGGTCCTTGACTGGGTCATTCGGGATGGCGATGGTCATTATTTCCCCTGTTCAGCGCTAGTTTAGAACCCTCATGCCAGCAATCCATCTCAGTGATCACTCCGATGTATCGGACCTTGTTAGTTTTCTTGAGCGAGCAAAGAAACTCGATCAAGAAGGATTGGTGAAACTCCGAGCATTCTCGGACGTACTGGCTGTTTATGTTTCCCCGATTTATTCGGGCAGCCTCCTAGCTGACGGGCCAACCGTGTTGGGCCTCAGAACCATCAAGCTGTCAGCTCCGCATGAGATAGATGCGAACTTTGAGATCTCTGCAATCCTGGAGCGGCTAGCCGCTGTTGGCGAGGACCTCGAGCTATCGCTACCACCAGTTCAGCAACGAGCCGCTTGGACCGGTGTCACGCCACCAAGAGTAGGTTGGGAGCCAGCCGGAGAGATTCCGCAAGGCGAGATTACTCAGTGGGCAAAAGATGGCATTGCTGAGGTTGCCAGCGCTTTACCGGAGAGTATCGGAAGTTCGATTGCCGCAAAGGTGAGGCTTCAAATCTGGGGAAAATCGGTTGGGCTTTCGCACAACTTCCCAGCTGCTGTCGCGTTTGCTCTGGCGGGATTGGGTTTTATGACCCAGGGTGAGATGGTTCAGGTTTACAGAACCAAGGGCTGGGTTAGGTTGTCGACTCGTCACGGACACGTGCTCTCCAAAGAGAGTTATCGACTCAGCTAGTCCTCGAAGCTATTTAGCATCGCGTGAGCGGCTCGCTCTAGGTAATCCCAAAGCATGGCTTCGTCGATGGCTGAGAGTTCCAGCGAATCAACGGCTTTACGCATGTGAGCGAGCCAAGCATCGCGCGCCTTCGGTCCAATCTTGAACTCAAAGTGACGCATGCGGAGCCTTGGGTGCCCACGCTCCTGCTGGTAGGTGTCAGGTCCACCCCAGTACTGCTCTAGAAACATCCTCAGTCTGCGCTCGGCGGGACCGAGGTCCTCCTCTGGATACATCGGTTGCAACAGTGGATCCTGAGAAACACCCTCGTAGAAGACCTTGGTGAGCTGGGTGAAACCCGCCTCACCTATGCGGTCATAGAGATTTTCCATGTGATCCATTACCGACATTGATGATCTCGCCGTTGCGAACAAACCAAAGCATGCCGTCTTGATCGCGCACCTCGGTGACCCTCAGTCTCACGCGCTCGACTTTGCCAATTACGGTTCCGAGATTCACATCGTCACCGACTCCGAATTGGTCCTCGAAAACCATGAAGATGCCAGAGATAACGTCTTTCACGAGCGTTTGAGCACCAAAGCCAACTGCGGCTCCAACGATCGTTGACACAGCAATTAGCGCGCCAACATCAACGCCGAGCTCACTGAGGATCATCACGACAACTGTTATGACGAGGGTCCAGGTTGCGAAGTTATCCAGTACGGCAGAGATAGTTTTGCCGCGCTGTGCGACTCGCTCCCCATTTCCCTTGGAGCCTTTTCCGTTTTTCGAAACCGACCTAGCGCCCTCAAGAATGGCCCGAGTGGTCTTGCGAATCGAGAAGGCCAGCACAATCCTGGCGATTACCGCCAAGATCAAAATCATGCCGATTCTGGCTGGCGTCTCCCAAACCCCAAGACTCTCGAGCCAGAGCATCAGGCGTCCTTGTTTTGCGCGGTTAGTCCTCGCTCCAAGGCCGCTAGGTTCTCGATCAGGATTCGTCTCAAAGCCGGCTTTGCCTTGATGGAGTCTTTCTCAATCAGAACCTTGGTCTTCTCAGCAAGCTCCACGTTGGCGAGCTGAATTGGGTAGAGGTTGTTGAGTAGGTATGCGGCAATGTGGTAGCTGCGCTCATCCCAGATTCTCTCGGCGTTTGCCAGGTAGTGGTCTGCATATGGAGCGAGAAGCCCGGTGTCGTTTACACGACCAAATGCCAGGGAAGCCGAGTTAATGAGGGTGTTTGAGAACTCCTCGGTCTCGGTTAGCTTCTTCCAGATTGCGAGTTTGCCTTCTGAAGTAGGGATAGCTGCAGTCGCTGCGGCGGCAAACTTCTGACCGTTTGCGGTGTTGTCGCGCTCCAGCTCCTTCGCTATGTCAGCCTCGCCGAAGACTCCGCAGATCACGAGTCCGATGACAAGCTCCCAACGAACATCCTGGTCAACCACAAGTCCTGGCAGCGCGCTCTTACCATCAAGTAGCTCTTGCATCCACTTGGCATGGGTTTGAGTGCGAGCGAACTGAGGCACGAACTTCACAAACTGCAGCTGTGAATCTGAGCCTGGTTTTGCTTTGGAAGCCAATTCGATAAGCCCATCGGCAATCTTGGTCAAAGCTGCCTCGCGCTTGGCTGGAGCGGTGTAGAGAGTTCCGGTGGTGACCAGCTGGCGGAGCAGGGTGAGGATCGTGGTCGACTCAGTCTCTGGGCCGATGTGGCCCAGAACGAGGTCGATGAAGTCAGACGCTGGTGATTCACCATCTCTGGTTGCATCCCAAGCCGCAGTCCAGACCAAGGTTCTGGCCAGGGTGTCCTCGATACCGGAGAGGTTTCCGAGGGCAGCTTTCGCGGAGCGGTCGTCTAGACGGATCTTTGCGTATGCAAGATCGTTGTCGTTCAGGAGCAATAGGTCAGGCTGCTTCTTGCCAACTAGCTGTGGCACTTCACTGCGCGGGCCATCAATGTCGAGCTCGAGGTACTCACTGCGAACCAGCTTTCCATCGACCAGGTTGAAAAGACCAACGCCCATGCGGTGAGGACGAATGGTCGGCTGCTCGGCAATGGCAGTCTGGATAATGTGGAACGAGCTGTAATTGCCATCAGAGTCCAGGGTGAAATCGGGCTTCAGGGTGTTCACACCTGCGGTCTCAAGCCATAGCTTGGACCAGCTGGTCAGGTCACGACCGGATTCACGCTCCAGTTCGACAAGAAGGTCTTGGAGTTCAGTGTTTCCCCAGGCGTGCTTTTTGAAATAGCTCGATACTCCGCGAACAAATGGCTCCTGACCAACCCAGGCTACGAGCTGCTTTAGAACCGAAGCTCCCTTTGCGTAGGTGATGCCATCGAAGTTGACTTGAACATCTTCAAGGTCATTGATGGTTGCCACGATTGGGTGGGTGGATGGCAGTTGGTCCTGACGATAGGCCCAGTTCTTCTCAAGAGATGCGAAGGTGGTCCAGGCTTCTTTCCACTCGGTAGCCTCAGCGGTGGCTAGCGTGGAGGCGTATTCTGCAAATGACTCGTTCAGCCATAGGTCATTCCACCAGCGCATGGTCACCAGGTCGCCAAACCACATGTGGGCAAGCTCGTGCAAGATCGTGACAACGCGACGCTCTCGAGTGGCATCGGTTACTGCAGAGCGGAAAACGTAGTTCTCGGTGAACGTGACCGCGCCTGCGTTCTCCATGGCACCCGCGTTGAAATCTGGCACCCAGAGCTGGTCATACTTCTCGAATGGGTATGGGACGCCGAACAGGTTCTCGAAGAAATCAAATCCCTGCTTGGTCTTTTCAAAGATGTATTCGGGGTCCATGAACTCGGCCAAAGACTTGCGGCAGAACACTCCAAGCGGAACCTTCTTGCCGGAGGTTGAGGTCAGCTCGTCCGACCACTTTGCATACGGGCCGGCAATCAGTGCGGTGATGTAACTGGAGATTCTGGGGGTTGGTGCGAAGTCCCATCGGGAAACACCCTCGCTAACTTCGGTCGCCTTTGGGGTGGCCTGGTTTGAAGTGACTTCCCAATAGCTTGGGGCGATGATGCTGAAGCTGAACTCGGCCTTCAGGTCGGGTTGTTCGAATACTGGGAACATACGCCTGGAGTCGGGAACCTCAAACTGGGTGTACAGGTAGACCTCGTTGTCGACGGGGTCCACAAAGCGGTGCAGGCCCTCACCGGAATTTGAATACTTGCCGTGAGCCTTGATTACCAAGGTGTTCGTTGCCTTGAGGTTAGGCAGCTGAATACGCACGCCATCAGAGTGAGTGGCTGGATCTAGCAGCACTCCGTTTAGATCAATTAGCTCAACGCTCTCGGTCATAGCGTCAATGAAAGTTGAATAGCCCTCGGTGGCCTCAAAAGTGACGGTGGTGTGCGATTTGAAAGTCTCTGCACCTTTGGTCAGATCTAGTTCAACTTGGTAGCTGTGGACTTTGAGGTTGGCTGCGCGCTCTTGGGCTTCCAGACGAGTGAGGTTTTCACCAGGCATATGAATCTAAGTCTCCGTTAACTCTGTGTAACCAAAAGCCTAGGGCGTATTGGTAGCCAAAATCTCCCGAGATAATTAGTTATGTTCACAATCCTGCAAGCAACTGGTCAGTCGCCAGAAAACTCCGCTTTGCTTGCAGAGATTGGTGCCGCACTTCTAGTGCTTGGAATCGTGGCATTCATAGCCAACAAGCTGAAGTTTTCGGTGGTTCCGCTTTATCTGTTGATTGGTCTTGCGATAGGTGAGGGCGGGCTTGTGCCGTTATCGCTGAGCGAAGAGTTTTTGAACACCGGAGCTCAAATTGGCGCGATCATGCTTTTGCTGCTGCTGGGTCTTGAGTATTCCGCCTATGACCTAGCCAAGGCATTCCAGGATCGCAAGAGTGCTGGTTTGATCGACTTTGTCGCAAACGCCACTCCTGGATTTGCACTGGGTTGGTTGTTGGGGTGGGGGCTTGGGGGAGCGCTAGCACTTGCTGGTATTACCTACGTTTCCTCATCCGGTATTGCGGCTCAACTAATAAAAGAAATGGGCTGGAGGCGTTCTGAGGTATCAAAGCGCGCAATTGGAGTCCTGGTCTTTGAAGACCTCGCGCTCGCGCCATACCTTCCGCTTTTGACCTCTATTGTTCTGGGGGTCTCGGCGATATCGGGAATCATCTCGGTTTCGCTAGCTCTGGCAATCACCGGTTTGGTGATCCTGGTCAGCTTCAGGGGCACTGCAAAGTGGAGCAAGATTCTTGACCCGAATGAACCCGGTGGACTGTTGTTAACAGTTTTTGGTGCCGCACTTTTGGCGGCTGGTTTGGCGGACCTGGTCGGCTTCTCTGGAGTGGTGGCAGCCTTTTTGATTGGCCTGCTGCTAACCGGTGAGGTTGCTGAAACGGCACGTGCCAGATTGAGTCCTATCCGCGACATCTTCTCTGCCATCTTCTTTTTGTTCTTTGGAATCACCACTGACCCAGCCGATTTGCCTGCGGTGTTGCCGCTTGCGCTATTGCTGACCTCACTCGGCATCGCGGGGAAGTATCTGGTGGGTTGGTGGGTCACTAGAGACCTCAGTGACCCAATGAGCGCCTGGCGCGCTACGGGATTTTTGATTGCCAGAGGAGAGTTCTCCATGGTCATCGCAGCCCTGGCGGCACCGATTGTCCTTAGTGTGCAGCTGCAAGCCCTGACTTTGGCCTATGTGATTCTGACCGCGTTTGCGGCTTCTGTGGTGTTGCGTTTTTCTAGGAGTCAGCTTGATCGTCGCTAAAAAAGTGCTTTTGGTTGCCGTGCTGTTGAGCCTTACTCACCTCGGATTTTCAATCTGGAGCTTCCAGCAGGGGCTGGTGTCTGAGCCGGTTCCGGTGCACTGGGGCTTGAATCTGCAGCCTGACCGGTTTGTTTCTTTTGAACAGCACCTGGTTGAGATGGCGTTTTTGCAACTTGGTTCGCTTGGGCTTTTGACCTTCGCCGCGTTCACTAAACGACGCTTACTCTCTGGTCTACTAACCCTGACGGGCGCAGGCATCTTCTTGATGTTGAATCTTGTTGCCTGGATGGTTACCGCGATTCAACTCAGCGGCGGCAATCAAGCGTTTCCGATTTACCTACTTTTTGGCATCCTGGTTATTCCAATTGCCCTTGTGGTGCTTGTGCTCCGCGCTCCCAAAGTGGTCCTTGGCGAGCAACTCTTGATCAAATACTCGTCAATTACCTTTCTGACGCTGGAGTATTCAGAGATTGAGGCGGTCGAGATTGTTCCTATAAGGGCCATGGATTTCGGGGGACTGGGCGTTAGGTATGCGAAGCGTCGACTCGCCTTCATACCAAGGTCAGGGCAGGCGATTGCGCTCAAATTGAAATCTGGAGAGTCGGTTTTGGTTTACTCTCGACAACCAGAGAGTTTGCAAACCGTTATCAAAGGCAAGTTGGAGCATCTATGAGAATTCACATCGCAACCGATCACGCGGGCATGGAGCTCAGTGCTTTTTTGGTTAGTGAACTCACTTCACTTGGACATGAGCTGGTTGACCATGGGCCCAAGGTCTATGACGCTTTAGACGACTATCCGGGGTTCTGCATAGCGGCAGCTCAGGCGGTAGTGGCAGATCAAACCGCTGGCGTTGAGGCCCTAGGCATTGTGCTGGGCGGAAGTGGCAACGGCGAGCAAATTGCAGCAAACAAGGTTTCCGGGATTCGCGCTGCACTGATCTGGAATCCTGAAACGGCAGCACTGGCTCGTGATCACAACGATGCCAATGTCTGCGCCCTTGGAGCAAGGCAGCACACCCAGGCTGAAGTTTTGGAACTCGTGAAGATCTTTATCTCCGGCAAGTTCTCTCACGATGAGCGCCACGTTCGCCGTATTTCCAAGATTGCCAGCTATGAGCGCACGGGTGAGGTCATCTACTAAATGCCTGAGGGCCATACCGTTCATCGCACGGCCGGAGAATTTCGAAAAAAGTTTCAAGGCAGTGAGGTATCAGTCACATCTCCGCAGGGTAGGTTCACCGACTCGGTTTTGATTGACCAAACCAAACTGTTGTCGGCCTCAGCTTGGGGTAAGCAGCTGTTTTTGGAGTTTGAAGCGGCAACACTACGCATTCACCTCGGAATCTATGGCAAGTGGCGGTTTGAGTCCCACGCCGGGGAGCTGCCGGAGCCGCGGGGCCAGGTTCGAGCTAGGTTCTCAAACGCAGAATTCTTTGCGGATCTGCGTGGTCCAACTGCTTGCGAATTGGTGGACCAAGCGCAACTTGAGGCCGTGAAGTCAAAACTTGGTCCAGATCCACTAAGGCCTGATCCCAGGGGCGAGGAGCTCGAGAGATTTGTGGCGCGAGTGGCTAAGTCATCCTCTCCAATCGGGCAACTTTTGATGAACCAAAGTGTTTTGGCAGGGGTAGGAAACGTCTACCGAGCAGAGCTACTGTTCCGAGCTGGTATCAACCCGCATCGCCCAGGAAAAAATCTGACCAGGGAACAAATAGCGGGCATTTGGTTCGATGCCGTGGCTCTGATGCCACTTGGAGTGAAAACCGGATTGATGCTCACCCGCGAAGGATTTTTGAAGGGCAGACCAAAGAAAGATGTTCGCTATTACGTCTATAAACGTGAGGGTTTGCCATGCCGCGAATGCGGATCCGGCGTGGTGATTGAGCTTATGGCGACTAGGAAGTTGTACTACTGCGCGCAGTGTCAGAAGTAACTTGGAGCGAGTGACGGGAATCGAACCCGCGTAATCAGTTTGGAAGACTGAGGCTCTACCATTGAGCTACACTCGCGACGTCGTTTAGACATGGAACATTCTATGGGGTAGAGTGTTGGAGTTTTCGACCTTAGGGTTGAAAAAACCTCCGGGATGTAGCGCAACTTGGTAGCGCACCTGTTTTGGGTACAGGGGGTTGCAGGTTCAAATCCTGTCATCCCGACCAGTTACTGAGTAGTCCACCTATCTCACGGAGAAACGTTGAAAACTAACGTAGAAAAGCTCAACCCAACGCGCGTCAAGCTCACCATCACTGTTGAGCCAGCCGACTTCAAGCCAGCCTTGGAGGTTGCTTACAAGACCGTCTCCGAGCAGGTGAACATCCCAGGTTTCCGCAAGGGCAAAGTTCCAGCTGCCGTGCTAGACCAGCGTGTCGGCAAGGACATGATCATTGCTCAGGCCATCAACGACGGTATGGATGACTTCTACCGCCAGGCACTTGCTGCTGAGAAGCTTGTTCCGCTAGCCACCCCTCAGGCAGACGTGCTGCAGGCACCTTCCGCTGCTGAGCCCGAGAAGGAGCTCAAGATTGAGCTCGAGGTTGAGGTTCGACCAGAGTTCAAGCTTCCTGACTACAAGGGTATGAAGGTCAAGGTTGACTCTCTTAAGGTTGCCAAGCTCGACATCGACACCGAGCTTGACGCTCTACGCGCCCGCTTTGGCACCTTGAAGACCGTTGAGCGTCCAGCTCAGAGCGGTGACTTCACCTCAATTGACCTCAGCGCTGTTATCGATGGCAAGACCATCGACACCGCGAAGGACATCTCCTACGAGATTGGTTCCGGTCAGCTACTAGATGGTATTGACGAGGCTCTTGAGACTCTGACCGCCGGTGAGAGCACCACCTTCCGCTCCAAGTTGGTAGGTGGCGACCTAGCAGGCCAGGAGGCCGAGGTTTCCGTAACCCTGAACGCAGTCAAGGAGCGCGAGCTACCAAAGGCAGACGATGAGTTTGCTCAGCTGGCTTCCGAGTTCGACACCATTGCGGAGCTAAAGGCTGATATCGAGAAGAAGCTCGAAGTCAACCTTGCTCGCAAGCAGATCCTGCAGGCTCGCGACATCATGATCGATGAGCTATTGGAGAAGGCGAAGATTCCGGTTTCGGAAGAGGCTGTCAAGCGTGAGGTTGAGAGCCACCTTGAGGGAGAGGGTCGTCAGGCTGACGACGTTCACCGTAAGGAGGTCACCGAGGAGACCGAGAAGAACTTCCGCACCCAGCTGTTGCTAGATGCAGTGGTCGAGGCCGAGGAGATCAAGGTTGAGGACCAGGAGCTCATTGAGTACTTGGCATTCACCTCTCGCAACTACGGCATGGACCCAAACGAGTTCATCAAGCAGGTAGCTAACGCCGGTCAGGTTCCAGCATTTGTTGGTGAGCTAGCTCGTCGCAAGGCAGTAGACGCCCTGATTGCAGCTGCAGAGATCGTGGACTCCAAGGGAAACAAGGTTTCGGCTGAGGCTAACAACTAACGCCTAGGGCGAACATAGCCTCTGGTTTTCCTTACCCTGACTATCTTTATCTCAGATAGCTAAGGAGCACCCTTTATGTCCATGCCTCAAATGGAGCGAAATGGCGTTTTCGATCGCCTGCTAAAAGACCGCATCGTCTGGCTCGGTAGCGAAGTTCGCGACGAGAACGCAAACGAAATTTGCGCCAAGATTTTGCTTCTAGCAGCCGAGGACGCAGAGAAAGACATCTTCCTCTACATCAATTCTCCAGGCGGTTCCATTACCGCTGGCATGGCGATCTACGACACTATGCAGTACGTGCCAAATGACATTGTCACTGTTGGTATCGGCATGTGTGCCTCGATGGGCCAGTTCCTACTCTCATCCGGAGCCAAGGGCAAGCGCTACGCAACCCCAAACACCAGAGTGCTGCTGCACCAGCCACACGGTGGATTTGGCGGCACTGCCAGCGACATCCAGACTCAAGCTGAGCTAATCATGTCCATGAAGCACCAGCTGGCGTCAATCACTGCCAGACAGACCGGCAAGACCGTTGAGCAGGTCATGAAAGATGGCGACCGTGATCGCTGGTTCACTGCTCAAGAGGCGCTGGAATACGGCTTCATTGACCACATCCAAGAGTTTGCAAACCGTTCCACCGGCGTAGGAAAGGCTGACTAATGAGCTACCTAGAATCTCAATCCGGCCGCATTCAAATGCCGCAGGCGCGCTACATTCTTCCTGAGTTTGAGGAGCGCACCAGCTACGGCTTCAAGCGCCACAACCCCTACACCAAGCTCTTCGAGGACCGCATCGTGTTCCTCGGTGTGCAGGTTGATGACGCCTCGGCTGATGACATCATGGCTCAGCTACTGGTCTTGGAGTCCCAGGACCCAGACCGCGATATCACGATGTACATCAACTCCCCAGGTGGTTCTTTCACCGCGCTGACTGCAATCTACGACACCATGCAGTACATCAAGCCACAGATTCAGACCGTGTGCCTAGGTCAGGCAGCCTCGGCTGCAGCAGTATTGCTGGCTGCGGGTGCCAAGGGCAAGCGTCTAGCTCTACCAAACGCTCGAGTCTTGATCCACCAGCCATCAACCGGTGATGCCGGTCGTGGGCAGGCATCGGACATCGAGATTCAGGCTCGCGAGATCATGCGCATGCGCGAGTGGCTCGAGGAGACCCTGTCTAAGCACTCCGGAAGGTCTGTCGAGCAGGTGAACAAGGACATCGACCGCGACAAAATCCTGACCGCTCAGGACGCTCTTGAATACGGCCTAATTGACCAGGTGCTGACCAGCCGCAAGGCCTAATTACGCCACGCCTAAGCGAAAAAGTCCGCAGCTAGATATAGGGTTTTGGCATGACCTTGTCGGAGACCTCTGAGCTTTTGAAATGCACTTTCTGTGGAAAGAGCCAGAAGCAGGTAAGAAAGCTAATCGCGGGACCCTCGGTCTACATCTGTGATGAGTGCATCGAGCTCTGCAATGAGATCATCGAAGAAGAGCTCGGTAACGCCATTGCTACCGAAGCCGAGAGCATCGATCTTCCTAACCCAAAAGAGATCAAAGCATTTTTGGACGAGTATGTGATTGGCCAAGACGGCGCTAAGAAGCAGCTTTCGGTAGCGGTCTACAACCACTACAAGCGGATCAGAGCTCAGGGCACGCTCACCAGGGCGGGCAAGAGCCACGATGACATCGAGATCGCAAAGTCCAATATTTTGATGATCGGCCCAACCGGTTGCGGTAAGACTTACCTTGCGCAGACCCTGGCAAAGCGTCTGAACGTCCCGTTTGCGGTAGCGGATGCGACCGCTCTGACCGAAGCTGGTTATGTTGGTGAGGATGTTGAGAACATTCTGCTCAAGCTTCTTCAAGCGGCAGATTTCGACCCTAAACGAGCCGAGACCGGAATCATCTACATTGATGAGATCGACAAAATCTCACGCAAGGCCGAAAACCCCTCTATCACCAGAGACGTCTCCGGTGAGGGCGTGCAGCAGGCGCTTTTGAAGATTCTCGAGGGAACCGTTGCATCGGTTCCACCGCAGGGTGGCAGAAAGCACCCACAGCAAGAGTTCATCCAGATTGACACCACCAACGTGCTCTTCATCGTCGCGGGCGCATTTGCCGGACTTGAGACCATCGTGGGGGAGCGCACTGGAAAGAAGGGCATTGGTTTTGGCTCGCCGCTGAAGGAAAAGGCAGAGACTAACGACGTCTTCAGGCAGGTTCAGCCTGAGGACCTGAGAAAGTTTGGCCTCATTCCAGAATTCATCGGCCGCCTCCCCGTGATTGCAACGGTCGAGCAGCTAGACAAGCCTGCCCT
>JACCDZ010090969.1_pt1 | contig 25319 bp, 19 predicted proteins | sample 7449551 | NCBI WGS metagenome assembly JACCDZ01 (sample SAMN15323452, study PRJNA562643) | freshwater metagenome | isolation source: river surface water | place: USA:Blue River Watershed | collected 2017-08-18 | reverse complement strand
TGAATCAAGACTTATTCAATTCTGCATATAAGAAGCTAAACAAGGCTCAAAAGGAGGCTGTCGATACTATTGATGGTCCAGTTATGGTTGTGGCAGGTCCCGGTACAGGCAAGACTCAGGTATTGTCACTACGCATTGCCAATATTTTAGTAAAAACTGATACAAATCCAGACGGCATATTGTGTCTGACTTTTACCAATTCCGGTGTACGTGCCATGCGCGAACGCCTACTCTCATATATCGGTCCGACAGCTACTCAGATCAAGATTTCCACCTTTCATAGTTTCGCCATGAATATCCTCGAGGAATTCCACCAAGTTCTCGATATGCAAAAGCCACCGACAATACTCGATGAGACTAGCAATATCGCCCTAGTGGATGAGATATTGGAAAATGGTAGTTGGTCATATATTCGCCCACGTGGCAATTCCGGTATGTTCTTCCGTGATATCAAGAGCTTGATCTCACTACTAAAAAGAGAAAATATTAAACCTGAAGATTTCCTCGCATCTATAAATTTTGAAATTGAAAGGATTAAGAATGATCCGGATAGTATCTCATCTCGTGGAGAGAGTAAGGGCCAGCTCAAAAAAGAAGTGGAGAAGAAAATCGATGGATTAGAGAGAACAAAAGAAGTCGTCATTTTTTATAAAGAATACGAGAAATTAAAAGAGGAACGAGGGCTCTGTGATTATGATGACGTACTAAAATACGCATTACAAATATTATTGAATTCCGAAGATGCGCAGGCGACTATTCGAGAGCGATATCTATATGCGCTCGTGGACGAGCACCAGGACAGTAGCGCTACACAGAATGCGATACTCCGAGCAATTTGGCACGACACAGAACTACCAAATATTTTCGTAGTGGGGGACGATCGTCAGCTCATTTATGGTTTTGGTGGTGCATCTATAGAATATTTTGAGAGTTTTAAGACTCTTTTTGGCAAAGCAAAGTTGATCACATTGGTGGAGAACTATCGTTCTACGCAGGCGATCCTCGATAGTGCCGACACACTCCTACAGAGTACGATGACCCTCGAAAAACTCAAGAGTAATCATCCTGAAATGCACAAGCTACAGCTGTATGAATGCGAATATCCACGTGATGAGATCATCGCCGCTGCTATGGAGATAGAGCAAAAAATTGCAGATGGTGTGAGTGCTGATGAATGCGCAATTCTAGTGCCCAAAAATTACCAAGTCAAAAATGCAGTGCAGATACTCCGAGATCGCGGTATACCCGTGGCTTCATCAGGCATACTGACACTCTTTGGCGTGCCCGAGGCAGATACTTTGATCCGCACATTGCGCATAGTGCTCAATCCTTATGACAATATCTCAATATCAGAATCATTATTTGACCCGATAAATAAGATACCACCACTCTCGGCTCATAAATTCCTGCAGAGTGTGAATGCTTACAAGCTGTCCGTGGAAGATCTGGGTGGTGGCAAAAAAGATTTATTTACAGGTATTGATCCAGTGAATTCTTGGGGTGATAAATTGAAATCCTATATAGAGGAATCAAATACTCGTGATGTGTACGAGCTAGTTCAGCATGTAGGCGAGAGTCTACTGCTCGACACAGCCGAGAATCACGACGATCTTATCCGACGTGTGGAGGTAGTGCGCACAGTACTGCACCTAGCGCTAGCAGAGAGGGAAAAGAGTGAGCGTGAACATCAGAAATTTACATTGAAAAGATTTATAGACTTCATTGATCGCCTCAAATCTTATGGAGAGGATCTGCCGCTGGATGTCTTCTACGGAGATAAAGGTGTAAAAGTACTGACATTACATTCATCAAAAGGATTGGAATTTGATTTTGTCTGGGTGGCTCATATGGATGAGAAGACACTCATGCATGGAAAGAAGCAGGCCTTCTCACTACCAGAAGACGTGCAAAATAAAATAGAGGAAAAAGATGCTGAAGTGGTAAAGAAACAGCTCTATGTAGCACTGACTCGCGCAAAACGATTTTGCACTTTCTCCTATTCTAGATATTCATATACAGGGGGTGATCAGGAATTGTCACATATCATTGCCGAACTACCAGAAGATCTATTTATCAAGAAAAATTTCAACCAAGTAGAAGAAGAAATTCTTGCAAAGGATCCAAAATCATATGTCACTGCTGTGCCACATGCAGAATCGGATTTTTCAACGAAAGATCTGACCGATATGGTCGCCGAAGAATACCAAAAGACAAAGGTGTCAGTGACTATGCTGAATAACTTTTTTGAATGTCCATGGAAGTGGTATTTTAGGAATTTATTGCGCTTACCGGATGTAGTATCTGAAAGTCTCGTCTTTGGAAATGTGGTTCATGGTACGATCGAGCAAGTATTGAAATCCTCCTCCGCAAAAAGCTCCGGTGGGACGGGGAAAAATGAAGAAAAGTTGGAAGATATAATCCTCGATCAGATTCACAAGCAGAATATCTACGAGGAATCTATGGTAAGGAGACTGCAAAAGGAAGCTGTCGGCATAGTATCTTTCTGGGTGAAGGAAAGATTGCCAAATATAAAGAATTATATGACAGAGCGACCGCTATCGTATCGTGATTCTCGTTTTCCAAACTTACTTTTCTATGGAAAAGTCGACCTGACAGAGGAGATAGAGAAAAATACTTTCCGAGTGACGGATTTCAAGACTGGTAGTGTAAAGACAAAGTCCGAGATAGAGAAACGTGGTGAAGGCGAGAGTATGAGTAGTTATATGCGCCAGCTAGCGATGTATTCGTATCTGATCCACGGTGCGAATAGTAATGACCGAGTTTCTGAATCCCAATTGGAATTTTTAGAGGCAAAGAAGGGGGACAAAAATGGTATTTACAGGACAAGTATTACCAATGAAGAGATAGATCTACTCGTCCGCGATATAACAGAATATGATAGGGAATTAAAGACAGGAGAGTGGGTAAACCGCCAATGTAATTTCAAATCCTACGGCCGGGATTCATCTTGTCCAAACTGCGCAAGAGCAAAGATATATAAAAAGTAATATTTTGTAAAATAGCCCCAAAATGCTATATTTAAACGTATGAATGAATATGAAAAGGGGTCACTTCACCCACTAACTATCCTACAGAATCAGGCCTATGATCTATTTACCGGCCTTGGATTCGAGGTATCTCTGGCTCCAGAGCTCGAGACTACTTGGTACAATTTCGACGCACTAAATGTGCCAAAGGATCACCCTGCTCGTGATATGCAGGATACTTTTTATATCAAGAATTCTCCTGATGCAGTTCTCCGCACTCACGCTACAAATACGACAGCTCGCAACCTGGAAAAGATGGCCAAGGAAAATATGTCCGAGGGTGCGTATATCTCTGTCGGTAAAGTATTCCGTAATGAATCCACCGATGCTACTCATGAAATGCAATTCCATCAGATAGATGGATGTATGGTGGGTGTTGATATAAATCTCGCTCATATGAAGGGGGTGCTCGTAGAATTTTACAAAAAAGTTCTAGGCCCTGATGTGGAGATAGAATTCCGTCCGAGTTTCTTTCCTTTTACAGAGCCATCTGTAGAAGTTCATGCAAAGTTCAATGGTAAATGGCTAGAGATGATGGGTGGGGGGATGATCCATCCGACTGTCTTGAAGAATGCAGGTCTTGATCCGGAAAAGGTCCAAGGTTTTGCTTTTGGTGGGGGACTCGATCGTATCGCCATGATCAAATGGAATATTCCAGATGTCCGATTGCTTTATCAGGGTGATTTGAGAATTAATCAATTTTAATATGAGTAATGTTGAAATTAAAACAACAGAAGAAGCTATTAAAATCTTCGAAGATGAATCCATAAATCATGGACTTTTTACTGAAAACGGAGATTCAAAAAAAGCTAACGAGTCATATTTTTTAATCAACAAGTCTGCATCTTTTCTGCACAATCAAAAATCATTAGATCTTTTACTTTCACTTCTAGAAAATGATAATTTAAGTGTACGTTTGTGGTCAGCATATTACTTACTTGATACAAATAATAAAGATAAAGCACTCGATGTAATAAGTAAAATTTCAAAAGGGTCAGGAATAGTTTCTTTTAATGCTGAAATGACTCTAAAAGAATATAATAAAGGTAATTTAAAAATAATATATGAAAATTAGTTACAACTGGCTCAAATGGTATATACCAGAAATTCCCGAGGCGAATAAAATCGCAGATATTTTGACATACCACCTGACCGAGGTAGAGGGTGTCGAAAAATTGCCTGACGGTGATACTATTTTTGATATCAATATCTTGCCGAATCGTGCACATGATCTACTCTCTCATAGTGGAGTTGCACGTGAACTTGCAGGACAGCTCGGACTGAATTTCAATGATCCAGATAAGGTTTACAAGATACCAGAATCTAAAAATACAAATCTAAAAATCACACTCGATACCGAAAAGTGTAATCGCTACATGGGGCGTATTGTACGTGGGGTAAAGATCGGCTCATCTCCAGAATGGGTAGTGAATCATTTAGAATCAATCGGCCAACGATCGATAAACAATATCGTCGATGCTACAAATCTCGTGATGTACAACTGTGGTAATCCGACTCATGCTTTTGATTTGAGTAAAATAAATAGTGAAAATATCGTAGTTCGCAATGCAAATGAAGGTGAAGAATTAAAGCTAGTAGGTAGAGAAGGAATCGTAGCTAAATTGAAATCCAATGATCTAGTTATCACTGATGGTGTTAAAAATTTAGCGCTAGCTGGAGTAAAAGGAGGATTTGATTCTGGTGTCTCTGATTCCACTACAGAAATTATGCTTGAGGTTGCGAATTTTGATGCGGCTACGATTCGTAAGACTGCACGCAGATTAGGGATACTGACAGATTCAGCAAAGAGATTTGAGAATGATTTATCTTCATCTCTCTGTTCTTTTGCTATGAAAGAATTGTCTGCTCTGATATCTGAGATGTGCCCGGAAGCAGTATTTGAAGATATAGTAGATGTATATCCAAATCCTGAGGTAGAGAAAATTATAAAATTCTATACTAGTGATGTATCAAAAATGCTCGGATCTAATGTGTCGGAAAAAGATATTGAGTTATTCATGCATAACTATAGTTTTGGATATGCCAATGATTTTGAGAAAGGGGAATGGGCTGTCACAATCCCACTATTACGCAGAGATCTAGATACAAAGCAGGATATGGTAGAGGAGATCGGCCGATGGATTGGCTACGATAAAGTAGTACCTACAATACCAAAGTTGTCTTTTGTTCCAAACAAGAATGAAGTATATGAGAATATTCAAAAAGCGAGAGCTATTTTGCTTGCTGATGGATACAGAGAGGTTGCTACATATGGATTCAGAGATAAAGGGGACGTAGAGGTGCTCGCTTCTGCTTCTGACAAGAATTTCCTACGAAAAAATCTGACAGATGGAGTAAAAGAGAGTTTTAATTTGAATAAATTAAATGCACCATTCTTAGGTCTAAATGAAGTAAAAATATTTGAAATTGGCACAGTCTTCTCGAAAGATAAAGAAGAAATTCATGTATGTTTTGCCAATAAAAAAGAAGTAAAGGAGATGGCATTACAAGAGTTCGTATCTGACCGAGAAGAAAGTCCGACTCAGGTCCTCGGATCTCCTCGTGAGTACACTCGGCCAGACCATTCGTCAGATCTTTCTTCTCAATCAGCTACTCCATTTAAAACCTGGTCCACATTTCCATTTATGACTCGTGATATTTCAGTATGGGTACCAGAGAGCGTAGATGCTGATGAATTAAAAAATATTTATAAAGAATTCGGTACAGAATTGCTCGTCCGCAATCCACAGCTCGTAGATAAATTCACAAAAGAGGGTAGAACCTCATATGCATATCGCCTAGTATTTCAATCATACGAAAAAACACTTACAGATGACGAGATAAATGTGATAATGGGAAATATTACAGATAAAATAACAAATTTAGGATATACTGTCCGATAGTCATCATTTACCCTTGTATAATAAGGCTTTTATAACAAAAAAACACTAGTATCTTTAGTGTTTTTTTGTTATAATATACTCATTAAATATCTTTAATTTAAGAGATATTTTCTTTATTTTTAATTTTTATAAACATGGCAAAAGACGAAACAAAAAAGGGTAAGTATGGTGCGGATGAGATCTCAGTTCTAGAAGGGCTAGAGCCAGTGCGCCGTCGCCCTGGTATGTATATCGGTTCTACTGGTATTGATGGACTTCATCATTTGGTGTGGGAAATTTTCGACAACTCTCGCGACGAAGCCATGGGCGGATATGCAGACCGTATCGAAGTAGTCCTTTTGCCTGGCAATCAAGTTCGCGTAGCCGACAATGGCCGTGGTATCCCAGTGGACATACACTCAAAGACAAAAGTTTCAGCTCTCGAGACTGTGATGACTACACTCCATGCTGGAGGTAAATTCGGAGGCGAAGGTAGTGGGTATAAAGTATCCGGAGGTCTACACGGAGTAGGTGCGTCTGTGGTGAATGCATTGTCTATCTACACACGTGCATGTGTACACCGAGACGGTGGCCAGTATGTGCAGGAATACTCTCAGGGTAAAAAGAAAGCCAATGTTAAAAAAGTAGGCAATTCAAAAGAGCATGGCACTATCATCACATTCGAGCCAGATGTAGAAATTTTCAAAGAAGTAAAATTTGATTGGAATACAATTGTTAATCATCTTCGTCAGCAGGCATACCTTGTAAAAGGACTACGTATACATATCATCGACGCTCGAGATATGGGCGAGGCAATCCTGACAAAAAAGAATGTAGATTTTAATGATGTTATCTGGTTCTCAGAGCTTGGACTCGAGGTGCCTTCTACTTCATTTTACTTTGAGGGAGGTCTAGTATCTCTCGTAAAGTTCTACAACAAATCTCAAAAGACTATCAATCCGACAGTTTTCTATGTAGAAAAAGAAGTAGACGATGTAGGAGTCGAGGTGGCATTGCAATACATCGACGACTTTTCTTCACGTATCGTTCCATTTGCAAACAATATCTATAACCCAGAGGGAGGTACACATATCACAGGATTCAAGACGGCTCTCACAAGAATACTAAATACTTATGGTAAGAAGAATAATCTGATTAAAGAAGCAGACGGGGGATTCACTGGGGACGACGTGCTCGAAGGTCTGATGGCTGTGGTGTCTGTAAAGCTTCGTGAGATTCAATTCGAAGGTCAAACAAAAGCAAAGCTCGGATCTACAGAGGCACAGGGTGCTACGGCTACTGCATTTGGAGATGCATTTACAATGTTCCTCGAAGAGAATCCTGATGAAGCAAAAGCTATCATAAACAAGGGCTTGCTAGCACTACGTGCCCGCAAAGCTGCCAAGGCTGCAAAGGACTCTGTGCTCCGCAAGGGTGCACTAGAAGGGATGACTCTCCCTGGAAAGCTCGCTGACTGTCAGTCAAAATCAGCATTAGAATCAGAACTGTTCATAGTGGAGGGAGACTCTGCTGGTGGTACAGCAAAAATGGGACGCGACAGAAAGACTCAAGCCATCCTTCCACTCCGTGGAAAGATCCTCAATGTTGAGCGTGCAAGATTGGATCGCATGTTAGGATCTGAGCAGATTAAAAATCTGGTTATCGCTATGGGTACATCTATCGGAGATACTTTTGATCTAGAAAAGATGCGCTACCACAAGATCATCATCGCAACCGATGCCGACGTGGACGGTGCACACATTCGTACACTGATATTGACTCTGATGTATCGATACTTTAAATTAGTCCTCGATGCTGGATATGTATATATTGCCCAGCCACCACTATTTAAGATCAAGAAAGGTAAAGAGATATTCTATGCATACAGCGATGAAGAGCGCGACAAGATTCTAGGCAAGGATGCTGTGAATCTCGAAGAGTTACTCAAAGAATCTGAGAATGAGGCAGCCGGTGTAGAAGAAGAAACAGAAGAGGAAGAAGAAGTAAAGAATAAAAAAGCGTCCACAAAAATCCATGTTCAAAGATACAAGGGTCTCGGAGAAATGAATGCCGAAGAGCTCTGGGAGACTACTATGGATCCTGCACGCAGAATATTAAAGCAAGTCCAGATCGACGATGCAGTAGATGCAAATAAAGTATTTGATATGCTGATGGGCTCCGAGGTCCCACCACGCAAAGCTTTTATCCAGTCACATGCAAAGATGGCAAATCTAGATTTCTAAAAAATAGCACAAAAAAATCCTACAGGTCAGACCTGTGGGATTTTTTTGTGCTATTTTAACTTCTATCTTTAATCTCTTTCGTAATCTTTTCTATGAATGCTTCTTTTGTCATTTGAATCTTCTCTTTGTTTCTAGTTTCAATTGTAAGCATGCCACTTTCTTTTTCTTTATCTCCGATGACTATGACATATGGAGTATGGTATTTTTTTGCTTCATGAATGCGACTACCTAGACTGTCTCTACCTGCGACAATATTTGTCCTTATAAAATTACCCATTAGTTCATTTGCAAGTTCATTTGCATATTCATCGTGAGCTTCTTTTACTGGAACTATACCCACCTGATTGATCGAAATCCAAGTAGGGAATATTCCTGCATAGTGCTCGATTAGGAACCCTGTGAATCGCTCGTGAGTGCCCAGTGGTGCACGGTGGATACATAGGGGAGTCTCTTGTTTGTTGTCGTGTGATGTATATGTGAGGCCAAATTTTGCAGGGACTGCAAAGTCTACTTGGTTTGTGGCTAGTGTGAATTCACGGCCGATAGCACTCCATACCTGAACATCAATCTTTGGTCCATAGAATGCAGCTTCATCTGGGATCTCGACATAAGGGATATTTGAATCTATGAGAACTTGGCGGACCATATCTTCAGTCTTTTTCCAGAGATCTGGCTGGTCTACATATTTCTTACCAAGTTTTTCAGGTGCATGAGTAGAGAATCGCATTACATATTTATCGATACCGAATATCTTAAAATATTTTATGTACATTTCATTCACAGCACGGAATTCATCTGCGAATTGTTCCTCTGTACAGTATATATGTGCATCGTTCATAGATAGTGATCGTACGCGCATTAGTCCAAATAGTTCTCCCGACTTTTCGTGGCGGTAGCAAGATCCGTATTCAGCGAGACGTAGAGGTAGGTCCTTGTAGCTTTTCTTGTGAGCATCAAATATCTGGTGGTGGTGAGGGCAGTTCATAGCCTTGAGATAATATTTTACACCCTCGTACTCCATAGCAGGGTACATAGACTCTTCGTAGTATGGTAGGTGACCAGAAGTTAGATACATACTCTCTTTTGCCAAGTGTGGTGTGCGGACGCGCTTGTAGCCAGCTAGGAACTCTGTCTCCTTTGCTAGTTTCTCCAGCTCTTCTGTGATCACGGCACCATTTGGTAGCCATAGTGGTAGACCTGGTCCTACATAATCAGAGAATGCGAATAGCTCCATCTCTGCACCGAGCTTTCTATGGTCTCTCTTCTTTGCTTCTTCTTGCTGATATATATATGCATCAAGAGCTTCTTTATTTTCAAATGCTAGTCCATAGATACGAGTGAGCATTTTATTCTCCTCACTACCGCGCCAGTATGCTCCGGCTACATGAGAGAGTTTGAATGAATCCGCTGGTATTTCAGATGCGGGATTCTCTGCATGTCCTCCACGGCAAAGATCTGTAAAACCACCACAGGTGTATAGTGTGATTTTATCTCCACGATCTGCAATTTCATTTATCAATTCTGTTTTGTATGCATTGCCAGTGAAAGCTTCTAGCGCTTTTTCTTTGCTTACTTCTTCGTGTGTAAATGCTGTCCAAGAGGGGAGATTCTTGATCATTGTATTCTGTATCTTTTCTAGGTCTTCGTCACTGAGTTTGTCTGTGGTGAAATCGATATCATAATAAAAACCATTGTCTATGGCAGGGCCAAGAGTCAATTGTGAATTTGGGTAATGTTCTTTTACAGCTTGGGCCAATATATGGGCCAGTGTATGTCTTATGTTTTGAATTTTGTTTTCCATACTATTTTTAAAATCTTATAAAATAAAATCGCCCCGACAAAAATGAAAAAGCTTCATTCTTGTCGGGGCGAGTCTAACGTCGCGGTTCCACCCAACTTTGTTCTCTATGTATAGATTAGCCTCGCGGTCCTTTTTAGGGGATAGTGGTTGGTAGCCACAACAATTTCTATATCTATTTATATTATAATTTATAACCTTAAAAATCAAGCCTTTTTATGTATTGACTGATATACTTATTTATGATATAATACACAACAAGGAGAGGGCGCTAATTTGCCCTTTGAAAAAATTATGTTGAATTCAGTTGGTCTAAAAGATTTTTGGACACTAAACTTTGCATGCTTCGTTGCATGTTTTCGATTTCCTGAGACAGGGCCTGAAGTACTCATTGTTTATCACAATGAATCCTCGGGAACATATTCAGTAAGATTACCTGGTGGCTGTTGCAAATTCATCGACATTGTTTATGGTATTAATCAAATTATGCCACAAATGAGTCCGGTTGAATCTGATCGTATGCCCGGTGTCATTGAAAGAATTCATGAACTAGGTGTTGATTACGAGGAAGGCGTTACAAAACTCAAGTTGAAATTGAAAGAAGATGTATCTGAGAATGAAAAAAGTAATTTAGAAAAATCTAAAAAAGATTTAGCTCTAAGAAAACTTAAAAAGGAGCACTTCTTTTCAAAAAATTATTTATTCAATTTAAAGATGAGGGACGCTTATCAATTAATCAATTATGCTTTATTAAACAAAAGTTTAGTTGGCTTAATTATTGATAGTGCCCACATTGCTTGCGCTGAACGAGAGTTAGTGTTTGAAACATCTGCTTCAATAGGTGCAACTTTCTATGAAGCCTCGTCATCTCTTGTAGGAACTCATGAAAAGGTTTGCATGGTTTCTTTTGACTTAAAAGCACCGGATTCTTATTCTGGTTCAGCGGACAGTGAAATCGCTGGTTCTGAGTGGATGAGTCTTGAAGATGCTGAGAAACAGTTATTTGAAGCAACAATGAGTAGTCACAAAGTTTTTTTTCAAGCTGCAATTAACAGAGCAATTACATTAAAGTTACCTAATTCTGAACAATTGCAACCTTATTTGACTGCTACTGATTCGTAATTTTTAAAACAAACACATTAGAGCCAGTTCGCTATGCGAACTGGCTCTATTTGCATTTTGGCTGAAAATCAGTATACTTGTATCTATGGTAGTACGAATGCGACATACACGTTCTCATACAGGGAATCGACGCTCACATCATGCTTTGAAAGGCACTGTTTTTGGTGCTTGTTCAAATTGTCAGGCTCCAAAGGAGACTCACTCAGTTTGTAAAAACTGTGGCATGTATCGTGGTAGAAAAGTTCTCGATGTAGTGAAGAAAGTTACAAAAAAAGTAGCAAAAACAAAAGCTAAATAAGCTGTTTGCTTTTAGCTTTTAGGTGTTAGGGTAAATTCTTTAACCTCAAAGCTAAAACCAACCAGCAACAAGCTAATTTATGGCAAACAGGCACCTTTCACGTTCAATTGTTCTCCAAACACTCTTTGAGTGGGATTTCGGTGTGAATAAAGATGAGGCTCCGAGCGACATGCTCGAGCGTAATATCGAAGAATTCGGTCCTGGATTAAATGATAACTCTTTCATAGAAGAGATTTTTAACGGTGTCGTAAAGAAAAAGACTATAATCGATGAGATTATAGAAAAAGCTGCGCCCGATTGGCCTCTCGACAAGATATCTATCGTTGACCGCAATATCTTGCGTATGGGTCTATTTGAGCTCCTTTTCGGTGACCGTACACAGGTTCCACCAAAGGTGGCTATCAATGAGTCTATCGAACTTGCAAAGAGTTTTGGTGGAGAGAATTCTAGTCGCTTTGTGAACGGAGTCCTAGGTGGTGTCTACAAAGAGATCGGCGAGCCAGGCAAGGATGATATGGGCAAGAAAAAGGTTGTAAAGCAGTTCGAGACTGATCCTGCAAAATTCCCAATTGAAAAGAAAGCCGGTGCTGTAGTTTATGCACGCCATGATGGCAAGATACACTTTGCTTTTGTTCATGATGTATTCGGATACTGGACTCTTTCAAAGGGTAGTATCGAAGATGGCGAGAATGAAGAGCAGGGCGCTATCCGTGAGATAAAGGAAGAGATGGATCTGGATATCACTATCAAGGAGATGCTCGGACGCAATGAATACATCGCTAGTCATCCAGAAAAAGGCAAGATTCGCAAGCAAGTAGTATTCTTCCTAGCTGAGTCAGCTTATACAGAGATAACTCTCGAAAAGGGTACAGGGGGGCTCGACGATGCACGATGGTTCCCGATAGAGGAAATAGCTGGACTCCGTATTTATGAAAATATGGTTCCACTTTTGACAAAGTCTATCGAAATATTAACTAAGAATTAGGTTCTAGTTTCTGGGCTCTAGTAATACATTAAACTAGTACCTAGCCACTAGAACCTATAAACTAATCCCATGATTGATTTTACACAATTCGAAAAAGAAGTAGATATAATCTTTAACGACAAAAGACTTTTAGAGCAAGCTTTTATTCACCGCTCTTATATAAATGAAAATTCTGGTTCACGCCTTTCTCACAATGAGCGCCTAGAATTTTTAGGTGATGCAGTATTGGAATTGGCAGTTACAAACTACCTATATTTAAAATATCCAAAGTGCGATGAAGGTGAGCTGACTGCTTACCGATCAGCACTCGTAAATGCTGTGATTATCGGCGAAGTAGCAGGAGAACTCGGCATGAATAACTACCTCCTTCTCTCAAAGGGCGAGGCCAAGGATACAGGCAAAGCTCGTAGTTATATCCTAGCGAATACTTATGAGGCATATGTAGGTGCAGTATATCTAGATCAGGGCTATGGTGTGGCCGAGGAGTTTATCGCTCGCACATTATTTGGTAAGATAGATATGATCGTAGCCAAGAAATTGTGGCGCGATGCAAAATCTCTAGTCCAAGAAAAATCTCAAGAATACGTAGGAGTCACTCCTTCATACAAAGTCGTAAATGAATCCGGTCCTGACCATGACAAACATTTTACTATTGCAATATACTTTGGGGATGATCGTATCGCCGAGGGCAAAGGCAAGAGCAAGCAAGAGGCCGAGCAATCAGCAGCTCGCAATGCACTAGAGGCAAAGGGGTGGCTCGACTAGTTTTCCGTTTCAAGGAAAAATAATATGACATTAAAATCAATTGAGCTTTCTTCATTTAAATCATTTGGTAAAAAGAGCGTTGTGAATTTTACAACGCCTGTTACTGCTATCGTAGGTCCAAATGGTTCTGGAAAGTCCAATATTGTAGAAGCGATCAGATTCGTACTCGGTGAACAGTCTATGAAATCTCTCCGTGGAAAAGGCGGAGTGGATTTGATATTCAAGGGATCAAAATCTATGTCGCAGGCCAATCGCGCATCTGTAACTATAACATTTGATAACAAAGACAAGATATTTTCTTTTACAAATTCTGGCCTAGGTGTGACTCTCGACTATGATGAGGTGACTGTCACTCGTGAAGTATTTGCCGATGGCGCAAATAAATATTTGATCAATGGTACAGAAGTCAGACTTAAAGATATCAATGATTTGTTGGCCTCTGTGAATATTGGTAGTTCTGGCCACCATATAATATCTCAGGGTGAGGCTGATCGCGTGCTCAATGCTAATAGCCGTGATCGCAGGGGGATGATCGAGGACGCTCTTGGACTCAAAGTTTATCAATTCCGCATAAAGGAAACAGAGAGAAAACTCGACAAGACAGTTTTGAATATGAAAGAGGTGAGTGCTATGCGCAGGGAGGTGGTACCACATTTAAATTTTTTAAAAAAGCAGGTAGAAAAATTGGAACGTGCTCGTGAGATGCGCGAAGAGCTCGGTAGTCTATACAAAGATTATCTTTCAAAAGAATCTGCATATATAAAGCATGAGACAGCGAGACTGCACCACAAGCGACGTATCATCGACGAGAATTTAATATCTTTAGATGAGAGAATCGAATCTATAAATAAAAACAAGGACACAAAAGAGAACGTATTGAATTTCAAGGAAGCTTTAAATCAAAAAGAATTATATATGTCTGGTTTGCGTGCACGCAAAGATGAGCTATCTCGCAAATTGGGCCGAGTAGAGGGGTCTATAGACAGTATCATGCGTGGTATTAATCGTGCCCCAGAAATCAAAGAAGATACTATATCCAAAGAAGCTTGGCAGTCATTTGCTGATGATTTGGAAAGTTGTATCGATGAAGCCAATAGGACAGAAGTAATATCTGAATTGAAAGATATATTTTCTCGAATAAAAAATCGCCTGGGTTCTATCCGTGTGACTTCAAATAAAGACGAGGTGAATAATGCAAAAGAAGAATTAAAGCGTGAATACCTAGAGCTCGAATCTGTTCGCGAGGGAATAGTCACTGATATAGAATTGATCACAAAAGAAGAAGAAGATGTCCTAGTGTCTATCGGAATCATTCGTGCAGAAGAAAAAGAATTTGAAAATGAAAATCGTGATAGTGAAAAGGTTGTATATGAATTACTCTCACAGAAAAATGTATTAAATTCAGATCTACACTCTATCTCTTTTGAAGAAGAAAAATTGGCGCAAATAAAAAATGCTTTTGATTTTGAAATGAATGAGGCGGGTGCTCTCGTTGGCCGAGAGGTCCTAGGTTTTAACAATATAGAAGTAGATGGTGCAAATATCATTCGCACTAGTCAGGATGAGTCTAGACGCAAGATAGAGCGTATTAAAATCAAATTAGAAGATGCAGGGGCCCTAGGAGGAGGTGATTTACTCAAAGAATACGAAGATACAAAAGAAAGAGATATATTCCTGGAAAAAGAATTAAATGATTTACAAAAGAGTATCGAATCACTACGTACATTGATAGTAGACCTAAAAGAGACATTAGATACTGAATTCAAGCAGGGCGTAGAAAAGATAAATAAACAATTCCAAGATTTCTTTTCTCTTATGTTCGGTGGCGGATCAGCATTCCTATCTGTGACTATGGAGCATAAAAAGAGTCGCAAAAAAGACGAACTAGAAGAAATATCTGAAGATAGTGAAGATGATAATGAACTAGGATTTGAGCGGGGAATAGAGATCAACGTGACTCTACCTCAAAAGAAAGTCAAAGACCTACATATGCTCTCTGGTGGAGAGAGATCTCTTACATCTATCGCATTACTATTTGCTATATCTCAGGTGAACCCACCACCATTCCTAGTCCTAGACGAGACAGATGCGGCACTAGATGAAGCTAACTCTCGCAAGTATGGAAATATGATAGAGAATCTATCCTCATGCTCACAGCTCATCGTAGTGACTCACAATCGCGAGACTATGTCTCGAGCCCAAGTCCTCTACGGTGTGACTATGGACATAATGGGTGCATCAAAACTCCTCTCTATCAAACTCGACGACGCTACCGTTTACGCAAAATAAAAACAGATAGGTCTTGTCTGTGGTGGGTAAAAAATAAATAGATTTTTATTATAAATATTAAAAATATAAATATTATATGGAAAAATTTAATGGTGTGATAATCGAGGAGAGTTTAATTGATAATTCTGTTTTAAAAGATTTGAAAATTATTTCGACAAAAGTTGAAATCGTAACTGAAAAACATCAAAGCAGTGAAAAACAATGGACATTACATACTGTTGAAATAGAGGTTGATATAGCAGATAACATTGCTTTAAAATTAAGTAATTCTATAAAAGATAAATGGTATGCAGATTTTAAAAATGATGATACCCACTATATCATTTATCAAAATAAAGTTTTTAAAATAGATAGAACTAAAATAGAAGAATATAATGAAGCTACAAAATATGGAATTTCATTAGGTATTCCTGATTATCAAGTTGATTTCGCTCAAAACGTTCAAAAATGGGAAAGATAGATAATTCTCCGCTAGGTCTTGCCTAGCGGAGAATATAAATTATATAATACTATTATGTCTATTAGAAAAGTCTCATTTTCTCAAGGAGAATATTATCATATCTATAATCGTGGAAACAGTAAACAAGAAATATTCCATGATGCAGAAGATTATTTACGTTTTATTGGATTACTTTTTGTTTGTAATCAAAATGGTAATTTTAAAATAGATAATTTAAATAAAAATCAAACACTATATGATTTAGAAATAAACAGTAATATAGTTTATTTGGGTGCTTATTGTTTAATGCCTAATCATTTCCATATTCTCTTAACAGAAAATACAGATGGAGGTATTAGTAGATTTATGCAAAAAGTTACAACTGCATATGTCATGTATTACAATAAAAAATATAAAAGAACTGGCAGTTTATTTGAAGGTAAATTTAAATCACAACATGCTGCTGAGGATCGATATTTAAAATATTTATTTTCATATATTCACTTAAATCCAATAAAACTTATACAAAAAGATTGGAAAGAAAAGGGGATTAACAATAAAAAACAAGCAGTTGAGTATTTAAGTAAATACCAGTATTCAAGCTATTTGGATTATCTTAAAATAGAAAGAGTCCAAAATAAAATTTTGAATATTAAAGCTTTCCCAGATTATTTTCATACAAAACAAAAATTCCAACAAGAGATTTTTGAATGGATAAATAGTGATATTTTAAAACTCCGCTAGGCAAGACCTAGCGGAGTTTTATTACTTAACTATATTTTTAGGATCAACGAATGTGTAGCCTTTTGCTTTTATTTCTGTGATTAGGTCGGGCAGGGCGTCTCGGGACCATGTATGCTCATGCATGAGGATGATTGATCCAGGGCGAAGGCTTTTTGTGATATTGCTGATAAATACTTTTTTATCACGAGAACTCTTTTCCCAGTCGAGTGATGAATCAGACCAGTTAAATGGTAGCATCCCTTTTTCTTCTGTATGTTTCTTTGCAAAAGGCGATAGTATCCCGTATGGAGCACGAAAGAATAATGAATCTGAGCCAGTTTCTTTTTTTATTAGGTCACTATTCGAATCAATTTCTTTTTGAGCCTCTGTATCTTTTAATTTCTTTAAATGTTTATGACTCCATGTGTGATTGCCTATCATATGGCCAGCATTGTATTCCTCTTTTATCGCTTCTGGATGAGCTTTATGGTTCATGCCATTTATAAAGAATATAGCTTTTACCCCTCCTTCCTCAAGAATTTTTACTATGTCTAGCGACTGAGCACTCGGGCCGTCATCTATAGTCAGTAGAACTACTTTTTTATTTGCATCTGGATTTACGGGTGTTAGCTTGAAGTCTTTTGTGATTTTGTATTTTTCTATATTTTCTATTTGTTTGATTGGTTCTACTTTTTCTGTAACTGTCGCTGTGTCTTTTACTTCTTGTGTAGGCTGGTTATTTATCTGTCTGATTGTTGTGACTACATAAACGATAGGTACTAGAATAGCCAGGCTAATTAAAAAATAAATAGGGTATTTGTATTTTCTTTTTATTGTTATTGTCATTTTTAAACTAAGATATAATCAATTGTTTTTTTGTTCATGTCAGCACTAGTCACTTTGAATCGTACAGTGTCACCCAGGGTGTATTTCTTGTGAGTTTTTTTGCCACTTATACTCATGTGCTTTTTATCGAATGTGTAGTAGTCGTCTCCTAGTTCTCGCATGCGGACCATACCTTCACATTTTGTAGTCTTTTCTTCTACATATAGACCCCACTCTGTGACTCCAGTGATAATACCTTCAAATTTTTCTCCGATACGAGTAGACATGTATTCTACTTGTTTGTATTTGATACTAGAGCGTTCTGCATCTGCAGCTTCCTTTTCACGACTACTAGCCTCAGATCCCATCTTTTCATATTCAAAGAATTTTTCTTTTGGAATGATTTTATTATTTAGGAAATCTGCGAGCATTCTGTGGACTATGATGTCTGGATATCTACGGATAGGGGAGGTAAAATGCGTGTAGAATTTAAAACCGAGACCCCAGTGGCCGATATTCTTTGTAGAGTATATAGCCTTGGCCATAGTGCGAATGATAGCTGTATGTACAGTATCTCGTAGAGGGCTATGCTCGAGTTTACCCACTAGATTGTTTATCTCATCTGCAGGGATTATGCCGTCTTTGAGAGTCACATGGTATCCAAGTTTCTTTAGGAAGAATGATAGATCACTCATACGCTCTTTATTTGGAGTATCGTGTATGCGATACATAACTATATTCTTCTCGCCTTGTTTTTTGCTAGACATGACTTCGGCTACACGGCGATTTGCCAATAGCATGAATTCCTCGATCATTTTATTTGTATCTTGTCTCTCTTTTGTATACACAGAGAGCGGTACACCATTTGTATCGAGTTTGAATTTTACTTCATCTTGCTCGAGTGATATTGCACCTTCTTTGAACCTCTGCTTGGTTAGCTTTTTTGCTATATTGTTTAGAGTGTTTAATTCATCGAAGAATAGGCCAGTCTTGGCTGTGATAATCTCCTGGGCATTTTCATATGTAAATCTTTTGTCTGAATGTATGACAGTACGGCCAAACCATTCATTGTGTATGTGACCATTGTTGTCTAATTCGAAAACTGCAGAGAAGGTGAGTCTGTCGACTCCTTCTTTTAAACTGCATAGATCATTGGATAATTCCTCTGGTAGCATGGGGATGGTGCGATCTACTAGGTATACAGAAGTACCGCGATTGCGAGCCTCTTCATCGAGTGCTGTGCCCAATCTGACATAGTGTGATACATCAGCTATGTGTACTCCTATCTCATAATTACCATTTGCAAGCTTAAGGAATGATAATGCATCGTCGTAATCTTTTGCATCAAAAGGGTCGATCGTAAAAGTAGTGATCTCTCTCATATCACGTCTGTCTGCAAAATCTTTTTCTGTAATACCTTTTTCTGATATTGCTTTTGCTTCAGCTTCAACTATAGATGGGAATATCGCATCAAATCCTTTTTCCAAGGCGATGGCTTCCATCTCGGCATTGTGCTCCATCGGAGTACCTAAGACTTTTTTTACAACGCCCACTGGAGATTTCTTTGAATCTTTCCATTCTGTGATTACTACGAAAATCTTTTGTCCGATTTGCGCACCGTTTAATTTGTCTGAGGGGATGATGATGTCCGCATACATCTTAAGATCGCTAGGAATCAGAAAATATGTATCGTGCTCCTTTTCCAGAATTCCCGCAAAACCATGCTTGCTGTGGCGTAGGATCTCTGCGACTTCACCTTTCTGAACCTCATTTTTTGCTTTTGGATGGATTAGTACCTTTACTGTATCTCCGTGGAGGGCTGTGTGCAAAAAAGCATGGTCTATTTCTACTTCGTTGTCGCGACCCTTGTTAATAGCCCCATAGCCCTTGTGAGATATAGATATAATACCCTCTGCATATCTCGAGAGAGGTGTTTTTGGGTCTTTTTTAGGAGTCTGTGTTTTCATGGGGTTATTATAGCATAGTATTTATCTATACGCTTGATTCTAAATAAGATATGTGCTATTATCCTTTTATGTTAAAAATCAGACTACAAAGAACAGGACGCAAGAATGACCCGGCTTTCCGAGTACTTTTGACTGACTCAAAGAATTCAGCAAAAAGTGGTAAGTTTTTGGAAATACTTGGTTCATATAATGTTAAGAGTGGTGAGGTCATGTTTAAAGCTGATCGCATCAAGCACTGGATGAAGAATGGTGCACAAGTTTCAGATACAGTTCACAATTTCTTGGTAAAACAAAAATTGATCGAAGGTAAAAAGAAAAATGTGCTTTCAAAGAAATCTCCAACAAAGCCACGTAAAGAATTAAAGAACGCTTAATAAAAAATCTCCCATTGGGAGATTTTTTATTGCATACAAAAATAAAAATATGATATAGTTATATGTAGCAGTCGCGTCGCACGATTGCATTGATTAGAAATATAAAAGAAAGATATATGACAGACGACAAAGCATTCCTAGAATATGTTGTAAAGTCTCTAGTAGACAATCCAAACGATGTTGTGATTGATCGTACAGTAGATGAAATGGGTGTACTTATTACTATGACAGTAAATCCTGCAGATATGGGCAAGATAATCGGCCGACAGGGTAATACAGCAAAGGCAATCCGTACATTGCTACGTGTGATCGGTATGAAGAACAACGCACGTGTAAATTTGAAGATTAACGAACCAGAAGGTGGAAGACAGGATGCGCCAGCACCTGCACCAGCTATGTCAGCTAGTGAGGCATCAAAATCAGTAGATGCTGCATTGGATGATTTAAAAGGAATATAAATAAAAATTAAAAAACGCTCCCAACTACTTTGTTGACGATTCCGTTTGCTCCCGCAATGTAGAATTACTACATCTTGGTCGCAATACTCATCGTCGCCTCGTATTTGGGGCGTTTTTTGATTTTTAGGGGAAGGTTTATTTTTATTAAATTTGTGTTATAGTGTGAATTATGAATTTTCACATAATAACTTTATTTCCAGAGATGTTCGACTCGTATCTAAGCGAGTCTATTTTGGCACGTGCTATTAAGGACAAGAAGATAAAGGTAAATTTTGTGAATCCTCGAAATTTTGTATCTGGAAAATATAAAAAAGTTTGGCCTGATGGAAATGTATCACTTCAGATAGATGAGCGCCCATATGGAGGCGGTCCAGGTATGGTCATGATGGCCGAACCGATAATAAAGGCAATAGAAAGTGTAATAAAAAATATAGAAAAGAGGGATTTAAAAATTAAAAATGAAAAATTAAAAATTAAATCCAAGATTCAAATAATTAATTTTAGTCCATCAGGTGAGAAATTTACTACGAATGGTGCAAAAAATTTAGTTACAAAATACACAGATGTAGTCATGATCTGCGGACGGTATGAGGGTATCGATGCACGCATAGACAAAGTATTTAAAACAAAAAAAATCTCCATTGGAGATTATGTTTTAACAGGTGGCGAACTACCAGCCATGATACTCGTAGACTGTATGGCCCGCCAGATCCCTGGAGTATTGGGTAATTTTGATTCTAGGGAAGAGGCGAGAGTGTCTAGTAGTGAGATATACACCAGACCAGAAGTATTTGAATATAAAAAGAAGAAATACAAAGTACCGAAAGTGTTACTCTCTGGCGATCATAAGAAAATAGAGGCTTGGAAGCTTGGTAAAAAATAAAACGAAACTTAAATCATGGATTCAAGTTTCGTGTCATTTAGTTTAAATAGTTTCTGTATTGCTACAGAGCTATTTCCTCGTAGGTGTTTTCTGCCCTCTCGAATAAAAAATAATCATACTCTGCAATTTCCTTTGTCTCGTTTGTAGGATTAGCTTCGATTAATTTTAGGAGTTCTTCGATTGTTTCCTTTTCAGCAATTATGGTTATCTCCCATTTGTCGTAATTTTCCTTGCTGGCTTCGTTCATCGCGATATTTGATTGCGCATGGATATCTGACTCTATCTTTAGAACATCTGTCGAGTGCAGTGAGTCTATGGCGAGGATTGTTTTGCTGAATTTTTCGATTTCATTCGGTAGGTCATTTGAAAGTTCTTTTGCGTAGCGGTTCTCAGGAGTCTTGAATGTGCATAATCTAGATTTTACAGAGGCATTTTTTTTTAATTTTTCAATTAATTCGCCTGCCTTTTTTAGGTACATTTTAATTCCTTCGGTGTCGTAAGCGAGTTCTTTGTTCTCTTTTGGTACGACGATAAATAGGATGGAGTTGAAGCAAGTTTTTAAGAGTGCCATATTTTATTTTTTTAGAGGGTTAAACAATTATTTTTTAAAGTGCAAGCCAAATTGATAAAATGATACTCCTTTTTGCATGATTATGCAAATTCTATATAAGTATTGACTTTATTGGCTTTTTGGTATAATATAACTCACAGATTGAATGGATTGAGTTATGACAGATTTAATCGATTATTAACCCAATTACTAAAGCTATTTTGCTAAAAAGCATAAGAGGCACAATGTAATAGCATTTCCACATTGAGGTTTGGTCACCTTGATGTTTTTTCGTTTATTAAAATCAATAAAACAACACCAACTACTTTGTTGTAGATTCCGGTTGTTCCCGCAATGTAGATTTACTACATCTTGGTCACAATCCTCATCTACGCCTCGTATTTGAAATTATTTTATTAATTTTATTTTTGTAAATATGAAAAAAACAGCTACACGAGAGAAGAAGTATTTTTCACGGTACAAAAAGCCGTTGGTCGAGTTTCCTAATTTGATCGAGAACCAATTGGTCTCCTTCAATTGGTTAGTAGAAGATGGTTTGAAAGAAGTTTTCAAAGAATTTTCTCCAATCAATGATTATTCAGAAAAGAAATTCCAATTGGATTTTACATCTTTCTCACTTGGCGAGCCAAAGTTTGACGAAGAGTATACAAAGATAAACAAGCTAACTTACGAGGGTCCACTAAAGACTCGCGTACGTCTTTTGAATAAGAGTCTAGGTACAACAAAAGAACAAGAGATTTTCATGGCAGATGTGCCATTGATGACAAAGCACGGTACTTTTATCATCAACGGAGTAGAACGTGTCATCGTTCCTCAGCTTACTCGTTCTTTTGGAGTATTCTTTACAGAACAAGAACTAAAGAGTAAGAGATATTTTGGTGCAAAGATCATCCCAGCACGTGGAGTATGGATTGAGATTGAATCTGATCCAGACGGTGCTATATATGTACGTATCGACAAGAAACGCAAGTTTTCAATTGCGTCTCTTCTACGTGTCCTAGGACTACATACTGACGAAGCTATGACCAAGGCTTTCGGCAAGGATGAAAACCTATTGAAATTGATCAAGACTTGTATCGAGAAAGATCCAGCAAAATCTCTTTCTGAATCATATATCGAGATATACAAGCGTCTTCGTGATGGAGACCTAGCTACTCCAGACAATGCTCGTGATTTCATCACTACACTTCTTTCAAATGAACGTTACGACCTTTCTCCTGTTGGACGTTTCCGTTTCAACAAGCGTTTTGACAAGAATATGGATGCAAAAGAAATGGAACGCCGTACTATCTCTGCAGATGATGTCGTGACTATCATGACAAACATCACAGCATTGAATAATGATCCTCATGCAAAGGCAGACGATATCGACCACCTAGGTCAGCGTCGTGTCCGCTATGTGGGTGAGATGTTCCAGCAAAAAGTCCGCATGGGTATGGCTCAGATCAAGCGTAATGTGCAGGACCGTATGTCTACTATAGATGTATCTACAACAATGCCAATCCAGATCATAAACCAACGTCCACTCCAAGCTCGTATCAAGGAGTTCTTTACTGCGAACCAGCTTTCACAATTCATGAACCAAGAAAACGTGATGGCCGAAGTAGAGCACCTCAGAACTCTTTCAGCACTCGGACCCGGAGGTCTTACACGTGAGCGTGCAGGTCTCGAAGTCAGAGACGTCCATACATCCCACTACGGTCGTGTATGTCCTATCCACACTCCAGAAGGTCCAAACATCGGTCTTATCTTGCACTTGTCTACATATGCAAAGATCAATGAATTCGGTATCATCGAGACTCCATACATCAAAGTAAGTAAAGGAAAGATTACAGGTGAAGTAGTATACTTGAATGCTCTTGAAGAAGAAAAGTACAACATTGCTCACGCTGGTATCAAGTATGATGAAAATGGAAAAATCTCAGAACAGCACGTAGAAGCTCGTATCAAGACAAGTCCAGGTATCATCTCTCGTGATGAGATCGACTTTATCGATGTTGCTACAAACCAACCATTCTCTATTGCTACTTCTATGATCCCATTCCTAGAACACGATGACGCCCACAGAACACTCATGGGAAGTAACATGCAAAAGCAGGCTATGGCCTGCATAACTCCAGAAGCTCCACTAGTAGCTACTGGTATGGAAGAACTTGCTGCTCGCTCATCTGGACGTCTAGTCGTTTCAGAAGTGAATGGTAAAGTGTCATATGTTGATGGAAAGAAAGTCACAGTTACTGATGACAAAGGCAAGGATCACATATATCCACTTGTTACATTTTCTCGTACAAACAACTTTTCTACATTCCACCAGAGACCAAGTGTGTCTATGGGTGATACAGTAAAGAAAGGTATGGTTCTTGCTGATACATCTACTACTGACCGTGGACAGATCGCTCTCGGACAAAACGTCCTCACAGCATTCATGTCATGGGGAGGTGCAAACTACGAAGATGCGATCATCCTTTCAGAGCGTCTTGTAAAGCACAGTAAGTTCACAAGTATCTATGTTACAGAATTCGTATGTAATGTGCGTGATACAAAACTTGGACCGGAGGTCACAACTCGTGATATTCCAAATGTCGGAGAAAACAAATTAAAGGACTTGGATGAAGACGGTATCATCACTGTCGGTGCAGAAATCCGTGAGAACGATATTCTCGTAGGTAAAATCACTCCAAAGGGTGAGACAGAGCTTACTCCAGAAGAGCGCCTACTACGTTCTATCTTTACTGAAAAAGCTCGCGATGTGAAAGACAGTTCTCTACGCCTAGAACACGGCAAGAAGGGTCGTGTAGTTGGTGTAAAGATTTTCTCACGTGATCAAGGTCACAACCTAGAATCAGGCATTATAAAGCGTATCGTTGTTGAAATCGCACAGATCAGAAATATTTCTGTTGGAGACAAATTAGCTGGACGTCACGGAAACAAGGGTGTTATCTCAGTTATCCTGCCAGAAGAAGAAATGCCATACATGGCAGACGGTACTCCTGTGGATGTGATCCTCACTCCACTCGGTGTCCCATCTCGTATGAACCTAGGACAGATTCTGGAAATGCACCTCGGATATACAGCGCACACTCTAGGGTATCAAGCTATAGTCCCACCATTTACATCAGCGACAGTTCCAGAAATCAAAGCTGAACTCGTAGCTTCAGGAATGCCAGAAACAGGTAAGGTGACTCTATACGACGGACGAACAGGTGATGCATTTGATCAAGATATTGCAATCGGATACATGTACATGCTCAAGCTGCACCACATGGTGGAAGACAAGCTTCACATGCGTTCTATCGGACCGTACTCACTCATCACTCAACAGCCACTCGGAGGTAAAGCTCAAGGTGGAGGACAAAGATTCGGAGAAATGGAGGTGTGGGCACTGGAAGGTCATGGCGCAGCTCATACTCTACGTGAAATGCTCACAATCAAATCAGACGATATCGTTGGACGTTCACAGACATTTGATGCGATCATCAAAGGCAAGCCAATCGGTGAGCCAAATGTACCTGCATCATTCAACGTGTTACTAGCATACCTAAGAGGACTTGCATTGGATGTCGACCTACGCAAGGGAAATTTTTAATCAATTAAAATTAAATTAACTATGAAAACAATAGATACAACAGATTTTGATTCAATCACACTTT
>JACCDZ010774782.1_pt1 | contig 25328 bp, 24 predicted proteins | sample 7449551 | NCBI WGS metagenome assembly JACCDZ01 (sample SAMN15323452, study PRJNA562643) | freshwater metagenome | isolation source: river surface water | place: USA:Blue River Watershed | collected 2017-08-18 | reverse complement strand
TTCGTTACGCGCTTCAGCGGATGCTTTCAGATCCGTGATGCGGCTCTTGATCAGTTCACTGATCTCGGAGGGATTCAGATGCTGAGACATGATGCTCGTTTCCTCAAACTCAAGAATTCAGGGTGGCGCCAAGCTTGTTCAGCTTGCCGCGCACGGAGGCGTCGATGACCAGATCGCCGGAGCGGATGACCACGCCGCCGATAAGCGCGCGGTCCACAGTCACTTCATCAATCGCGATTTTGCGACCGAGCTTCTCGCCGAGCTTGGCAGCCAGCGCCTGGCGCTGGGCATCGCTCAGTTCAAAAGCGGACGTGACAATCACCTCGGCCGACTGTTCCAGTTCAGCCTTGAAGGCCTCGAACAGTTCAGCAATCGCGGGCACTGCCTCGAGGCGCTTGTTGTGCACGATCTCGGTCACGAAATTACGCACATCGCCATCCAGCTTGTCACCGGCGGCCTTCAGGAAAGCCTCGGCTTGCTGTTCAGCGGTCAGTGTCGGACGCGCGAGATAAGCAGCGAATTCCGCATCGCTGGCAAGCGCCGCCGCGAGCTCGAGCTGTGCAGACCAATCGGCCAGCCTGCTCTTTTCGCGGGCAAATTCAAACGCTGCCTTTGCATAGGGCCGCGCTACAGTGGTCAGTTCTGCCATGTCAGTGCGCCTTTGGATTAGAGCTCAGCAGCCAGCTTGTCGAGCATGCCGGCATGGGCCTTGGCATCCACCTGCGCTTCGAGAATCTTCTCGGCGCCGGCAATGGCCAGGGCAGCAACCTGTGCACGCAGAGCGTCACGGGCTGCCGAAATTTCTTGCTCGATCTGGGCACGGGCCTGGGCAATCTGACGCTCGCCTTCCACAGCAGCAGCGGCTTTCGCCTCTTCCACCATCTGGTTGGCGCGCTTGTTGGCCTGGTCGATCAGTGCAGCAGCCTGGGCCTTGGCAGCCTTCAGCTCTTCACCAACCTGCGCGTGAGCGCTTTCCAGGTCACGCTGGGCCTTGTCGGCGGCGTTCAGACCTTCCGCAATCTTCTTCTGGCGTTCTGCAAGGGCTGCCGTTACCGGCGGCCAAACGAACTTCATGCAGAACCAGACGAAGACCGCAAACGCAATGGCTTGCCCGATCAGGGTTGCATTGATGTTCACGCTATCACCTCATTCATTCATCCGGCCGCCGGAGTGCGGCCGGAAACAATTCGCTAAAAGCGGATTAGTTGATGAACGGGTTGGCGAACAGCAGCAGCATGGCGATACCGACGCCGATCATGGGCACGGCGTCGAGCAGACCGGCAACGATGAACATCTTCACCTGGAGCTGCGGGCCCAGTTCCGGCTGACGGGCAACGCCGTCCAGGAACTTGCCGCCCAGCAGGGCGAAGCCAACGGCAGTACCGAGAGCGCCGAGACCGATCAGCAGGGCAACGGCCAGCAGGTTCATACCGGTGATGTAATCCATCTTTAAGTCCTCTTACTTTGGTTAAAGGTTGAAAAAGCCGTACAACAAAACAAATCAGTGATCGTGGGTTTCCGAAGCCATGCTCAGATACACGATGGTCAGCATCATGAACACGAAGGCCTGCAGGGTGATCACCAGAATGTGGAAGATCGCCCAGACAATCTGCAGGCCGCCGCCCAGTACACCGAGGGCCAGGCCACCAGTGAACATGAGTGCGATCAGGATGAAGATGAGTTCGCCAGCGTACATGTTTCCGAACAGTCGCAGGCCCAGAGAGATCGGCTTGGTGATGAGGCCGATGCCTTCAAGAACAAAGTTGAACGGAATCAGCGCCCAGTGATTGAACGGGTTGAGCGTGAGTTCCTTGGTGAAGCCGCCGATGCCCTTCATCTTGATGCTGTAGAAGAGGATCAGGAAGAACACGGAGAAGCTCATACCGAGGGTGACGTTCGGATCAGTAGAAGGCACGACCTTCATGAAGACATGATGCGGGTCGACACCGAAGAAAGTGGACGCAATCCAGGCGGAAGCCGAGGGCAGGAAGTCCACAGGAATCAAATCCATGAAATTCATCAGGAAGATCCAGGTGAAGATGGTCAGCGCCAAGGGAGCAATCAGCGCGGACTTGCCGTGATAGGTATCACGCACATTGCCGTCGACGAAATCAACCAGCACTTCCACGAAATTCTGCAGCTTGCCGGGCACGCCACTGGTGGCTTTGCGAGCCGCCAACCAGAACACCAGACAGAAAATGATGCCGAGACCGATGGACCAGCCAAGAGAGTCCACATGCACTGCCTTGAAACCCATGGCCTTGGCTTCAACCGCCGAGTGCGCAAAGGTCCAGGTGGGCTCGGTGAGAGTGACTTCACCGTGTTCGCCATGGCGCACATAGCCCGCAGGCAGCTCGCCGTAGGTGAGGTTGGTCAGATGGTGCTTGATGTACTCGGTGGAATTGCCAGCCATGTTTTCAGCAGCTCACTGTTTTTTTCCCGTGCTACCTGCCAGCAAAACGCCCCAGGCCACGAGTTGTTCCAAGATGAATCCGGTCAACAACCAGCCGGACTGCAGGGGTCTTACCCAAGCAAACACGGCGGCAAAGAGGAGGACGGTAATCACGAACTTCCCGGCCTCACCCTTGAAAAAACTGCGCACAATCTGCGGTGCCTGTGTGGCACCGGCATGACGGAATGCTTGCAAGGCAAAGTAGAGACTGCCTGCGACAGCTATTCCCGCACCCAATCCAGTCGACAGGGCGGCCACACTGCCAAAAGGCAGGGCCAGCGCGCTCAGCACCAAGGCCAGGATCAACTGCCATTTCAGCAGTCGGACGGCCTGTGTTCGGTCCACCAAGGGACGGGGCTGACTCAACGTGTCTTCCGGATGTGGGTACAGCAGACGGGCTGGCGAGAAAATAACCATCCCGTTTTGGGCGCCGCGGATTATAGAGAGCGGCATTTGCAGAAGCAACGGGCCGCAAGGGCCAGCGGGGGAGCAAAACGGCAAGTATCGCGATCAAAACACGTTCAAACACAAGATGTGGTGGCTGCAGCAAGCACTCTCCCTTTATATAGGGAAAGGCTTTTTTTCTGAGAGCACCGCCAAGCGCCAGCAAACAACTGTTTGAAGCCGCTGCCCCGGCCCCGGCAGCCATCCCGAGGTCGAGGCAGCCGTCGCAGGCCCGCTCACACCTTGGCGAACTTCCGCGTCGCCCGATAGCCGCGGCTGCTTGGCACATTACCAAGCAGCCACATTGTTAAACCCTTGAGCCACAAGACATTACGCATGTCCGCTTCTTGCACTGCCGCGGCCGCGATAGCTTGGCGCCACGTTTTCTGCCTTTAGGCAAAGGAGCTTGTCATGTTGTTACGTCCTTATGTTCTGGCCGGCGCGCTGGCCCTCACTGCCGGAGTCGCCAACGCGGCTCCTTTCTCTTACGACTATGTGGAAGGTGGCTACGGCGAAGTCGACCGCGGTGATTCCCTGTTCGTCGGCGCCAGCAAGGCCCTGGACAAGAATCTCTATGTGCTCGGCAGCGTCTACGCCCTGGACTTCCCCAGCGACGCCAACGGCGCCTATCTGGAAGGGGGCCTCGGCTACCACGTGCCACTCTCGGCCCGGGCCGATCTCTTCGTGAATGGCCAGCTGCTCTACGCCAACCTCAACCATGTCGGCAGCGATGACGACGACCTCGGCGCCATCGCCCGCGCCGGCCTGCGCTTCATGCCCGTGGACAAGCTGGAACTGGAAGGCTCCCTGGCCTTGAGCTCCAACGACTTCCTCGTCGATGACGGCATCGGCCTCTCCGCCTCGGCCCGTTACTATATCGATCCGCGCTTTTCGGCTGCGCTCGGCTATAGCGCCGATACCGAGCTGGATGGCTTCTTCCTGAATGCACGGTATGACTTCAAGTGAGTTGATGCGTGTGAAATGAAAAAGCCCGGCGAATGCCGGGCTTTTTCATGCGGCGGAAACGCTGTGCGGTTCCGCCCTACAATGATCTCAGGCATCAAGCTCGCGGATATAGCTGAGCGTCTTCTTCTGATATTTATCCCGCTTCAGCATCTGGCGCAGGAATTTCAGGGTTTGGGCGGGCTCGTCGGGCAGGTTGTAGTTGAAGAGCATGGGGGGCACATAGCCGCCCGGGTCACCCTCGCCCCACATTTCGATTTTCACTACACCGTCTTTTTCCGGGGTGAGCCGCCAGGTGCTGCTCATATTGAGCAGGCGCACGCGCTTGGGATTGTTTTCGATGAAACCTTTTTCGGGGCGGGTGATGATTTCCACCACGCCGCTTTTATCCTGCTTCAGCCGGGAGTGCAGGACCGCTTCGCGCTCGAGAAAGGGATAAGGCAGGCGGTAGATGCTGTGCACCCACATTTCACGGTCGGCTTCGCGCTTGATGAGCTTGACGGCACGCAGCCGTGCAATCCATTCCGGCATGGCGGGCACATCGGAGAGCACGGCAACAACCGTGGACAGACGCGTTTTGACGCGGGTAACCGCATAGAAATTATTGTAGGAGGAGCCGGGGGTTTCACGCAGATAAACGCGGATATCGCGCGCTGCATCCTCGCGCGTGAGCTTCCACTCGCTGGCATGGGCCGCTGCCGTGCATACGCACAGCAGCACTGCCAGGCACAGACTGCGCTTCATGCGCCAGGCTCCGTTCAGGCTGATCTTATTTGATGTGGGCGAGAATGCCGTCGAGTTCATCCAGCGAGTTATAGCTGATGACGAGGCGGCCTTTGCCTTTGGCGTTGTATTCGATCTGTACGGGCGCCCCGAGCTTTTCGGCAATGGTGTCCTGCAGCTTGCGCACATTAGGGTCCAGGGTTTTATCCGCTGCGGCGGGCTGGTCTTTTTGCGCAAGCAGGGTGCGCACGAGTGCTTCGGTCTGACGCACGGAAAGCTGTTTGGCGACAACGGCTTTTGCCGCCTTGCCCTGCATGTTTTCCGGCAGCCCCAAGAGGGCCTTGGCATGACCCATTTCCAGATCGCCGTGCTCGAGCAGGGTCTTGGCTTCGCCGTTGAGCGACATCAGGCGCAGCAGATTGGTAACGGTGGCGCGCGACTTGCCCACGGCATCGGCAATCTGCTGGTGCGTGGACTGGAATTCATCGGCGAAGCGCTGCAGGGCAATCGCTTCTTCCATGGGGTTGAGGTTTTCGCGCTGGATGTTTTCGATCAGCGCCATGGCAATGGCGGTTTCATCCTGGATTTCACGGATGATGGCGGGAATGGTGTCTATGCCCGCCAGCTGCGTAGCGCGCCAGCGGCGCTCACCGGCAATGATTTCGTATTTGTTGTCGCTGATGGGGCGCACAACGATGGGCTGCATCACGCCCTGGGTCTTGATGGAGTCGGCCAGCTCTTGCAGCGCCGCCGGGTCCATGTCGCGGCGCGGCTGGTAGCGGCCACGCTGCAGGAATTCCACCGGCAGGTTTTTCAGTTGGCCATCGGCCGGCACTTTTCCTTCCTCTACGGCGGCAACGGTTTCCTTGACCTGCTTCACGCCCGAGAGCAGGGCATCCAGTCCACGCCCGCCACCCAGTCCGCGTTTTTTTGTTGTCGTCGTCATGATGCAACCTCGCGCCGCATGGCGGCGTTAAATCCAGTCAGAAAAAAGATTTCTTCAAGCCGAAGAAAAAACCCATCAATACGGGAGGATGGGGCAAAGCCCCGCTGGCGCCTCCCTGCGCCGTATATCCCTGTAATCGTTGTTATGCCGTTGCTGTGGCTTCGCGCGGACTGTCCTGGCGGCGCAGCAATTCCGCCGCCAAGGTCAGATACGACATGGCCCCACGCGAAGCCTTGTCATACATGAGCACGGGCATGCCGTGTGCGGGGGCTTCGGCCAGACGCACATTACGCGGAATGATGGTGTCGAAAAGGCGGTCCGGGAAATGGCTTTCCAACTCGGCCGACACATCCATGGCCAGTGTGTTGCGCGGATCAAACATGGTACGCAGGATACCGGTAACGCGCAGATTCGGGTTCACCGTCTGCTTCACCTGTTCGATGGTATCCATCAGCGCCGCCAGGCCTTCAAGCGCGAAATATTCACACTGCATGGGAATGATGACGCCGTCAGCGGCGACGAGACCGTTCACGGTGAGCATGTTCAGCGACGGTGCGCAGTCGATGATGATGAAATCGTAACGGTCCAGCACCGGAGCCAGCGCCTGCTTCAAGCGCAGTTCGCGGCCGATGGCATTCATGAGCTCGACTTCGGCAGCCACCAGATCGCCATTGGCGCCGATAAGGTGATAACCGGCCTCCAGATTGGTGACGATAGCCTGGTCCACGGTGCACTGGCGCGTAAGCAATTCATACACGCCGTTTTCCATTTCATGTTTGTCCGCACCGGAGCCCATGGTGGCATTGCCCTGTGGATCGAGATCAATGAGCAACACGCGGCGTTTGGTAGCCGCGAGCGAGGCCGCAAGATTGACGCTGGTGGTGGTTTTACCCACGCCACCTTTCTGGTTGGCTACCGCCAGAATCTTGTCCATGTTGTCTCCGCAATCGGCAGGCCGTCCTCGGCCTGCACATCAATTCTTTTTGAGCCGCACCAGATGCCGCTCTTCATTCAGGAAGGGCACCTTGAGTGACAGGATGTCTGCCACGGCAACGCTTGCCGGCAGTGCTGCAATTTCTTCATCCGGGCGCACGCCCTTCATGGCGAGAAACTCGCCGCCGGCATTGAGCAGCTGTGTGCTGCCTTCCACCATGTCGGCCAGCGTGGCAAAAGCACGGCTGGTCACGACATCAAAACGTTCCGCAAAATCTTCCACACGGCTTTGCACGGCCACCGCATTCGGCACATCCAGCTCGGCAACGGCCTGGCGCAGGAAGCGGACTTTCTTGCCGTTGCTGTCCAGCAGCGTGACCTGCAACTCCGGCTTCACCAACGCCAACACAAAGCCGGGCAGGCCGGCGCCCGTACCCACATCAATCAGCGAGCCGCCCTGCACATGCGGCAGGATGCTCAGGGAGTCCAGCAGATGCTTCACCACCATTTGCTCGGGATCACGCACCGCTGTGAGGTTGTAGGCCGCATTCCATTTCACCAGCAGGGCCAGATAGCCCAGCAGTTTTTCTTCACTGCCGGCGGGCAGGGACAGCCCGAGCTTGCCGACGCCTTCATGCAGCTTTTTTGCCAATGCATCCGTTTTCAAGCGATCTGTTCCGTGAGTGTGCTTTGTTCAGCAAGCGTGGAACGCAGACCGTGCTTCTTGATCCAGATCATGAGCAGCGACACCGCTGCCGGCGTCACCCCCGGAATGCGGCCGGCCTGGGCCAGCGTTTCCGGACGGCCATTCTTGAGCTTGGCGCGCACTTCGTTTGAGAGACCCTTCACAGCGTCGTAATCGAAGTCAGCCGGCAGTCGGGTTTCTTCATGGCGCTTGAGGCGGCCGATTTCTTCTGCCTGACGATCAATGTAGCCGGCATAGCGCGCATTGATCTCGATCTGTTCCCCGGCAATCTCATCCACATCACTGCCGCCCAAGGCCTGGATATGGGCATAGCTGACCTGCGGACGGCGCAGCAAATCCATCAGCGAATATTCGCGGCCAAGGTCCTGACCGGTGCTGGCGATAAACCGTTGCGCGAGATCCGTACCCGGATGCACCCAGGTGGACTTCAGGCGCTGGGTTTCGCGCGCAATGGCTTCCATCTTTTTGCTGTAGGCGGCCCAGCGCGCCTCGTCGACCAGACCCAGCTCCCGGGCTTTTTCCGTGAGGCGCTGGTCGGCATTGTCTTCGCGCAGCATGAGCCGGTATTCGGCGCGCGAGGTGAACATGCGATACGGCTCTTTGGTGCCCAGCGTGATGAGGTCGTCCACCAGCACACCGAGATAGGCTTCGTCGCGCGTGGGATACCAGCTTTCTTTTTCCTGGGCGCGCAGGCCGGCATTCAGGCCCGCCAGCAGACCTTGCGCGCCGGCTTCTTCATAGCCGGTGGTGCCGTTGATCTGGCCCGCAAAAAACAGTCCGGCAATCACCTTGGTTTCCAGGCTGTGCTTCAGATCCTGCGGATTGAAGTAGTCGTATTCGATGGCGTAACCGGGGCGCGTGATGTGCGCGTTTTCCATGCCGCGTATCGAACGCACCAGTGCAATCTGGATATCAAAGGGCAGCGAGGTGGAAATGCCGTTGGGATAGAGCTCGCTGGTCTTCAGGCCTTCGGGCTCGATGAAAATCTGGTGCGAATTCTTGTCAGCAAAGCGGTGAATCTTGTCTTCGATGCTGGGGCAGTAGCGCGGGCCCACGCCTTCGATGACACCGGTGTACATGGGCGAGCGATCGAGACCGCTGCGGATGATGTCGTGGGTTTTTTCATTGGTGCTGGTGATCCAGCAGCTCACTTGGCTTGGATGCATCGCGCGCGTGCCCATGAAGGACATCACCGGCAGCGGCGTATCGCCGGGCTGCTCCTGCATCACCGAGAAATCCACACTCTTGGCATCAATGCGCGGCGGCGTGCCGGTCTTGAGTCGGCCGACACGCAAGGGCAGTTCGCGCAGGCGATTGGCGAGGGCGATCGAGGGCGGATCACCGGCACGGCCACCGCGATGGTTTTCCATGCCGATATGTATCGTGCCGCCCAGGAAAGTGCCGGTGGTGAGCACCACCGATTTTGCGTCGAAGCGGATACCGGTCTGTGTCACCACGCCCTTTACCGTTTCACCCTCCACGATCAGGTCGTCAGCGGCCTGTTGGAAAATGTCGAGATTGGGCTGGCTTTCCAGCATGCCGCGAATCGCTGCCTTGTAGAGCACGCGATCGGCCTGCGCGCGCGTGGCACGCACCGCCGGGCCTTTGCTGGAATTGAGAATGCGGAACTGGATGCCGCCCTTGTCGGTGGCCAATGCCATGGCACCGCCCATGGCATCGATTTCTTTGACCAGATGCGATTTGCCGATACCGCCGATAGCGGGGTTGCAACTCATCTGCCCCAGCGTTTCCACATTATGCGTAAGCAGCAAGGTGGCGCAGCCCATGCGTGCAGACGCGAGTGCGGCTTCGGTGCCGGCATGGCCACCGCCGATCACGATCACGTCATAGGTCTTGGGATAGCGCATAAACGGCCCGGCCCATGAGGGCGTTGAGGGTCAGCAAAAAAGGGGGAACGTAGTATAAGGGCTCACCCGGCAAAGAGAAGCGCCGTGTTCATTTTCTGAGCAGGCCGGAAGATGCCACTTTGAATGCCCGCCAAGGAGCACGCCATGCAGCAGCCCGCCCCCAGTCTCGATGCGCTTTTTGCGCCCTGGCTCCCTGCCCTGGGCAAAGACGCCTTGGCCTATCGCAACCACGTGGAACGCTTGCTGGCCATCTGCACCAGCATCAATCCCTCACTGGTGGCGTCCGAACTGCCGGCCTTTCGCGTGGCCGCGGTCTTTCACGATCTGGGCATCTGGAGTGACGGCACCTTCGATTACCTGCCGCCCTCGCGGCAGCATGCCGTGGACTGGTTGCAGGCCAATGGCCGGGCGGACCAGACGGCACTGGTGGAGGCCCTGATCGAAAACCACCACAGGATCAGGCCTGCGGGCGACATCGGGGATGCCGTGGAAGTCTTCCGCCGGGCTGACTGGATGGATGTAACGCTGGGCCTGCTCAACTTCGGGCAGCCCCGTGAGCGCTACCGGGCCATCCTCAAACAGTTTCCGGATGCCGGCTTTCACAAACGTTTGCTGCAACTTGGCGGTAAGCAAATGCTCACACAGCCGTGGCGTCCCATGCCCATGATGCGCTGGTAATTGTCTGCCCGGGTTTGCTGGGCGGGGCTTTGGCCGCATGGCTTTTGAGTGCGGCCCAAGCCCCGCCTAGGAAGAGCGGGCCAGATCGCTGTCCCGGGTTTCCTTAAGTCTCCAGACCGCAAAAAGACTGAGCAAGGCCGCCACCGTCACATAGCCGCCGACATAGGCAAGACCGCCCTGCGCAACCAGCCACTGCGCCAGTGCCGGCGCAAAGGACGCACCGATAATGCCGCCGATGTTGTAACTCACCGAGGCACCGGTGTAGCGCACTGCCGTGGGAAAGAGCTCGGGCAGGAAGGCGCCCATGGGCCCGAAGGTGATGCCCATGAGGAAAAGCTCCAGCGCGAGGAAGGCCGTGATGGCCACCGGATCGGCGCCGGCAAAAAGAGGCTGCATCAGAAAGCCGGAAACGGCGGCGGCGGCCATGCCCGTCATCATCACCGGCCGACGGCCGTAGCGGTCCGCCAGGGCGGCCGAGACCAGAATGCCCAGCGCCATGAAAACGATGGCGATGATCTCAAGGCTCAGGAACTCTTGCCGGCTGAAACCCAGGGTCTTGGTGCCATAGCTCAAGGAAAAAACGGTCGCGATATAAAACAGCGCATAACAGACCACCATGGCAAAAGTGCCCAGCAAAGTCGTTCGGCCATGCTCACGCAGCAGGGTAAGTAGGGGGACTTTCACTTTTTCTTCACGCGCCATGGCGGTCTGGAATACCGGCGACTCCACCAGCGCCAGACGCACATAAAGCCCGAGGGCCAGCATCACGGCACTCAACAGGAATGGTATGCGCCAGCCCCAGCCGCTGAATTGCTCATCCGTCAGATTCAGCGCCAGCACGAGAAAAAGGCCGTTGGCGAAAATGAAACCGATGGGCGCACCCAGTTGCGGAAACATCCCGAACCAGGCGCGTTTGCCGGGCGGTGCATTTTCTGTCGCCAGCAAGGCAGCACCGCCCCACTCCCCGCCCAAACCTATGCCCTGACCAAAACGCAGCAGGCAGAGAATGACCGGCGCCCAGATACCGATTTGCGCATGCGTGGGCAAAACACCGATGAGCGTGGTCGATACGCCCATGATGAGCAGCGATGCCACCAGTGTGGATTTACGACCGATGCGATCCCCGTAATGACCGAACAGCGCCGAGCCCAGCGGCCGCGCAATGAAGGCAATACTGAAACTGGCAAAAGCGCTGAGCAGCTGCGCACTTTCCGATTCGCCGGGAAAAAATAATGGGCCCAGCACCAAAGCCGCTGCGGTGGCGAAGATATAGAAATCGTAAAACTCTATGGAGGTGCCGACGAGGCTGGCCATGATGATGCGGCCGGTGCTATTGGGATTTTCTGTGCTCATGGCTTTTGCTTTTCTTGTAGGAGCCGTTTTGGTGCCTGTGCAGCCAACACCCACGGCAGGCAAGACCTGTAAAATTTCATGATGTCTTCGCTGTTGTCATTCGCAGGCTATTTTCCATGCCCTGCCTTCAATTGCTCAAGCAGCTGCTGCGTCTGCGCATCGTCAGGGGCGAGCGCCTTTGCCCTCCCCGCCCATTCAAATGCTTTCTCTCCTTGCCCGGCCTGCGCATAAAGAACAGCTAAGGCATAGGGAATGGCTGCATCACTGTCATCAATGGAGTGCGCCTTGAGCAATGCCGCTTCTGCCTGTCTTGCCTTTTTCAGCCGCATCAGGGCCAGCCCGAAGTTGTAGTGGGCGCGCGCACTTGTCGGTAACAGCCTTGCTGCTTTTGCCAGTGCGTCCGCTGCCTCCGGCAGGCGTTGCTCCTCGGCCAGCAGCAGGCCGAGTGAATACTGCAACTCACCGATATCAGCATGTCTTTTCAATCCATCGGCCAGCACTCTTTCGGCATCAGCATTACGCGCACTGGCATTGTAAAGGCGAGCCAGATTGACGCGAGCCGGCGTGAAGTCCGGGTCAATCTTCAGGGCAGCCTGATATTGCTGTTCCGCAAGATGCAGCTGGCCGCTATTGGCATACACCACAGCCAGGTTCAGTCGCGCCCCCGGCATGTCGAGCGATGCGTTTTGTGCCGCGATGTATTCCGCTAGTGCCGCGTCAAATGCCGGTCGTGATGCACTGCCCAGTGCATCACCTGCGACAGGAGACAGCACCCGTGCCGCGGCCATGCGCACCGCGCGCACCGGATCCGTAAGCAGTGGCGTCAGTGCAGGGATGACATGATCTGGCACCACGGACTCGAAGCTGTCGGCAGCGGCCGCGCGGACCTCCGGATCCGGATCACGCGTGGCGTTGCGGCGCACATCGATACCGCTTACTGCATCGGCGCGCAGGGCATCAAGTGCAGTGGCACGCACGATGGCGGGCTTGCCCTGATCGGCTGCAAGCTGCGCCAGTGCGACCGGCGCTCCCGGCTTGCCGACGCGTGCCGCCGCAAATGTTTCACCGTAGTGAGCTTCCTGGCGCCGGTTCGGGCCGTACCATTGCGCCACCCTGTCTGCCGCCCATTGCGCCGGTTTTCCCGCATGACACTGTGTACAGGCATTCGGCGTACCCAGCTTCACGGAAAGATCCGGACGCGGCACGCGGATGGCGTGATCAGGCCGTGGCTGCACCTGCATGTAGGTTTTCGACGGCATGTGGCAGCTGACACATTGCGCGCCAGGCGAATCCGGCTTGTGAAAATGATGCGCCGACGAATCGTAACTGCGCGCTGCCGTGGGAAATGCACTGTTGCCCGGTGTTGAGTGGCATTGTGTGCACACGGCGTTGCCCGCGAGCTTCAGTTTACCGGTGTGCGGGTTGTGGCAGTTTGTGCAGGTCACACCCATTGCGTACATCTTGCTCTGGCGGAATGAACCGTCGACAAATACTTCATCAAGTTGCTGGCCGTCAGCATGGTAGAGCCCGTCGGTGAGCAATACCGGGAGGTAATTGTCGAGACGCGCTGCGCCGGGCGTCGGTGCGCTGCCGAGTTCGCTGCGCCGCGAATGACAGGAAGCACAGGTTTCAAGCTGCTCTTTTCCGGCAAGCATTTTTGCGCTGACCCCAAGGCCGGCATGCGTGTTGCCGATGTCCGGGATATCCCCACCCTTCTGCTTTGCCTGCGCCCACTGCACATGTCTTTCACCCGGCCCGTGGCAAGCCTGGCAAGAAACATTGGACTCCGCCCAACGAGAAGCAAAGGTATCTGTCACCGCGTTGTAGTTTTTTTCGAAGCCGGTTGTATGGCATGTGATGCACATCGTATTGGCTGTCTGGTAACGACCCGTCCAGTGCAGTACGTCACCCGGTGGGGGGGTTTCGTTTGGCTGCAGGTGGAACCAACGCCGCTGCTGCGAATCCCACGCCACCTGCAAGGCCTGCAAGCGGCCGCCGGGCATGGCGATGAGGTATTGCTGCAGCGGTTCCACGCCAAACGTCCAGGCAACCGCAAAGTCCGACAGCTTGCCGTCCGGTCCGTCCGTGTTCACGAAATACTTTCCGTCACGCTGAAAAAAACGTGTGGTGATGCCATGGCGCGTGAAGGTCGTATTGCTGAAATCGCCGCGCACACTTTGTGGTGTCGGTGCTGCCATTGCCATGGCGTGGTGAGATTGTTGCCACTGCTTCGCCTGGTCCTCGTGGCAGCCGAGGCATTGTGTGTTGTCAGCATAATGAGCCGCTGTGGCAGTGGCGGGAATTGACGCAAGCACTGCTTCGGCACGCATTGGTTCATACACACGCCACAGTGTGAACGCTAGGCCGGCAGAGACCAGAACGACAGACAGCGCCGCAAGAATTTTGCTCCGTTTCAATGAGTGCTTCCTGGCGATTGTGCAGTGGGTGAATCCATCGGACCGTGCGGGTTGTCGCTACTGTTCCTGCTTTTCCGGGAGTAGGCAGGACGCGAAGGCCTTATGCATCGGGAAGCAGGATGATAGCTATCAGGGGGGAAAGGGCCGAGGCTTTCCTGGCCCGTCATGCGGCACTTACTTCAGGTCGATCACGACCTTGCCAAGCTCGCCCGTGAACTTGAACGGCACGTCATAAGACAAATCAACCGGCGTGCCGGTGTCTTCACCGATGTCCAGGGTCTCCTCCGTGGAGAAGCGGAAGGGAACGGTCCTTCCTACGTGCCCCTGCGCGACCACCTTGTTATTCGCCGTGATGGAAACGGCGCCGCCCTTGCCCATGCCGCCGCCGTCATAGCTGAAGTCCATGGCCAGCTTGTGCTTGCCGGCGGGTAGCGCGTCCTTGGCAACGAAGCGCCAGCGTTCGCCGTTGGTAAAGCTGTAGCTGAATACCGGCTTGCCCTGCTCGACGTAGAAGGCCCAGCCAGCCAGAAGTCCGCCCTGGGTAGCGATCACGCCCGATTCGTTGCCTTTCAGCGTGACATCGCTGGTGATGCTCCACGACCGGTTCTTGATGGGAGGCGCCGTGCCCTCGGGAATGCGCTTGAGGCCCGCCGTGTAGGTGAACGACTTGCGGTCGCCCGTCAGGCTGGGGCGAATGCCTTCACCGAAACGCTCGGCTGCGGAGGTCTGGATCGGCAACACCCTGTACTTGCCCGCTTCGGCGTAAAAGCGCACCTGCATCTCGCGCAGCTTCTCGGGCATCTGTGCCGCCAGGTCATCCGCCTGGGAGAAGTCCTTGTCGATGTTGTAGAGCTCCCACTGGGTAGTCAGCACATCGACGTCGGTACCTACGCCGCTCCACGGCAGACGGAACGGGGTGGTCCCTGCGAACCAGCCGTCGTGGTAGATGCCCGAGTTGCCGAAGATTTCGAAGTACTGTGTCTTGCGGCGGCTTTCGGCATTGGCGTTGTCGAAGGTGTAGGCCAGGCTGAGGCCCTCGATGGGGTGCTGGGTCACACCGCTGACCATCGTTGGCTGGGGCAATTTGGCGGCGTCGAGAATCGTCGGCACGATGTCGATGACGTGGGTGAACTGCGAGCGGATCTCGCCCTTGGCCTTGATGCCGTTCGGCCAGGAGATGACCATGCCGTTGCGCGTGCCGCCGAAGTGGCTGGCGACCTGCTTGGTCCACTGGAATGGCGTGTTGGTTGCCCAGGCCCAGGGCACGCCGTACAGGTTGGACGACTTCCAGCTGCCCATGTCGTTCATGTTCTGCTCGAGATAGTCGAGGGTCTCGGTGCTTTGGGAGACGATGTTCATGTCGTTGAAGACGCCCTGCACGGTGCCTTCGCCGCTGCCACCGTTGTCACCGATGATGAAGATCACCAGCGTGTTGTTGGTCTGGCCGAGCTCGTCGATGGACTTCATCACGCGACCGAAGTTGTAGTCCACCTGCGACAGCTGGCCTGCGGCGACCTCCATCATGTGCGCCATCACTTTCTTCTGGCGCTCGCTCATCGAGTCCCAGCTCGGCAATTGTTTCGGCCGCGGCGTCAGTTTCGCATCGGCGGGAATCACGCCCAGCTGCTTCTGCCGGGCAAAGATCTCTTCGCGCATCTGGTCCCAGCCCATGTCGAACTTGCCCTTGTATTTGGCAATCCACTCGGGCTTTGCGTGCTGGGGGGCGTGGATGGCGCCCGGGGCGATATAGGCCAGGAAGGGCTTTTCCGGGGCAATGGTCTTCTGCATGCGGATCCAGCTGATGGCTTGGTCAGCCAGGTCGTAATCCAGGTTGTAGTCGGGTTTGCCGACATGGGGCTCGATTGGTGTCGTGCCGTCAAACAGCGCCGGCCGCCAGTTGTTCGCCACGCCGCCGATGAAGCCGTAGAACTTCTCGAAACCCAAACCCGTGGGCCAACGGTCAAAGGGGCCTGCCTGGGTGGATTCCCAGTCCGCCACGTTGTGGTTCTTGCCGAACCAGGCCGTGTTGTAGCCGTTGAGCGTCAGCATGGCGCCTATGGTGGCCATGTCCTTGCCGACCAGGCTGTTGTAGCCATCGTAGCCCGTGGCCATTTCCATCACGACGCCGGTGTGCGCCGTATGGTGATTGCGGCCGGTGATCAGGGCTGCGCGCGTCGGACTGCATACCGCGGTGGTGTGGAAGCGGTTGTAGCGCAGGCCGTTGTCGGCCAGCTTCTGGATGTTGGGCGTTTCAATTAGCCCGCCAAAGGAGCTGGATGCGCCGAAGCCGACATCGTCCAGCAGAACCAGAACCACGTTCGGTGCTCCTTCCGGCGCAGTCACGGGACGCGGGAATACCCCCTTGGAGTCCTTCGAGCGCAGCCCCACCACGCTTTGGTTTGATTCCGGAGCGATCGGCAACACCGAGCGGTCGGGCTGGGGGGAGGCTGCCACCGCGGTGGCCGGCGCGGCCAATGCTGCCGCAGGGCTTGCCTTCTTCGCTTTCGCCAGCGTGACGGTGGGCGCGCCAATCGCGAATGCGGTCAGTAGGGCCACAATCCTTGTTGTCGTTTTTCTCATTTTCCTTCCCCTTCTCCGCTTCCCGTTGGCGGATATGTCGCCTTGAACTTCTTGTCGAAATCATCCGGCTTGCCCATGACCTCGGCGCCATTTACGCAGGCTTAGCCTGCAAGCAACGTGTATTGCCTGGAAATGTCTCTATGTGAACCGTTGCCCGGAAGGTGCCCGGGGCTTCGCGCACCAACTCGCACATATTCTCGCCGCCTGACACTTCGATAACAGCGTAGTGTGCACTTGCCCGCCAGCCGGCCAGAAAATCATGGCGGCGTCCTCTTCCAAGTGCAGCCTGCATTCACATCCGCTTGGGCATGCTCGCAATAATGAAGCAGGCGATCGGCCAAGGCTTTACCGCTCAGCACTTTTCCGGTCTTGCGCATCTGGTAAAGATACTGCCGCAAAATCGGCATAGATGTGATGCGTGTTGAGGGCAAGCGGCTGGGCTGATTGAGTCCGGCGGGGTAGCGAAGCCGGCGGAGAGCCACTATGCACTTTCCGATTCGACGGGGGAAAGCATCAGGCCCAGTACCAGCGCGGCTTCCGTGAAAAAATTTGGAAGTTGTAGAACGCTATGGAGGTGCCGACGAGGCTGGCCATGATGATGCGGCCGGTGCTATTGGGATTGCTTGTACTCATTGATCCTTCCGCAGGAGCGGCTTTAGCCGCGAAGCTTGGTTTCTATTTTCCAGTTCGCGGCCAAAGCCGCTCCCACCTTATTTGCCAATGCAGAAACTGGAAAAGATGCGGCCTAATAAATCATCCGGCGTGAATTCGCCGGTGATTTCCGAAAGGGCGTTTTGTGCCGCACGCAGGTCTTCCGCCACCAGCTCGCCCGCGGCCTCTTGCAGTAATTGCTGCAGGGCTATGTCCATGGCCAGGCCGGCTTTTTCCAGCGCATCAAGATGCCGGCGTCGGGCACTGAACAGTCCCGCCTCAGCGCTTTCAAATCCCATGGCTGCTTTCAGGACCGTGCGTAACTGGGACAGGCCCTGACCCGTATGGGCGGAAAGCAGGAGCTGGGTGTAAGCGGTCTTGGTGCCGATATCTGCTTCCGGGCTGCCGGGCAGAAGATCGATTTTGTTGGCCACCAGCAGAAGTTTTTCCGGCGATGGCAGCGGCGAGAAAAATGCGGCGGCCTGCTGCAGGGGATCATCTTTTTGGCTGGCATCAAAAACAAAGAGCACGCGATCGGCTTTTTCCACTTCGCGCAGCGCACGACGCACGCCCTCCTGCTCCACCACATCCGTGGTTTCGCGCAAGCCGGCGGTGTCGATGATGTGCAAGGGCATGCCATCAATCTCTATGTGCTCGCGCAGCACATCGCGGGTGGTGCCCGCAATGTCGGTGACGATGGCGGCATCGAAGCCGGCCAGCGCATTCAGCAGACTGGATTTGCCGGCATTGGGCTTTCCGGCAATCACTACCTGCATGCCTTCGCGCAGCAAGGCGCCCTGTCTTGCCTGCGCCTGTACGCCCGCGAGTTGCGCTTGCAACTCGCGCAATTCTTTTTCCACATGGCCATCGGAGAGGAAATCGATTTCCTCATCCGGGAAATCAATGGCGGCCTCTACATAGATGCGCAGATGGATGAGCCCTTCCACCAAACCATGCACTTTTTCCGAGAACACGCCGGACAACGAACGCAGGGCCGATTTCGCCGCCTGCATGGAGCCGGCATCAATCAGATCGGCAATGGCCTCCGCCTGGGCCAGATCCAGTTTGTCGTTGAGAAAGGCGCGCTCGGAAAATTCGCCGGGCCGGGCCATGCGTGCGCCCAGTGCCAGCACACGCTTGAGCAGCAAATCCATGACCACGACACCGCCATGGCCTTGCAGCTCCACAACATCTTCGCCGGTAAATGATTTGGGATTCTGGAAGGCCAGCAAAAGCCCTTCATCGATGGCGCTGCCGTCCTCATCGCGAAAGACCGCAAAGAGGGCCTGGCGTAAAGGCAGGCTTTTCTCTCGCCGCAACAGCGCTTGTGCAATGCTGTGTGACTGCGGTCCGGAAATGCGGATGATGCCCACGCCACCTCGGCCGGGTGGCGTTGCTATGGCGGCGATGGTGTCGTTGCTTTTCATTTCATTTTTAACGTCATGATGCTTTTCATTCATCATGGCCAAAAACATAAGGCTCCTTGCGGAGCCTTAGGGGTTTTGTATCAGGCTTTTTTACCTGCTGCTGCGGCTTTTTCTATCTGTCGGGTGATGACCCACTGCTGGGCAATCGACAGGATATTGTTCGCCACCCAGTACAGCACGAGGCCGGACGGGAACCACAGGAACATGAAGGTAAAAACAATCGGCATCAGCTTCATGACACGGGCCTGCATGGGATCAGGCGGCGCCGGATTCATCTGCATTTGCAGGAACATGGAGGCCCCCATGATGAGCGGCAGGATGAAATACGGGTCCATCACGGAAAGGTCGTTGATCCACAGTATCCAGGGAGCGTGACGCAGCTCCACCGACTCCATCAGGGTCCAGTAAAGCGCAATGAACACCGGCATCTGCACCAGAATCGGCAGACAGCCACCCAGCGGATTGATCTTTTCTTTCTTGTACAGCTCCATCATGGCCTGCGACATCTTGGCGCGGTCGCCACCATGCTGTTCCTTGATGCGCTGCAATTCCGGTGTAACACGACGCATATGCGCCATGGACTTGTAGCTGGTGGCGGAAAGCTGGAAGAAAGCCGCTTTCACCAACAGGGTCAGCACGACGATCGCCCAGCCCCAGTTACCCAGCACACCGTGGATCTTCACCAGCAGCCAGAACAGGAATTGGGCTATGAACCAGAGCCAGCCGAAATCAACGGTGAGCTCAAGGCCTTCTGAAATGCCTTCCAGTGTTTTCTGGATTTTGGGGCCGGCATAAAGAGACGCTTCAATAAGTTTGGTTTCACCGGGAGCTACCGTTACTTCCGGACCCGTGTAGCCAATAAAGTTGTCGCCATTGTTTACACGTGTAGTGTAGGTATTGCTGCTTTTCGCGTCCGGTACCCAGGCTGTTACGAAGTAATGCTGTACCAGCGCCGCCCAGCCGCCGGTCACCGTTTCTTTCAGAGGCTTTTCAGCCAGATCGCCGAGCGCTTCCTTGTTATAGGATTTTTCAGGTGTCCACCAGGCTGCGCCCAGGAAAGTAGACATGCCAAAACCCTGCGAGGCAGTGCTGGGGTCCTTACTGTTGTCACGTTTGAGTTGACCATAGGCATTTGCACGCCATGGTGCTGCAGATTTATTGGTGATTTCATAGCGCAGCTTGATGAGATATTCGCCACGCGTCAGTTCATAAATCTTGCGAACTTCCACGCCGTCTTGTGCTGGCAAGGTAAGCACGACCAAAAGATTTTTTTCGCCTTCCTTGATCTGGAAGGAATCCGCAGCCGCCTGGTAAAGCGGCCGTCCAGCAGGATTGGCATCCGGACCATTACTGCCCGTCAGACCACTCTGTGCAACAAAAGTTCGCGTTTGCGAATTGTCGAGCAGAACAAATGCCGATTTGTCTTTGACCGTATGCGTGTACGCGGGCAAAGCCAGCCGAACGATATCGCCACCTCTGGGATCAATGCGCAAATCCAGAACATCGGTCTTTACCGTAATCAGGCTGCTTGATACCGGATTTGTGGCAAGCACGGGCGCATCAGTTTTCTGAGGTGGTAGCGGAACATCACTATCCGGAGCAGCAGAAACTGCCGGTGCAGCAGCTGTAGCAGAGACCGTTTCCGTTGTCGGACTGATTGCGGATTCCTGGGCTTGTGCCGGAATAGCGCCATAATCCTTCTGCCAGTTGATCATCAGGAAATAGCCCAGTACGGCCATAGCGACGATGAGGAGGGTGCGACGAAGTTCCATAAATCAGGACGCCTTGGAGGAACGCGCACGCGGGCGCAGGGAAAATTCTTGGGGAACAGGATCCGCGCCACCCTCGGCGAGAGGATGGCAGCGCAATATACGATGACCGGCCAGATAAAGCCCGCGGGCGATGCCAAAGCGGGTGATGGCTTCTTCGGCATAGGCCGAACAACTGGGATAAAAGCGGCAGTGCGGTGCCATGAGCGGACTGATGGCCGTGCGATAAAAACGCAGGGGCAGGATCAGCAGGATTTTCATGCCTGTGCTCCGGGCTCCGTGGTTTGGTCCGAAATGGTTTTTTCAGGAACGGTCTTTTCGGCCGCTGACTTTGCGGCTTTACGCTGCACGCGCTTCCACCCCTGTACCAAGGCCTGGCGCAAGGTTTCGGAGGGAATTGTCGCGAGATCATTCCTGGCCATGAAAATCAGGTCGGCCGCAGGAAGACTGGCTTGGTGCAGGCGAAAGCTTTCACGGACAGTGCGCTTGAGACGGTTGCGGTCTACCGAGCGCCGGACTTTTTTCTTGGCAATCACCAAGCCGAGGCGGGGATGATCAAGTCCGTTGTGGCGAACCAGAAGCAGGAACTGTGCTTCGCCAACCTTGAACGCTGCGCTGTCAAAAACCGCCTGGAATTCCGCCGGCCGCAACAGTCTGTGGGTCGGCGGAAATCCGCAGCGCCCGTTCAAGTCGGGCGGGTCAGACAGTGAGCTGCTTGCGGCCTTTGGCACGACGACGGGCCAGAACGGCGCGGCCGTTCTTGGTCGCCATGCGGGCACGGAAGCCATGGACACGGGCGCGCTTGAGAACGCTGGGCTGGAATGTACGTTTCATGATGTGTGCTCAAAAAATGAACATGACCCGAGGGGGGTCGGAAAAGGGGGACCATTCTAGGGATGCCGGCTGCAATTGGCAATGGGCAAGATGGCTTGCAGGAAACAGCTCGTGGCAAGGGCGGCGGTTTGGCCGAGCCGCTTGCGGCGAGGCTGCTTTGCCCTTCCGTCCTTCAAAGAGTTCTTAAGGTATTTAGAAAGAAGATTACTTTATCTATTAGCATGGCCCCTGCCTGTGGAAAACTGATTTTTATACTGAAGAATCAGCTGCTTAGACCATGTGTAAAATTGTGGGCCGGGGGTAGCTCAAGCTCTTGAAAAGCAGTGGACAGTTGTGGATAACTTGCAGCCTGATTTCTGCCCACCCGGTTTGTCCGGCTTTTACCGGCATTCATCCACAGCCTTTGCGGCTGCGGTTTTTGGCAGAATGAGCCCCGATTCCTGTCGCCATCATGGCTTTTCATCCTGTCGCCTTCCGGTGTCGGGAGGTTTTGTGATCGCTAGAATCGGACTCTTTTTTGATCTTTGTTGTTCAGGATGATGTTGTGGCGATTTGGCCGGTCTGTATGGAACGCTTGCAGGATGAGCTTCCCCAGAATCTCTTCAATATGTGGATTCGACCGTTGCAGGCTGAAGAAGGCGTGCAGACGCTGAAGCTGCTTGCGCCCAATCCTTTTTTTGTCCGCCATATTGCGGACAAGTATCTCGCCCGGATTCGTGAGCTGGCGCTGGATCTCAGTCAGGGCCGTTTGCAGAACGTCTTGCTGGAAGTCGGCAATCGCCAGGATCGTGTTGCACCCCCGCCAGCCGCACAGACCGAGCGTGCTGCCAGTCATGCCGGACAGCCCAAGCCGGCAGCGGCGGAATCCTTGCCACGGCTGTCGAGCAATCTGAATCCGCTCTTTACCTTCGAGAACTTTGTTTCGGGCAAATCCAACCAGCTGGCTTTTGCCGCCTGCCACCAGGTGGCAGAAAAGCCGGGCAGCACCGGCCACAATCCCCTGTTCATTTATGGTCCGACGGGCCTGGGTAAAACCCATCTCATGCACTCGGTGGGGAATGCCGTGCTGCGTGGCAATCCCAATGCCCGCATCCTCTACATCACCTCGGAACGTTTTGTGGGCGACTTCGTGACCGCCCTGCAGCGCGATCTCATGAATGACTTCAAGCGTTTGTACCGTTCGCTTGATGTGCTTTTGATTGATGACATCCAGTTCTTTGCCGGCAAGGGCGGTTCCCAGGAAGAGTTCTTCCATACCTTCAATTCCTTGCTGGAAGGTTCTCGCCAAATCATTCTGACTTCAGACAAGTTCCCTAGAGAAATCAATAACTTGGATGAAAGACTCAAGTCCCGTTTTGCCTGGGGCCTGACCCTGCAGGTAGAGCCGCCAGAGCTGGAAACACGTGTTGCCATTCTCATGAAGAAGGCCGAACAGAATGGCGTGGCCCTGCCCCAGCCTTCGGCCTTTTTTATCGGTCAGCATGTGCAGGCCAATGTGCGTGAGCTGGAAGGTGCCCTGAACAAGGTGATTGCCACGGCCCGGTTCAAGGGCAAAGCGGTTGATCTGGAACTGGTCAAGGAATCGCTGAAGGATGTGCTGGCGGTGCGTGCCAAGCAGATCAATATCGAGAACATCCAGAAAGTGGTTGCCGAGTATTACCGCATCCCGCTGCGCGAGCTGACGGGCAAGAAACGTAATCGTTCCTATGCCCGTCCAAGGCAGGTAGCGATGGCACTTTCGCGTGAACTGACTGCACACAGTTACCCGGAAATAGGGCATGCTTTTGATGGTCGTGATCATTCCACGGTCATCCATGCCTGCGACAAAATTGATGATTTGAAAAAGGCCGATCCTAATATGGCCGAGGATTACAACAACCTTCTCCGCTTACTCCAGGCTTGAGTACAAGGAAGCAATGAAATGAAACTTTCGATTTCCCGCGATCAACTTCTGAAGCCCCTGCAGCAGGTTTCCGGTGTGGTGGAAAAGCGCCAGACCTTGCCGGTGCTGGCTAATGTCCTGCTGGTGGTGGATGCCGGCAAGCTGGCGCTGACTGGTACTGATCTTGAAGTTGAACTGGTGGCACGCGCTGATCTGGCTGGTGAATTTGGTGATGGGGAAGTCACGGTGCCGGCCCGCAAGCTGCTGGATATCTGCAAGTCCCTGCCGGCCTCGGCCGAGATTGAGCTCAAGCTGGATGCCCAGAAACTTTCCCTGAAATCCGGCAAGAGCCGTTTCACGCTGACCACATTGCCGGCCAATGAATTCCCGAATCTGGAAGAAGGGGTGGGCGCGTTCAGCTTCACCCTGAAGCAGAAGGCCTTGAAGCAGATCATCGACAAGACGGCTTTCGCCATGGCCCAGCAGGATGTGCGTTATTACCTGAACGGCATGCTCTTTGAAGTGACGGCCGGACGTCTGCGTACGGTTGCCACCGATGGTCATCGTCTGGCCATGTGTGATGCCGAAGCCCGTACCGACAGCAATGACAAGATGCAGGTCATCCTGCCGCGTAAAGGCGTACAGGAGCTGGCCCGACTGCTGACCGATGATGAAGGCGAAGTCACCATTACCCTGGGCACCAATCACATGCGCGCCACGGTGGGCAATGTCACCTTCACCTCCAAGCTCATAGACGGCAAGTTTCCCGACTACGAACGCGTGCTGCCCAAGGGGGGTGACAAGATCGTGCTCGCCAATCGTGAAGAGCTGCGCCAGTCCCTGTCTCGCGCCTCCATCCTTTCCAATGAAAAGTACCGCGGCATCCGTCTCTTGCTGACCCCGGACTTGCTACGTATCCAGGCCAATAACCCGGATCAGGAAGAGGCCGAAGATGATGTCACCGTGGAGTACAACGGGGCCTCTCTGGAAATCGGTTTCAATGTGCAATACCTGCTGGATGTACTCGGCGTGCTGGAAACGGCCACGGCCAAGCTCATCCTCGGCGATGCCAACAGTTCTGCCCTGATGCAGGATGCTGATAATGGCAGCGCGCTTTATGTCGTCATGCCCATGCGTCTCTGATCCGCTGTTGCCCGTTTAATGTCCATCAGCCGACTGGAGATTGCACATCTCCGCAATCTCCAGTCTGTCTCCCTGCTCCCGCATCCCCGCCTCAATCTTCTGACCGGCCTTAATGGCAGCGGCAAGTCTTCCGTATTGGAAGCCCTGCACTTGTTGGGTCTGGGTCGTTCCTTCCGCTCGGGCCGGGCCCGCCGCCTGGTCAATGACGAGGCGGCCAGCTGTACGGTTTTCGCCGGCTTTGCTGATGAAAGTCATGCCGGAATCGAGCGTGGTGCCAATGGCGATACGGCGTTGCGCCTGGATGGGCGCTCGCAGATCACCATGGCCGAACTGGCGCACAAGCTGCCCTTGCTGCTCCTGGACCCCGAAGCCATGGATCTGCTGGATGAAGGCTCCAAGCCGCGCCGGGCGCAGATGGACTGGGGTGTGTTCCACGTGGAACATCGTTTCTACCCGGTATGGCTGCGTTACCAGCGCGCACTCAAGCAAAGGAATTCCCTGCTCAGATCAGGTAGTATGGGCCGCCTGGAATCTGCCTCCTGGGACAAGGAGTTAGCAGAGTCCGCCACACAGCTGCATCAACTCAGACACGACTACCTCCAGCGCTGGCAGCCCTTGTGGCAAGCCCGTATCCAGGGCTTTTTGCCGGATCTGGACCTGAGCCTGGAATACACAGCCGGCTGGGATGTAGAGCGGTCATTAGCAGATGTGTTGGCGGAAAGCTGGGAGAAGGATATGGAGCGGGGACATACCCAGGCCGGTCCACACCGGGCCGATCTTCGTGTAAAGCGGGGAACGGCGCCGGCGGATGAAATCCTCTCCCGTGGCCAGAAGAAATTGGTGGTGTGCGCGCTCAAGCTGTCGCAAGTCAGTCTTTTGCGCGAGCATGGCCGCAACTGCGTGCTGCTGGTGGATGATCTGGCTTCCGAGCTGGATGCCCAGGCCAGGCAGCGCTTGATTGATTATCTGGCCGCTTCAGAGGCGCAGGTGTTTATCACTGCGATAGAGCCTGAAGCGGTCAGGCCCGCGCTGGATGCCGGTGGGCTTATTCAAGGAAAAGGCTACAAGTTGTTCCACGTGGAACATGGAACGGTCAGGGATGTGACGCTGTAAGCCGCATGATTTGCCAAAAAACAGAGACTGAATCCAGCCGCGAGCACGAGGGTGCAGCGGATTGCAGAAGGTCCGGAGAAGAAGATGAGTGAAGAAAGAGAGTATGACTCCAGCAGCATCAAGGTTTTGAAAGGACTGGATGCCGTACGCAAACGCCCCGGTATGTATATCGGCGATACCGATGACGGCTCCGGCCTGCATCACATGGTCTTTGAAGTTGTGGACAACGCCATCGACGAAGCCCTCGCCGGCTACTGCACTGAAGTCAACGTCATCATCCATCCGGACGAATCGATTACTGTCACCGACAATGGCCGTGGCATTCCCGTGGACATCCACGAGGAAGAAGGCGTGTCGGCCGCCGAAGTCATCATGACCGTGCTGCATGCCGGCGGTAAGTTCGACGACAACAGCTATAAAGTCTCCGGCGGCCTGCACGGTGTGGG
>JACCDZ011839831.1_pt1 | contig 25331 bp, 28 predicted proteins | sample 7449551 | NCBI WGS metagenome assembly JACCDZ01 (sample SAMN15323452, study PRJNA562643) | freshwater metagenome | isolation source: river surface water | place: USA:Blue River Watershed | collected 2017-08-18 | reverse complement strand
CTTTGGGCTAAGTCAGAACAACCACTCACCGAAGACGATGTCCCAGATGAGAATGGTAACTATGACCGATGGACTGGACCGCGTTTAACGGCGGTCCGCAATGAGGCTGGTCCATCAAAGTGGTCTTTGGTATACCAGAACCTCGATATCGCGGAGAATGCAATCTTCGACCCGATGTGCGTTAGAGGCGCAGTAAACGGAATGAGAAAATCGGGTGCGTTAGTTGCAGGCGCAGCAGGACATCCTGAAAACAGTTCAAACTTTTACAGGGTTATTGGTATCGACCCAGCAATGACTGGTGATACTGCTGCTGTTGCTTATGCGGTTGACCGCAGGACACACAAGCGCTATGTCATGGACGTTCACGTCATGAGCAGCCCCACACCTGCAGCAATCCGTTCGTTGATTAAAGAATGGACTGATGCGTACAAACCGCATACTGTCATAGTTGAGTCAAACGCTTTTCAGCTTTTCTTGACTCAAGACGAGGAAATCAGAAACTTCCTCTCCACTCGTGGAATTAATTACCGACCACATTACACTGGTAATAATAAGCAAGACCCAGAGTTCGGCGTAGCCTCTCTGGCTCCGTTATTTGGAACCATCATTAAGCGAGATGGTAACAATAACAACTTGAAACATGCAGGTGACAACATAATTGAGTTACCTGATTCTTCAAGAAATGAACATATTAAAAAGTTAATAGAACAACTTGTAACCTGGCAACCAGGAGTACAGGGAAAACGATTAAAGATGGATGCTGTAATGGCACTCTGGTTCTGTGAAATCGTAGCCCGTGATGTTCTACTTACTTCAGCGAATGTACCGAACTTCCTCAAGAATGAGTTTACAACTCGTTCCGACATTGAATCAAGGTACATCATCAACTTAGATGACTTAGCTGCAGCGCAGCGAATAGCGAGATTGTGAATCGATGAAAGAACTTGTACAAGCATTCGAGCAATTAAAAACTCGAAACTCCGAGCGCGATAAGCGCATGCGCGAGGTTGCCTTGGTTCGTGCTGGTCAAGCAGACCAGGTATTCAAAGGCTTGTTCCCAGAGGGAACATGGTCACGACCAATCATTGCTAACCTCATTGACGTTGTAGCTCGTGATGTATCTGAGCAAGCTGGTGTTCTACCTACCATTACTGCTGCTGGCGATTCGTCATTAGACGATAACCAGCGTACCAAGGCTGATAAGAGAACTAAGATTGCTAACTATTACGTAGCATCTTCTCGTCTAGGTACGGAACTACTGCGTGGCGCAGACCAGTTAGGTACATACGGTTTCTGTGTATTCCGTGTTGAACCTAACTTCAAAGAAAAAAGACCGCATATCCATGTTGAAAACTCTATGGGTGCATACTTTGACGTTGATAGATTTGGTGAAGTCCAAGTTTATGCACGTTCTTACTATCGTAAAGCTGGGGATTTAGCAGCACATTTTCCAGAACATGCAGATGCTATCTTGCAAACAGGTACATTTACTCGTGGCGATACTAACCAACTACTAGAAGTAGTACGTTGGACTGATAAAAAACAAACAGTTATGTTTATCCCAGAACGTGGGGGAACCGTTCTTGCACAAACACCAAACAAAATCGGTCGTGTACCAGTTGCGATTGCTCAACGTCCTTCGCTCGACGGAGAAATCCGTGGTTCATTCGACGATGTTCTGCCAGTGTACGCAGCAAAAGCACGTCTTGCGTTGCTTACTATGGAGGCTGTTCAAAAATCTGTTGAAGCTCCTCTGGCTCTTCCCACCGATGTTACTCAACTATCTGTTGGTCCTGATAGTGTCATCCGTTCGAACAGTCCTGAGAAGATTCGTCGCATTAATCTCGACGTTCCTCAGTTCGCTTTTGCGGAGAACAATGTTTTAGCAGATGAAATGAAGCTAGGCACTCGCTTTCCTCAAGCTCGTGCTGGGCAATCAGAAGGTTCTATCGTTACAGGTCAAGGTGTTAAGGCACTTATGGCAGGTTTCGACTCACAGATTAAGATTATTCAGTCTGTACTTGGAGAAGCTATTGGTCAAGCTATCTCAATTGCCTTTGCAACTGACCAAGCATATTTTAATGATGTCACTCGTGAGGTATCTGCCACGGCAAACGGCGTACCTTACAAGTTAAAGTACAAGCCAGCGGTTGATATCAACGGTAACTATGGAGTTACAGTTGAATACGGACTAATGGCAGGACTTGACCCTAACCGAGCACTGGTATGGGGTCTACAAGCACGAGGCGACAAGCTAATCTCACGAGGAATGCTACGTCGTAACCTACCGATTTCGCTCAATGCTGGAGAAGAAGAGCGAGCAATCGACATTGAAGAGATGCGTGACAGCCTAAAGGCTTCTGTATCTGCACTTGCTCAAGCAATACCTCAAATGGTGATGCAGGGACAAGACCCAATGAAGATTGTTGAAAGAATGGCTGCAGTTATTGATGAACGCAAGAAAGGTACACCGCTAGAAGATGCGGTTGCTAAAGCGTTCAAGCCAGAACCAGCACCAAAGCAACCTGAAATGCAACCAGGAATGCCAGGAGAACCAGCACCAGAAGAAATGGGTGCGGAAATGGGTGGCGAATTGCCACAAGCTCCACAAGGTAGACCAGCAATGCAAGAACTTCTTGCAGGTCTTACAGGTTCAGGCAATCCAGTTTTATCAGGTCGCGTAACTCGTCAAATACCAGCATAACTAAGGAGAAATAAATGTTTGGAAAGCAAGGAAAGCCAGCTAAGGCTCCAGTACACCCAGGACACGAAGGCAAGAAAAACGGCGGTAAGGGTGTTGGACTTGGTCAAGTAGCTAAGGCTGCTGCAATCAAGGGCATCAAAGGCAACAAGAACAAGCTTAAGTAAAACAAGACAAGGATAAATCAAAATGGCAGAGAAGTATTTTTTTGAATACGATAAGGAAAGCAAAGCCAGAACTACAGCCAAGAATGCTGCAAAGAATCGTGCAGTAAAGAAGGCAGCAGTTAGCAAGCCAATCAAGTCGGCTGCACGTCCTAAAGACGACAAGCTAGTTCAAGCTATTACAAACCAATACCGCGTAACCGCAAAAGAAGCAGCAAAGATTGTTGAAACTGTTAAGCAAATGAAGCCACAGTTGGGCAATGTAAATCCAGCTAAGGAAGCAGCTAAGTTTGTTGGCGGAGCAGTAAAGGCAAACGTACAACTTCCAGGCAAGGTTGCAGGAATTGCAAAGCGCAACGCTGCAGGAATTGTTAAGAACTTCAAGCAAGGTTACAACAAGTAATTTTAATTAAGTAAAGGATAACTATGGCAGCCAAAAAGGGCAAGACTAGTAGAAAATACAAGCAGGCAAAGCAGGCTGCCAAACCTGCTGCTAAGGCAGCATTCTCTGGCAAGAAGCAAGCTTCTCGTAAAGACCCTAAGATTAAAATCAGTGCTGAAGACAAGATGGCATTGAAAGACATGAAGGATACTGCTAAAGCAGACCTTGGTAAGAATGCTTATCTCAGCAAAGCTGAATATAATGCAACTCAAGCCAAGGCACGTGAAGCATTCCGTGAAAGTATGCGTACCGAGTTTGGTGAGTACGGCGGAAAGAAAGCTTCAGCTACTGAAACAGCAATGAAGGAAACTAAAGCAGGCGGTAAGACAACAAAGCCAAAAGCTAAAGCCAAGTTTTCTGCTAAAGGTCCATCTCTTGTAGAGAATGGCAAGGTTGTATCTAAGGCTCGTGCCGAAGAAATCATGTCAGGAAAACGTGGAAAGAATTTTGGCAAGTACGGCGCTCTTGATGAGTACGTAATTGAAAAAAATCTTGAAAAGGAAGAGAAGGCAAAGTCATCTGCAACAAAGAAGACAACCAAGAAGGCTGCTGTAAAGAAAGCAGCACCATCAAAGCCATCTGTAACTGCGGCAGCGAAGTCTGCCACTGTGGCAGAACCAGCAACGAAGCCATCTACTAAGAAGCCATCACCTAAAAAGAAGGCAGCAACAAAGAAGACTTCTACACCAAAGGTGACACGTCCAACCGATGCATCACTTACAAAGATGGAAGATGACTACATCAACAAGACACGCGAAAAGCTTATTAAGCAAGGCAAGCTTTCAGGGTCTAAGGAAGTAGCAATCCGTCCAAAAGGTGAAGTTGTCTCTAAGGCAAAGCCAGTAGTTAGGACAGCAACAGCCAAGCCAATCCCTGGCAGCGATACAGTTGTTAAGAAGAAGGGCTTGCTAAGAAAAATTGGTGGCAAGTTTGTACCAGTGGTTGCTGCAGGTGAACTTGTTTCAGCAGCAAAAGGTTCTACATTTAAGGACCTTAGCGAGATTGACAGACTTAAGGCAAAGCTTGGCGATAAGCGCATGTCAGCTAAAGAAGGTGCAGCAACTCAAGCAAGTAACCTTGCTAACCTTTTGACAATGGGCGCAGTTGGTCAAACACGTCGTGAACGTATGGACGAACTTAACGCAAAGATTAAAAAGAAGGCAGCTGCTACCAAGAAGGCTAACAAAGGATTGCGTTATGGTGCTGATGGTTCAAGCTTAGTGCCAGGAACTGCTGCATATAAAGCAGGTTCTAAGACTCGTCCAGTAAAGCCAGTAGCACCAGGTGCTGCAGGTGGAGCATCTGGCGGTAAGTCAGGTACAACTACAGGTGCAGGCGGTTCAACAATTACCGCAACACCAGGCAGCACATACACCGTTAAGAAGGGCGACACACTTAGCGCAATTGCTAAGGCATCTGGCGTGTCTCTTACAGAAATTCGTAAAGCAAATAAGAAGTTTACGACCAACCCTAAGTACAAGCAGGGAAGCATGATTTGGTCAGGAACTAAGGTAAACATTCCAAAGAAGTAGGGTAAACAATGTCAATGATGCAGCCTTCAGGTCCAGGTCCGTTCTCAAAGAGAACTGACCGACAGGGCGCAAAGCAACTTCCAAATGCTGCCTATGGTGAGCAAAAGCAATTCCAGGCAGAACAAGCAGGCGCACCAATGGCTAAAGCAGCTAACCCAATGGCGGATGTTGTTCCATTAACTGAGCCAACACGTAGACCAGATGAGCCTGTTACTGCAGGTGTTGATGCTGGTCCAGGTCCAGGTCGTGAAGTATTGGGTCTTAAGACACCAACAGATGTCACGTTAGAAGACCTTAGCAAGCTATCTACATACATGCCATTAATGATGGAGTATGCAGATTCGCCACAATCAAGTGGAACAATGAAAGCGTTTGTAAAGTATTTGAGGAGTCAAACAGGATGAAGATTCTCAAGAAGTTCGAAGAGAACCTTGAGTACCTTGGATTTGATTTAGCGCCTGTTGCTTGGGATATAGCAAAGATGAAGTTTTCATCTGATGATGACCGCTTAGCTTTGCTAGAAGAGTTAACAACAACGAAGGAGGCTGAGCCAGTTGTCAATGACGGAATGGTGGAATGACCCACGTTATACTGACCAGCCTACTTCGACTCCTCCATCAAAGGTAGATGGGTTTAAGAAAAGTCAATCCGACGGAACTAAAGTTGGAAAGATTGAAGAAGCTGTTGTACCTAAAGTAGCAGGAGCAATTGAGTCTGCACAAAAAAGCAAGTTTGGATTTATAGTTAATCCAGCAATGCGTGTGCTAGAAACATTTGGTGAAAGAGTTGTACAGCCACTTACTCAAGGTGTATCTACTGGTCTGCTTACAGCAGAAGCTGCACGTCAAGGTAAAGGCAGCAACATTGTAGAAAACTTTAGGTTTGCTAAAAAGCAATCCAAAAAGATTTCTATGGGACAAGCGTTGGCTACAACCGCTGCACGTGCAGTCGCGCCTGTAGTCGGTCCATTAACTAACCCTACGTTTCTTAACGAAGACTTTAACGTGTTCGACGATAAGCAGCGCGACAAAGCATTCCGTGATGAATGGTTTGGCGTGTTTGCATCAGGCGGTACTGACATAGCGCTTGCAATGCTTGGTACAAAAGGTGCTGGTACTGCAATTCGCGCAGGAGCAAAAAAGGTAGTTGGACCAAAAAAGATTGTAACTGGCGAAGACATGAACCAGTTCCGCAACAATCTTAATGACATTGTCAATGAGGTAGAAGCGGGCGTAGCTACAGAAGCACGTACACGTACAGGTCTTAGCGTTCTTGTAGATGATGCAGTAGAAACACGTGATGTATCCAAGCTTGCTGCTAATCCACTTATTAACGAAACATCTAACCCATACCGTACAGCAACAATCGTTTCACGATTAGATAACCACCGCGATGTAGCAGATTACTTGCTAGCAGAACGCGGAGATGCTGCTGCATTCAACCGATTCTTTGCTAGGAATCCACTTGATGCAGACCATATCGATGACTATGGGCTTGACAAGACAACACCTATTACAGATTTTGCTGACATTGGTAAGGACATGCTGTCGCCAAAGTTAGAGACTCGCTTTCAGCGTATCTTAGATGCAAAGAAAGCATCAGACCCAAACCTTGCTAGAGCTCTTGAAGAGTTCGCAAGCAACGTCCCACGTGGCGCTGGAGTCGAATCATGGCAGCCAGGACGATTTGCTGCGCTTGAATCTATTGGGTTGGCTAAAAAGAAACTTGCTATCCAAGCACAGTTTGGTGACCTTAAGTTATTTGGTGACGACGGTTCCAGCAATTGGAAGACCGAAGTTTATCAAAGCAAGCCTTACGACCGAGTAATCCGTACGATTGCATGGGTTGGTTCAGGTCGCCCACAAGGTCACATTAATATTTCTAACCCACGTAAGTTTGAAGCATCAAGCGATTTGTTATCAGACCTCAACCGTCTTCAATTCCTTAGCGGAGCCGAAGGCGCTAAGTTTAAGCGACGTATGGTTGAGCAGTTCCTTAATGCACAGGATGACACGCAACGTGCTATCGCACTTGGTCGTATTGAAGAGCAGGTAATGGTTCGTCTTGCTAAGGCATACGGCATTACAGATATGCAGGATATTCGTTCGGCATCAGATGCCGTTAAGGAAATTACTCGCTGGCGTTCAAAGACTGCAGAGAATCGTGCAACCATTAAGCAGTACGCTGCTAAAAATGGTTGGGTTCCTGGAGAAGACGGTTCAATCAATGTGCAGAACTTTATCTCTCTTGCTAACGAAGCACAGACAGTTCCTATGCTGGACTTCCGTAAACTTGAAGTTGAAGTAATCTTCAACGCTCGCCGTATGGCTGGCAAGGGAACTAAGGTTACTGATGCACAGTATTACGGAGCACGTGTATCCAAGGCGTTCATGAATACAGGTCAATTACTTGACCTTGCCAACATGGTATTTAGTAACTTGAACTTGATTCGCCTTGCTTACATTCCTAAGAACTCTATGGTAGACCCAATGGCTCGTGCCAGCATGGCACTTGAGTCAATGGAATTAATCCGTAACGCTGCACCTGCTTTAGACAATGTTGTTTACAACTCAAGCCTAAGTAGAGAATCACTAAAAAGATTTATTCCAGGTACTCCAGCAGCAATGGCTCGTAAGCGAGCCAAGGATGCTAGGTTCCAAATTGAACGTTATCAATCCGAGATTGAGCCAAAGATTGCTGCATGGGAAAAGGCACAAGCTGCCGAAGATGCTGCACGTAAAGCAATTACCGTTGCTGCAAAGCAACGTGAGTCTGCACTTAAAGTAGCAGCACGTAAGCAAGGTGACCCAGATGCACAGGCTGCAGTACATGCAGCAGACGATGCATTGTTTGAAGCACGTACTGCTTTAGCTAATGCAGAGGCTGAACTTGGTCGCTCAGCAGATTTACTTAACGGATACGCCAAGCTTATTCAAAAACAACGCAGAGACTGGGTTGATTTTGAAAGTGGCAAGAAGGCTCGTAAAGAAGGCAAGAAGCGCCTTGGCAAAGATAAAGAAGTTATCGTAGGTGCTAGCGGTAAGCAATACACTATTGATGGTCTTGCAGACCCTAACGTACGTGGTGTCAGCGCTTACATGTCAGAGGTTGACTCAGCACAGAACTTCTATTCAACTGCTATGCAGTCAGAGATTTCTCGCAGATTGCAGGCTGACGGTACACGGTTTGTAAAGATTGACCGCAGAGACAGAGCAGAGTATATGAATGCTTTGGCTCATATCGCTAACCGACAAATTCGAAGTGAAATCAATATGCCTATTGGCATGATGATGCGCGGAGATTCATCTTCAGATATTCTTAAGTGGCTTTACTCACCAGCTGGTAAAGAATACAGACTACGTATGCAGTCACGATTTGGTAAAGAAATGACCAAGGATGACTTCGCTGCATGGATTGCACAAACAAGCGACAAGCTTGTTAAGATGTATCCAGACCCAGATTTACGTAAGATTATCTTGCAGCGCAACGTAAGCGTAGACGAAGTAGATGCAATGCTCTACGGTCGTACCGACCTTCTTGAATCGATTGATGGACCAAACATTAATCTTAATGACTTAAACGCTTTAGAACGCGGATTAGCTAAACTTGGCGGAGCAACAGATACAGCATGGAAGATTCTTTCTGCATCTGAAAACAAACTTGTACGTAATCCATTGTTCTTGTCTTACACAAGAGCAGAGATGAAAGACCTTGTTAACGCAGCAGAACGTGCTGGCATTGATGTTAAAGATGCAGTGGTTAATAATGAGATTCGTCAGATTGCTTATCGCAAGGCACTCGCCCGCGTAGAAGAGACTCTTTATTCTTCACGTCGTTTGACTAACGGTATGTATGTGGCACGTTATGCCATGTCATTCCCACTGGCATTCTTTAACAGCCAGATTGTTGCACTTCGCCTAATGGCTCGTAACCCAATGAATGCTTACTGGTACAACAGTATCCAGCAAGCGTTTGATAACTACGAAGCGTATGAAGACAGAGACGGTAATACCTATAGCAAGATATCTGATGTACCAAAAGGTACAGCAGTAACTGTTAAGTATCCACTTCCACTTGGCTGGGGCAATCAAGCGCTCAAGCCATTTATGGATTCACGTGGTGGTGGCTTGCGTTTCAACCCTAAGCAATTAGAGTTTATGATTGCCGACCCATCTGTGTCCTTCTTCGGTGGAATCACAGTATCTGAACTTATTAAGAATGGATTCATGGAGAACACCCCATGGGGTGTACATGGTGAAACCATTTCACAAGCGCTACGCGATTTCCTTGGCGATGATGTTTACGAAAGTAGCATTCTTTATGGAGGATACCCAATCGAGGGGTCTAACCTAATAGAGACTACTAAGAATGCAATGCTTTCTGGATACCAGCAATCTCTTTATGATGCAGTCTATGCGTTATTTGATAACGGAAAGATTCGTGCTGGAGCCAGCGAAAGATATGTAGATGATGTAATGACTCACTACAAGGTTGGCTATGCTGAATGGGATAGAAATGGTCGCATAGGTAATCCACCTAGCATGAAGACAGCTGCTCGTTCAGCATCTGTCATGGCGTTTATTCGAGCAATCGTACAGTTCTCTGCTCCTATCTCAGCAAGCTTTGACCCAGTTACTCGTGCTGCTACCGCTTATTACGCTGACCTTGTCGAGATGGCAGACGGAGATTACAAGATAGCGCAAGATGTAATGATTGACGAGTGGGGTATTGACTCACTTGCACTCATTGGTTCTAACAAAAAGAATGTTGCTGGCGTAGCCACAACATTAAATGACCTCAAGATGATTCGCAAGAATCCAGAATTGTTAGAGACAATTGGTAGATTTAACACCAAGTATGCTGGATTACTATCTTCTGGATACGGCGATTTAGCTGGTTCGGGTAGTGGTGCGGATGATTACTCAACAGAAGTAGCAGCTATCTATAAGAAGCTTAACTTCCCTGGTGAGTTTAATAATCCAATCACACAACAGAGGACATCTTCAGAACTTAAGCGCAGTGTAGAAGCCCGACGTGGTTGGGGTGAATATCAAAAGGCTGTTGACTGGCGAGATGCCAAGATGGCTGAGTACGGTATTGGCTCTACATATGAAACACGGTACGCAACTAGCGGTATTAAACGAGTGTTTGATGACATGGTTCAAGATGTCGAAGATGAATTCAAAGGCTGGGTTGAAGAACGTGACGAGGGTCGTAAAGACTACTGGGAAGGTTTAATCCCAACAATCGATAACATCCTAAACGATACCAAGTGGAGAGCGCATGCGCTCAAGCAAGGAAGCGTTAAGTGGGAAGAGATTGCTTATTGGACTGCACGAGCAAAGCAGTTTAAGAAAGCTTATAGCAGACCAAATGAAACAGATAAAGGAAAGCTGATTCTAAAGCAGCAATTCAATCAGTTCCATTACAACTTCTTACAGACAGCCTCTGAGGAATTTGCAGTATTTTCCACACGATGGTTACAGAATATGCCAGAACTAGAAACAGAATTCGTGGTGAATAAATAATGGAAGCCCCAGTACGTAATAACTATCCAGCAGGTTCTGCTGGAACAAAGCAATATAATGCAGCAGTAGTTAAGTATAAGAAGTATCTTAAAGATTTACAGGCTACTTCAAACAATACACAACTTAACTATGCTCCTATTATTCTTCCTGGTATTCCAACTGATTCTGGTATTAGTGATACACAGGCTAAGGCTTGGTTTAAGTACACTGCAGCCAAGGCTCCTAAAGGTAGCGCTGTTCGTAGGTACTATGACAACTTCGTTGCTACAGCAACACGAATGGGTGTAGCCAAAGATAAGATTCAAGATGTTTGGGATGAGGCTGTTAACTGGACTCAGGCAATTGGCTCTGGTTCTAAGGGCGACCCAGCAATGTACCTAAGTTCGCTTAACCCATCCGACTTTGCGGATAAAACAGCGGTTAAGAAATACGGAACAACCAGGCAGAAGCAAACAACAATAACTGAGTACAGTGCTTCAAGCGCTGCTGCTGATGCCAACAAGGCAATCGAAGGCGAGCTTGGTCGTACTGCTACATCTGCAGAAACTGCAGCATACCTTAAGGCAGTTAATCAAAAGGCTAAGAAGGAACCTTCTGTATATGAAGGAACTACTACAACCTCACCAGGTAAAGGTGGGGTAGACCAGTCTGTAACAACAGCAACACAAAAAACTGGATTTGACCCAACTATATTCGCACAGAACTTTGCTCGTAGCATGCCTGATTACGCAGAGTCATTTGCTGCAAAGAATGTGCTAAAGATTATTGAAGGTCTAATTGGTTCAGACCGTACAGCAATCGGCAAGGTGGTTGAATAATGGCTCAAAAGACAGTTACCGTTAAGAGGGGCGATACGCTTAGCGCTATCGCCAAAGCTAACAAGACAACAGTTGCTGCTATTGCCAAGGCTAACCCAAGCATTAAGAATGTAAATGCAATCAGGGTTGGTCAAAAGGTTGTAATTCCTGGTGTAACACCACCAAAGACAACTACACCGCCAAAGACAACTACACCACCTCCTGCTGGTAGCACAACGGTTGTAACAGACCCAGCTAAGTTGAGCACAACAGCGGTGCAAACAAGAGACACATTCTCAATGGCAGAACTTGAGTCTAAGTTTAAGATTGCTGCTGGCGTATTAAAATCTAATCCATCATTACAGCAGGCGTTAGCAAAAATCCTTGGTGACCCAAAGACTGGCGAAGGAATGGTCACAGACCCATACCTTCAGGAACAGATTATTAAAGCTAGTGACTGGTTTAGAACACAGACAGACAAGCAACGCCAATTTGATTACGCCAAGCAAACAAACCCTGGTCAGTTCCAAGCAGACCTGCAGTCGAACGCTAGCGAAATCGTACGCAAGTTTTCTGCAAACGGATTAAAGATTACTGCACAAGAAGCGATTACCTATGCCGAGCAGATGATGAAAGAATCTGTTATTCAAAACGGCAAGGTTATTAGTTACGACAAAAACTACCTTAACAAAGTTATGGCTAATGCAATTGACTTTACACAAACAGGTAGAGTCGGTACTAATGACAAGGTTGTATATACCAAACTTAGTGGCAATATGGAAACTCTCGCACAGAGTTTATATAAGCAAGCATGGGACTACGGATACGACAAGACAATGTCTAATACTGGATTCACCAAATGGTTTGAAACCAGTATGAAAGGCTTAGTTGCTGGAACATTAAACGAAGCGCAGGTTAATGACCAACTGCAGGCACGAGCAAAGTCATTTGCTCCTGGCTTAGCCAATCTTATTGACCAGGGTCAGACTCTACGTGAGGCAGCAGACCCATGGTTACAGTCAATAGCCGATGTCTGGGAAACAGATGCTAACTCTATTGACCTTAACGACGAGTATGTACAACGAGCATTGAACGTAACAGATGAAAAGGGAAATGTTCAACCTATTAATCTGTACGATGCTAAGAAATTAGCTCGACGTAGTGCAAAGTGGGATACCACTCAAAACGCAAAAGAAGAAAAGACAAGAATAGCAAACCGCATTCTTCAAGACTTTGGATTCCTGGGGTAACACATGGCTGCATATGATGATTGGATGAGCTCGATTCCTCTAGGGCAGGCTATAAATCAATATACTGTTGATGAGCAAACAAAGGCTGCTGCTATGAGAGCTATTAACGCTGCAACAGCACCAGCAACTCAAGCTAAGCCAGCTGTTACATATCGAGTCAAGCCTGGTGATACTGTCAGCGAAATCGCTGCAGCTAATGGTATGACTACTAAAGAACTGCTAAAGATTAACCCACAGTTAACAAGCAATCCTAAGTACGATGGCGGAAGAACAATCTTTTCTAACACAAAGATTATTCTTTCCCCAGCAGTTAAGGCAACAAAACCAGCTACAACTACACCTGCAACTACGACTCCTGCTACAACCACACCAACAACGACTACGCCAACAACGACGACTCCTACTACAACAGAGCCGACTACTACAACTCCTACAACCACAACACCAACAACCACTGAACCAACCACAACAGAACCAACCGTAACAGAAACAACTGTAACAAATATAGATAATGCTGCGTTGAATTCAGTGCTTGACCAGATTGCTGCCCTTACCCAACAGATGGCAGATATGCAGGCTGCTGCTGCAGCCGAAGCTGCCAAGCCAAAGGTTGTCGGCGTACGTACAGTACGTAAAACAGGTGGCGTAGTCGAGACAGTTCAGGTTATGTCTGATGGTTCCGATGGCAAGGTTGTAGATACTTACAAAGACTTCGGCGCTAAAGATTCCGTCATGAAGATGTTTGAAAATACTGGTCTTGGTGCTGACTTTATTAAGTCCCTTACTGATGCTATCGACAAAATCTATGACGAAAACATCATGCCAACTGATGAGCAGGTTCTTAACAGCATCTACTCAAGCGATGCATATAAGACTCGGTTTGCTGCTAACGAAACAATCAAGAAGCGTATGGCAGAAGGCAAGGGTATGCCTGGTGACCGTTTACTTTCACCAAGAGAATACATTGCAGCAGAGGCTGGCTATAGAGAGATTCTTCAGAACGCTAATCTTCCTGTCGGATTCTACGACACGCAAGATGATTTTACTAAATTGATTTCTAACAGCATTAGTAATGCTGAATTAGTAGAGCGAGTCAATATTGCACAGAATGCATTAAACAATGCTGATGCAAACATTGTCAAGGCTCTTAAAGATTATTACGGAATGACAACTGGCGACCTTACTGCTTATCTTCTTGATAAGGATAAGGCGTTCAATGTTATTAACTCTCGTTACCAAGTTAGCACAGAAGATGCTAAGAAGATTTATGGTGCTGCTGAAATTGGCGGTACTGCATCACGTGCTGGAATGGGTGCTACCAGAGCATTTGCTGAAGAGATTTACACATCAGGCAAAGGCTCCATGGCAGAGCAAGCATTCCAAAGCGCAGCACGTCAACAGGCAGACTACACAAGATTACTTGGTCTATCTGGTGAGACTGCTGGTCAAGAAGACTTGGCTCGTGAAAACCTTGGTCTTGCAGGTGGTGCAGAAGTTGGCATCAAGACAAAGAAACTTGCATCTAAGGAAAGAGCAAAGTTTGCTACTCGCAGTGCAATTGATAAAAATTCTCTTGGTCGTACCAGAGAAGACGTTTAACTAGGTTCCGCTTCAGACCGTCCAGCCCTGAAGTGTGTATCAGTCTGGAAGTCATCACGTCTATGAATTACTACCCCTGGTAAGGAGTACGTGTGATGCAAGCCCGATGAGGGTTCAATCAACTAATAGGGAGAAAAAACAATGGCAGATAACTACGAATACGATATCGAAGACGACGAAGACGACTTCAATGATACTAACCTTGTGAAGAAACTTCGCAAGCAAATCGATGGACTTCAGAAATCTCTGAAGGAAAGAGACTCGCTTATTGAGGAATTCACAACTTACAGTCATGAAGCATCAGTCGGAGAAATCCTAGAGTCATTCGGACTAAATGCAAAAATCGCTCAGTTCATTCCATCAGATGTCGAAGCCGACCCTGATGCAGTAGCTGAATGGCTAAATGAATACGGTGATGCCTTTGGTATTGAAGCCGTTGAAGAGGGAGGGGAAGCCTCCCCAGATGCTCAAGCATTTGAGCAAATGTCAGACTTCGAAGATGGAGAGTATAGCCCATATATCGGTCAGGACTTGCAATCTCGTATTGCAAATGCCTCATCGCCAGAAGAGCTAAGCGCTTTACTTAGAAGCTGATAATCCACAATCAACCCTAATAGAAGGAAATAAACGTGCCAATTACACCAGCAACGTCAACAACGACATCAACGATGTCGAACTTGATTCAGACGGCGTATGACAAGTACATTGAGTTTGCCCTTCGTTCCGAGCCAATGTTCCGCAAGTTTGCGGACAAGCGCCCAGTCGATGTAACAAACCCAGGTAACACTGTCGTATTCCAGGTCTACACAGACCTAAACCGTCAGACTACACCTCTGACACAGACCGAAGACCCAGATGCAGTAACACTTAACAACACCAACCGTGTTAACGTAACAGTTAACGAATACGGTAATGCTGTTATCACAACTGAGCGTTTGGCTCTTGAGTCACTTTCAGCAATTGACCCAGCTGTTGCAGACATGTTGTCATACAACATGCGCGACTCACTTGACTCAATTGTATGGAACCGCTTAACAAACCTTGCAACTGGTCGTTTCACAGGAACAACATCTGCTGATGAGACAACTCTCAACGGACAAGATGTATCTTCATCTACAACAGCAGCAAACATCACTGCAGCACTTGCTCGCCGTGGTGTTGCAAAGCTACGTGGAGCAAACGTCCAGCCACGCGAAGGCGGACTTTACACAGCACTTATCCACCCAGACGTATCATTTGACCTTCGTTCTGAAGCTCAGTCAAATGGTTCTGCTGTATGGCAGTTGCCTCACACTTACACAGAAGCTGGCGTAGCCAACCTCTGGAACGGTGAAATCGGTATCTACGACCAGGTTCGTTATATCGAATCACCACGTTGCGAGGCTATTTCTGGCACTGGTGCTAACAAGGTATACGGAACAGTTCTTCTTGGAAAGCAGGCTCTTATTGAGGCTGTCTCTTACGAGCCAAAGACTGTTATCGGTCCAGTAACTGACAAGTTGATGCGCTTCCGCCCAGCAGGCTGGAAGGCTCTCGTCGGATGGAACATCTTCCGTACCGAAGCTCGTTACGTTATCAGAACTAAGTCAAGCATCGCTTCTTAGTTTCGACGGAAGGGGGAGGGAAACCTCCCCCTTCTACTTAAGGAAGATATGGCAAAGAAAAAACAAAAACCAGATACAACCTTCTTAACACCACTTAAGTTGCATGCTGTGCAGGCTCATGAAGTTTATACAGAATACAAAGAGGCTGGATTTACAGAAGGAGAAGCGTGGGAATTACTAATGCGCCAGCTTCCAGATTTAGAATTAGAAGGTTTAGATTTTTTAGATGAAGGGTTAGACGATGCCTAATATGAAGAAGCTAGCAGTGAAGAAGCCTGCAGTTAAGAAGAATGTTATTCCACCAGATTACGACGTAATCCTTCCTGGCATGGGATACACCAAGCCAACAAAGAAGAGCCCACCAAGGAAGATTAAGAAGGGTAAGTAACATGCCAATGGTCGACGGAAAGAAGTTTCCATATACCGCTAAGGGAATTGCAGCAGCAAAGAAGGCTAACAAGAAGCACGAAAAGTCTGAAGGCAAGATGGAGCGAGCAATCGAATACGGCAAGAAAAAGCCTGGCGTTAAAAAGCCTAAACTAAAGAAGAAGTAATGCCAAAGAAGAAGCAAGTATGGGACAAACCAAACCCAAAGAAAGTTTCCAAGCCTCTTACATCGGCACAGAAAGCATCAGCCAAGGCAGCAGCCAAGGCAGCTGGACGACCATATCCAAACCTAGTTGACAATATGAGAGCAGCAAAGAAGAAGTAAATGGACCCAAGACTAAAGCGAGCAGGTGTATCTGGTTTTAATAAACCAAAGCGTACCCCAAGCCATCCAACAAAGTCACATGTTGTTGTAGCAAAATCTGGCTCACAAGTAAAGACTATCCGCTTTGGTCAACAAGGTGTCTCTGGTTCACCAGAGAAGTCTGGTGAAACTAAGTCATACCGTCAACGTCGTCAAAGTTTCAAGGCACGTCATGCAAAAAATATTAACAAGGGTGTTATGTCAGCAGCCTATTGGGCAGACAAGGTGAAGTGGTAATGGCAAAAGTTTTTAGTGGACCACCAATGCGTATCAAGCTTGGCATGTCAGAACATCTATGGTTTGTTTCATATCCATGGTCTAAGACTGTTGTAAAAAAGAATGGCGTATGGTCAACGATTGTTTCACCACAAGACAGTTCATTAAAAGATTACGACCGCGTATTACGCGGTGGTTATCAAAACCCTATAACAGATGCAGAGGCAGCAGAGTTAACCGCTGCGGGGTATGGTGATTACATTGACGAAGTGTAGAACTGGATGCCCAACACAAGACCATGAGTCATGGGGAGAATGTGCTCGCGTATCCAATATTGGTATTAGCCATGAGCCATCCGCTGTAGCGCTTAAAACAACCGATAAAGAATTAAATGCTTACCGTGATGCTCGCAAACTCGGCATTCAACCAGCATCAACAAAGATGAAAGATATTCAAAAAGCTGTTCGGGTATCTGAAAAAATAGGAAGGGCAGCACAAGCATAATGGCAACATTAAACCAGTTAGTTGAACAAACTATTGCAGAGGTTGGTTCCTATGTAAAGAACCAGGAATCTGTTACAGTCATTACATCTGCCATGGATGGCGATGACCTGACAGTAGCAATTGATGATGCAACATCACTTAGCAAGGGAATTGTTGAGATTGATGAAGAGCTTATCTATGTAAAGAAGTCAATCAAGGATAGCGGTACTATCCAGATTCTTGGCGTGGCTGGTAATCCTGTTGGTCGTGGCTGGCGTGGCACTACAGCAACAAGTCATGTTGCTGGCTCAGTTGTACGAAACAATCCATTATTCCCAAGGACTCAAGTCAAGCGGGCTATCTTAGAAACAATCAAGGGAATGTCGTTCCCTGTTATTGCTAACCAAACATTCCAGTTCAATGGGTCTGACTATTCATACATCATGCCAGATGCTTTGGAAGATATCACTGGTATCTCATGGGATGTACCAGATTCAACAGGCGTGTGGCAGATAATTAAAAACTGGCGACTAGATACGAATTACTATGATGCAGCAACAGGAACTACTAAGCAGGCTCTTATATTAAAAGAATCTCCGATGCCTGGTCGTGATGTACGAGTTCAATACACAAAGTTCCCAACAGTTATTACAGATAATCAAGATTTAACCGTAAGCGGTTTGCCATCTTCTTGCGAAGATGTAGTCCGACTCGGTGCTATGTATCGTCTACTTTCAACAGTAGATGCAGGAAAAGTTACAGCAGTATCTATTTCCGCTGATGCGCTTGACCAACCAGTCGCACCTGGCACATCAACAAACGCTGCTAAATATATTTTCCAGCTTTACACTGTTCGCTTGGCGGAGGAAATCGGCAAGCAACAGGCAAACTTCCTAAACACAATCCAGTATACGAGGTAACGAATGTCATCACCGTCACGCTATTACAGCTCAACAGCTGCCAAGACAACGCTATCTAGCGCAGTCGATTCAGGGTCAGCAAGCATCTCGCTTGCTGCTGCATCTGGTCTGCCATCACAGTATCCGTTTACTCTTATTCTAGAGAAGGATACAGCCAACGAAGAAATCATTACGGTCACGGCACTTGTTGGTACTGCTTACACAGTACAACGCGGTGTTGACGGAAGCACAGCCAAAGCTCACTCAATTGGTGCAACGGTAGAACATGGTGTATCTGCTCGTGATTACACCGAGTCTCGTGCTCATGAGGCTGCAACAACTGCACACGGAGTAAGTGGCAATGTTGTTGGAACCAATGGAGCACAAACGTTAACAAGCAAGACATATTCTGGTGGAACGCTTTCTGGAGCGTTCACATCAACCGCAACTATTACTGGTGGAACAATTACTGGTGCAACAATCACCAACCTGCCAACACCAGTCAATGCTAACGATGCTGCCACTAAGACATACATTGACACTCAGACAACATCTGCTGCTGCAAGCGCAAGTTCTGCTGCTATTAGTGCATCATCGGCAGCAACCTCTGCATCTTCGTCATTAACCTCCGCTAACTCATCTGCAGCATCTGCACTCGCAGCAAGCACAAGTGCAGCATCCGCTGCGACATCAGCATCAAGTGCTGCAACATCAGCCAGTACAATGTTGGCTTCTGTTACTGCAGCAGCAACCAGCGCTGCCAGTGCTCTTGCATCTCAAACTGCTGCAGCAACATCTGCTTCTAGTGCAGCAACTTCTGCATCAAGCGCATTGACATCCCAAGGTTCGGCTGCTGTATCTGCATCTTCTGCTGCAACCAGCGCGACTAGCGCAGCTGGTAGTGCGACAACCGCTGCTGCATCAGTTGCAGCAATTGCTGGTTATGCATCCGCTGCAGCGACAAGTGAAGCAAACGCATTAACTTCAGCTAACTCTGCAGCAACCAGTGCATCTTCGGCTGCAACATCCGCTTCAACAATGAATGCATCAGTAACTGCTGCTGCAACGTCAGCAGCATCGGCTGCTACTAGTGCAACTTCAGCAGCAACAAGTGCTACTTCTGCATCCAACTCAGCAACATCTGCAGCCAACTCTGCAGCCACAGCCACATCAAGTGCAGCCACGGCTGTAACATCTGCAGCCAATGCTGCAACGTCAGCATCAAGTGCTGCTACTAGTGCTTCATCTGCTTTAACATCACAAACAGCAGCAGCAACATCGGCAACCTCTGCAGCATCAAGCGCAACGCTTGCATCTGAATGGGCTACCAAAACAACTGGAACCGTAGATGGGGTTGAATACTCAGCAAAGTATTATGCATCTATTGCTAACCCAGCTGGTGCAGTGAACGCATCTAACTTTACCGCCAAGGGTGTAATCCTTGTCGGAACTGGTACTGGAACATTTACTCAGCTTACTGCTGGAGCAAGTGGACAGTATCTTGTTGTGGATTCGACCACAGCAACTGGCTTGAAATACATAACACTGCCAGACCCAATTTCACCACTACTACTAATGGGAGCATAATCAATGCCAACAACATATAAAGTGCTGGGTCAGGCAGCGCCATCGCCAGCAACAAACACAACGTTATATACAGTTCCGTCAGGAACGCAGACAATTGTTTCAACAATTTCTGTATGTAATTTAACACCAGGAGAACTTTCATTTCGTATTGCAATACGACCAGGTGGAGCTACATTAGCTAATCAACACTACATTGCATATGATGCAAAAGTTGCTGGCAATGATACAACATTTATTACAGTAGGTGCAACCCTTGGTGCTGGCGATGTTATTACTGTATATGAATCTGCTGCAGATATTATATTCAATGCTTTTGGAAGCGAGATTAACTAATGGCTGTTTCTAGATTACTACCAGGTGGTGGTGCAAACGACTTTAACGTAAACGTTGGTGGTACGTATACAACCATTACTTTTACAAAAGAATATTCATCTGGCTCATATTCTATTGTTTCATTAAATAACGATTCAACATATGACGTTTATATCTATAACGCTTCTGGCGCAAATGTTGGATATACAAAATCTGGTTCGCTTACAGCATCTTCTGGATTTAACAAAATGGTAATTTTAGGCGGAACATCTGCAGATGTATTATCATTTAGCTACAAAACAACTTATGTTTCAGTAGATACATCTGATGAAGTAGGGGCTGGAGCTGTTGTAACAAGCGTATCACCTACTGCAGTGCCATCTATTAATGATACATTTACAGTTACTGGTCGCAACTTTGCCACAAACTGTACTGTTACTTTTACTGGAAGCGGATATTCTGCAACACCTGCAAAGAACATTGTTCGCTCAAGTGCCACTTCTTTGATTGTAACTCGTCCAGACAACTTACCGCCAACCTCTGCTCCGTTTACAATTACGGTAGAAAATCCAGGAGTTCCGAACCCAACAGGAACAAATTCACATATACTTCCAAACTCGATTACTTCTGGTACAAACCCAGTATGGTCAACTCCATCTACGTTACAAACATTCTCTAAGGGTATTGCCTTTAGCCAAACATTTTTAGCGACAGATACAGAAGCACTTGACATGGATTACTCAATAGTTTCTGGCTCGTTTCCTGGGTTAACGCTTAATGAAGAAACTGGAGTTCTTAGTGGAACTCCAACTTCTACATCAAACGCATCATTTACAGTTCGTGCTATAGATAGTGGCGGAAACTTCCTTGACAGAGCATTTACATCAGCACATGCAATTCCAGTATGGGGTTCAAACTCCGCACTTTCATTTGTTCAAGGAACTTCATTTAGTCGTCAATTGGTAGCAACACACCTTACTACTGGAGCAACAATTACTTATTCAATAGTAACTGGTTCGTTTCCTGGTGGTATAACAATGACAAGCGGTGGTTTAATTTCTGGAACACCAAGTTCAAATACAGGAACTACTTCAATAACTTTCCGTGCTACCGATAACGGTGGAAATACTGCAGACCTAGCAATTTCTGCTGGTTATCTTGTATACACAGGAGTTTCTTATCCGCTTACATTTACTAATCCAACTGGAGCACGAACTGGTCCATCAATTAGTGATGTAAGAAACTCTCTTGGAAATCCAGCATGGGCAAGTACTCATTTAACTCAACCATGGCATGTCGGTTACAGTCTATGGACAGTCCCAGAAAATGGAACTTATAGAATTACTCTTGCTGGTGCATCTGGTAGAACAGGTAATGTTTACGGAAACAATGGTGGTGGACGAATCGTTCGTGGCGATATGACACTTACCGCTGGAACACAACTTTATGTACAAACTGGAGCATGCCCAACTAGTATGAACGTGGCACAAAACGGTGGCGGTGGTGGAATGACAGCACTAGCCAATGTTTCTGGACAAGTAATTATGGTTGCTGGTGGTGGAATGGGTTCAGATAGTCAAGTACAGACTTGGCGACATGGACAATTTTCTACTAATGGTTCTGGTAATAACTGCGGTTCTGGTGGTGGCGGTGGTTCTCGCGGAAGCAGTGGTTACGCCTCTGCTGGTGCTGGTATCAACGGCAACGGTGCTGAATGGTCTGGCGGTGGAATTGCAATTGCATGGTCTAGCGGTGGAAACGGCGCAAGTGGTAATCAGTTTAGCGGTGGATTTGGTGGTGGCGGTGGAGGTTCACAGTCCGACTGGCCAGGAGGAGCAGGCGGTGGTGGATGGAACGGTGGTAACGGTGGTTCACGAGATGCTTCTGGCGATGTCGCTGGTGGAGGAACTTCGTTTGCAAACACAGGCGTTGTATCTAACTGGACAGACCTTGGACTAAACGGCGGTAACGGTTCAAACTCACAAGGCTATATCACGTTTAATAAAATCGCATAATTTATATATAACACAATAAGGAGAAACAAATGAACGCAAAGTTTCAAGCAGTAGCTTTATCTTGGTTCCGTGCAGCAGCATCTGCTGCTGTGGCGCTATACCTAACAGGTGTAACAGACCTTAAGACACTAGGGGCAGCAGCATTGGCTGGATTCCTTGGACCAGTTCTTAAGTATCTTGACTCATCTGCTACAGAGTTTGGTCGCGGAGCAGAATAACAAATGACACCTAACGAATGGGCTGGCTTTGCCGTAGCCATATTTACAATGATTGCTGGCTTTGCCAGCTTAATTCGTTGGATGGTTAAGCACTACCTAGCAGAACTTAAACCGAATTCTGGGTCGAGTCTCCGAGATTCCGTTGATAGATTGGAGCGACAAGTTGAAGAGATTTATCGCATACTTCTTAATCGGAGCCAGTCTTAGTTTATTAGCTGGATGCGGTCAGTATCAGGGATGGGTACGTTACCCATGCCAAGAATATGAAAACTGGGATAAACCAGAATGCAACCCACCTCAATGTTTATCAACAGGCTCCTGCACCAAGGACATATTCCCCGAAGGATTAATTGATGGCGCGACAACGACTAACCAATGAAGAACTTAAAGCAAGGCTAATTGTATTTATCGGTGTCATCTTGGCACTAGTGTTCCTTGGTTCCGTATTCGGAATCCTATGGGCTCTCATATTTGTAACACAACCGTTGGGTGAACAAGCCCCTAACGATAGAGCATTTATTGAATTGCTAACCACATTAACCGTCTTTCTTACAGGAAGTCTTGGCGCAGTGTTAGCAAGCAATGGACTTAAAGATAAACCAAAAAAGGATGAGTAATGAAACCTGTAGTCAAGAAAGCCACACCTGCTGCTCTTGCTGTACTTCGTCAAGCAACGGCACTAGCGCCCAAGCGGAAGAAAGCAAGCGATGGTCTTCTACCATCTGCAGCACATGTAACTCAGAGTCCGAATTCGGACCACAATACTGGGCTAGCAGCAGACCTTACTCATGACCCAGACAATGGCATTGATTGTGCAGAAATATTTGAGAAGTTAAAGGAAGACAAGCGTGTTTCGTATCTTATTTTCCAAGGAAAGATTTGGTCTAAAGAAAAATCCAAGCTGGGAAACAGACGGTACACTGGGAGTAATCCTCATAACAAGCATCTTCATATTTCTATTAACGCCTCTAGTGCTGCCGATACTTCTCCATGGTTTTGGTGGATGAATCAGCCTAAGCTAATTAATCAGGTTAAGGCAGCAGTAGCTGCAGTACCAGTAAAGAAAGCATACCCAGCAGAAGATACATCTAAATGCTGTCAGCACTGCCCATCTAAGAAGTAGGAGATAAAGCGTGGCAACGAATAACAAAGCCTTAGTTGGTGACCTACCGATTATCTTGAGCCAGTCAATCCCAACTGCGCTTGTTAAATACAAGCGCGAGGATTTTGCTGCGACTTATGCTATTGGTAACACACCATGGCTTTCTGGAGCTAACGACCAGAATCGTATTAGCCGTATCACAACTACATACCAGAAGGAACGTATTGACCAAGGTTCATCTGCTGGTGAAAACTCTTTGTCTAACTGGTGGTTACGGTCTGCTACATCATGGCATCATGGTGCTGGCGAACGTTACTATGATGCAGATGCATCCGACCTATTTAAGTTTTATGAGTCAAACAACATAGATGTCTGGACTCCTGGTGAACTTAAGCTACTTAAGAAGACAACACAATTAAGTACGGCTGCTGTACGCAATCCAGTAACTGTATCTGGTGGAACTTTCTACATAGAAAATAACACATTAAAGTTCTACAACCAGACAACCAGCGCATCAACAAGCATCTCACTCGGTGCTGGAAATATTCCATACTGCATTACATCTGATGGAACTTACTGTATTGCTGCAGCCACAAACGGTATCTATGATATTGACACAAGTGGAAACGTAAGAGTCTTATGGAATCAACCTACATACGTTGCACCAGATTGGTTTCCACAAGCAATTGCATACGTGAAAGAACGCATTGTTGTTGCAGCTCGTGAAGGTACAGTTGAGGTTGGTATCTATGAAGTTAGTAGAGCGTATACAACTCCAACTCCTAGACTTAATGCATCTCATGAACGTTGGGAAACAGCCAACACTTCAACCGTAGTTAACTCTATTGCAGAATTAAACGGAGCAATCATTGCTGGATACACACAAGGTGCTGTATCTAGAATCATTTCATTTACTATTGATGCGACAAACCCTTTGGCTGCTCTGAATGAGCCAACAGTTATTGCTGAACTTCCACGTGGTGAAAGTCTTAATCAAATCCGTGTATACCTAAGCGAGTATGTTGCGTTAGCAACGACACGAGGGTTACGTATCGGTGAACAGTCAACCGATGGAACATCTTTTACATACGGCTCATTAAATGTTGAAGGCGAAGTAAAAGATATATCGTTTAGTAATACGTTTATTTATGGAACACGAGCTGTAGCATACAACAATACAAATGGATTGTGGAGAATTAATCTAGCCACACCTGTTGAAAATCGGTTTGCGTACGCATCTGACATAGCAACAGATTCTGGAATTGTTAACGGTATTGCTTTTGTTGGTACATCTGATAGAAAATTTATTACTTCATCTAGCGGTGTGTGGATTGAACATCCAACAGAGCTGGCAGATTCTGGAACTATCAGGTCTGGATATATTCGATGGGGTACATCTGAACGTAAGCAGCCAGTATCAATTGCTATTCGTGTAATCGGCGAAGACGGCAATATTGGTTTTACTGTTGAAGACCAGGATGGTAATTCATCTAGTATCGGTGCTGTTCCTTTAACTGGCTCAACAGATATGCAGTTGTCTGCAGGTCTACAACCATCAGACCACTTTGAAATTACTATAACTCTAACAAGAAGTACAACGGATGCCACACTTGGTCCTGTTGTGGAAGAGTGGCAATGTCGAGCATTGCCAGCACCTATCCGTTCAAGAACTATTACATTGCCGTTGCTTTGCTATGAAGAAGAACGTGATGCTAATGGTGTCACCAATGTAAGCAACCCTTGGCAAAGAATCAAATACCTAGAACGTATTGAACAAAACGGTGGCGCTGTATTGCTACAAGATTTTTCTTCTGACGAAGAAAGAGTTTGTGTAATTCGAGCTATTCAATTTGAACAACAGTCTCCTCCAACATTCGCTAGCGGGTTTGGTGGAATTGTTACTGTCCAGTTACAGACAATTGATACGGAGCAACCGATTCAGTAATGGAACAGAACAAGTTAATACCACTGGTATCACCAGGTGAAAGAAGTGAGTTAGTCAACAAGGTTAGGCTAGCTCTTAATGTTGCTGGCGATGACGTGTTGGATGCTCCTCTAGCCGAAGTGCTTAAGGGTTTGCAGCACCAACTTTCCATCCCAGCAGTCGGGTGCATCAATATAGCCACGCTGG
>JACCDZ010986243.1_pt1 | contig 25331 bp, 21 predicted proteins | sample 7449551 | NCBI WGS metagenome assembly JACCDZ01 (sample SAMN15323452, study PRJNA562643) | freshwater metagenome | isolation source: river surface water | place: USA:Blue River Watershed | collected 2017-08-18 | reverse complement strand
CGCTTAAAAGCCTGCCATTCGGTAGCGCCATCGATAGATGCCGCTTCGCGAAGTGAAGGATCCACGCTCTTTAGGCCAGCTAAATAGAGCAACATGATGTAACCAATGTGGCGCCAAGAAGCGATACCCAAAATAACCCAAGTATTAAAACGATCATCACTAAAGATCGGAATCGCGTTTTCAATTCCTTTGCCCATGATTCCTTGGAAGAAACCACCTGGACCCAACATGAACTGCCAAATGATTCCGATAACTGCAAGAGATAAAACTACCGGCAGATAATAAATTGATTCATAAATTTTATGGCCGCGAATTTGGCGATCAACTTGATAGGCAAGTAATACGCCAAGCGGAGTTGCAATTACAGTAAAGAAAATTAACCAGACCACGTTATGCCATAACGCATCCCAGAAGACATCGGTCTTAGTAAAGATGGTGATGTAATTATTTAAACCGGCCCAGCGGATATTTGAAAGTTGAACACCATTCCAATAAGTAAATGACAAACCGATTGTCATTAACGCTGGCACCCAAACAAGGGCGATATGCAAAATAGTTGGAACGCCGACGAAGGCAGTTAGCGTTGCGCGATCTTGTCGGCTAAATGCAGCACGACGGCGACGAGATTTTTCACTCGTCGCCGTCGTGGTCATGAAACGCAATATAGTCTAAATAACCACTCAATTAAAGAGTAGTTAAAGATTTATTACAGTTCAGGAAGCGCTGCCCACTGCTCATCCATTGATTCAGTGATCTTGTTGATATCCGCTGGATTCTTCAAGAAGTTCTGAATTGCTGGACCAACAACTGTTGCTGCGAAGTCATTACGGCAATCACGATCTAGGAAGAACATGATGTTCTTTGCTTCCGCAATAACTGCAAGCTTCTGTGAGTTGAATGCATCGTAGCTAGATGTATCCATCTTGGTGTTTACATAAAGTGAGGTATCGCCAGCACCCTGTGCTGCAACCATACCTTCTTCAGAACCCCAGAACTCTGCAAGAGCTGCGCCACCTTCTGGGTTAGCGCCATTTGCAGATACGCAGATACCATCAAGAGGAGCATCGATTGAATCGCGCTTGAACTCTGGATTGATTTCTGGGAATGGAACTAGCCATAGATCGTCATAGTCAGCTTGTGACTGAGCTAAGAAGTCGTTAGCGAACCATGAACCCATCATCATTACGCCAGCCTTCTTCTGTAGAAGAAGATCGCGCATGCCATCCCATTCGATGTCATTCTTATTTGGATTCATGTATGGAACTAGCATTGCAAAGTGCTTGAATGTTTCAAGTGTCTTTGCATCTGACCACTTTGCTTTTCCATTTAGAAGATCGATGTGGTACTGGTAACCATTAACGCGTGCGTTGATTACGTCGAATGTACCCATTGCTTCCCAACCGCCCTTGTTACCCATTGGGTAAGCGACTAGGCCCTTCTTCTTTGTTGCTTCCATGATCTTCATCAAGTCATCCCATGTAGCAATATTCTCTGGATCTTGTCCGATTTCTTGCATGGTTGACTTGCGATAGTGAAGACCCCATGGGTAGTAAGTAGTAGGAATGATGTACTGCTTGCTATCTTCAGGATTTGTTGCACCTTGAATAACTGCAGAAGTTAGCTGATCGCCAAGGTTCTTGATGTTATCTGAAACATCATGAAGTAGACCTTGTGATGCACGGAAGTTTGTGCGCCATCCAGCCATCCAACCGAATACGTCATCAGGTGTTCCTTGTAGGTATTGAGAAATACCATTCTGGAATGGATCTGATTCCACTGCTTGCTGTGTAACTTTAATTCCAGTCTTCGCTGTGTAAGCATCATTAACTGCTTGTGCAATCTTGATACCTGATTCGCTGGTACCGCGAACTGTGAAGGTAACTGGATCTTCATTCTTGCTGCTGCAACCTGCAAGTAAACCTGCACCTGCTGCAAGGCCGACGCCACCAACTGCTGCGCCTTTTAGAACGGAACGTCGTGAAACGTCTTTTTCGTTCGTCATTGAACTTCCTTTTCTACTAGCTACGTCTAATTTCCTAGGTCGATTGAGTAAAACTAGTGAGGTGAAACTACGCCTGTTGAGGGGGTTTTTCTAGGGACTTTGCCCAGTTTTTCCAAGTTTTTTAGCGTGGAATGGTCAGTTTGGGGTGATTTCAAAGCGATTTAAGAAAGAGATTTAAGGTGGAGCATCAGCCCTTGCTCTGGGCGAAGCACTGCCATCTCAAGGCCGATTTTGGAGAGTTCGGCGCCAGTTGCAGTTACCTCTGGCCACCAACCCGGGAAACTCTTTTGCAGATAATCGTTGGCAGATAACTCTTCAACAACTTTAACTTTGTAGCGACGCTTTGGATCTAAACCATGTAGGTGTGCAACTAAAGGTGCAAAACCTTCGGTAGTTGTAAGTTGCATGTAGGTAAAGAGCGCTTCTGACTTATCTTGCGCAATAGTTCCGTATAGATATCCATTGCCGACATCAGAACGAGCGATATTTCCTGAATGTAGAAGCGCGCGATTTGCTTTATAAAAATTAACGAAGCTCTTAAGTGTGGCAATTTCATGTTCAGTTGCTTCCAGAATGTTCCATTCAATTCCGGCATGGCCAAAGAGCGCATTTAAAACTCTAAATGAAATATCGGCGGTGCGATGAGTTTGGTGGCCATGTGTTGGACCAACGTGAGTTCCAAGTAGCTCTGGTGGAATTACCATCGCGCTCCAACGTTGAATACTCTGTCGCTCTAGTGGATCGTTTTGATCTGAAGTCCAGAACCGATCTGCATGTTCGATCATTCCTAAATCAACACGTCCACCGCCAGAGCTGCAACTTTCAATCTCTAAACCTGGATTGCGGCGTTTTAGCTCATCAAACATTTTATAAATCGCAATAGATTGATTATGTACAGCTGGGCGACCATCGCTAATTGGATCTGAAATTGAACGATTGTGATCCCATTTAATGTAAGAAATTTTGCATGATTTCAAAACTGCATCGACTTGCTCTAATACATGATTGAAAGCATCGGCTTTGGTTAAATCAATAACTTGTTGTCTGCGGCCGGTGATCGGCATGCGACCTGGTTCTTGTAATAACCAATCTGGATGCGCGCGATAAACATCGGAATCTAATTGGAGCATCTCGCCTTCAAACCAGAGGCCAAATTCCATGCCTTTTGAAGTAACTAGATCCGCAAGCGGTTTTAGCCCATTAGGCCAGACCTCTTTGCTGACCACCCAATCACCGAGACCTTGGCGATCATCACGGCGAGCACCGAACCAGCCGTCATCTAATACAACTCGTTCGACGCCAATCTCTGCTGCTTTATTTACAATCTTAGAAAGCTTTTCAAAGTTATGATCAAAATAAACCGCTTCCCACATATTTAATGTAAGTGGTCGCGCCTGCTTTGGATGGTTATCGCGCGCTCGGATATGTGCGTAGTGGCGATTGGTAATGCCATCTAAACCTTCTGCGGAATACGACGCAATAATCTTTGGTGATTTATAGCTTTCACCTTTAGCAAGAATAATTTCGCCAGGTAGCAATAATTCGCCAGCACCAATTGAAATATTGTCATCAACTAACTTTTCAACGTGATGAATATTGTTGCCGCTCCAAGCAACTCCCATTGACCAAGCTTCGCCGTTTTGGAAATCGGTGCCTTTGTTTAGAGCAATTTGAGTAATGGTGTAATCGTGTCCGCTTCGACCTTCGTAAATTTCGCGCGATGTAAGTCCATATGCGATATCTCGACGCTGTGCTTGGCGTTCTTTAGTCCAGCGACCAAAGAAATCTAATACTTGATTTGCTTGTTGCGGTAACGGCAGCCAGGTAAGTAGGTGTTCTAATTGATAATCACCATCTGCAATATTGGTAAGCGAACTTTGAATACTTAAAATTCCGTGGCTATCTAATTTATATTCAATGGTAATTGCAAGGCCCGCTAATTTATCTTCGAAATTTGCAGTTAATGAATCTTTAGTTGCTTGGTGCGAAGTTAAAATAAAGTGATTTGATACAGATTTACCGCTTCGGTGGCCACGAAGGGCTGGATGTCCGCGCCAACCGCGACTATGTTCGCGTAACGCTAAATTACGTGGATTTACATCTAAATCACCGTGCGCAACTGCGCGCTTGGTTATCTTTAAAGATTCATCAGTTACTTCAGCTAACTCCGCACCCCAATGAGAGATCTCAATGGTCTCTTCCGCGAAGTTAAATACCAGCGAGGTGCCGCCGTTTTTTAGATGAATATGCACGCAGGCAGTTTAACTATTTAACCGCGCCTTGGGATATACCTGAAATGAATTGCTTCTGCAGGATTAAGTAGAAGATGATGATTGGAAGTACCGCAAGGAGCAGACCTGCCATTGCTTGGCCATATTCAGTTGAATACTGACCATAGAAAAGATAGGTAGAAAGCGGCAGAGTCTGAGTCTCTTGTGTAAGTACAAGTCTTGGTAACAAGAAATCATTCCAGATCCAAAGAGAATTAACGATTGCTACGGTAGCTGTGATTGGGCGAAGCATTGGGAAAATGATTCGCCAGAAAATTACAAAATCTGTTGCGCCATCTACTGCCGCAGCTTCATCTAACTCTGTTGGAATCTTTGAAATAAATCCGTGGTACAAAAATGTTGATAATGCAACACCAAAACCAAGATAAAAGAATATTAAAGCGGCTCGATTGTTTAACGATACAAATTGCGCGAAGATAGACATGAACGGAATCATCAGCGCCTGGAATGGCACAATCATCGAAGCAACCAATACTAAGAAAATAAATTTAGATAACTTGGTCTTGGTGCGAGCTAGGTAATACGCAAGCATTGAAGAGAAAACAATCAAAATTGAAACACTTATAACCGTGATAATTATGGAATTTGTTAGAGATCTGAAGAAATTCATTTTCTCCATGGCTTGCTGGAAGTTATCCCAGGTAGCAACTTTTGGCCATGAAAGAGGATCTGCCAAAATTTCATATTTGCCTTTAAAGGCATTAATAAATACCAAAACAAATGGCAGGAAGTAAGAGACAGATAGGATTAATCCAACTGTAAAAATGATTCGTTTGGTTAATTTACGAGTCTGGCTCATCGCTGCACCTCATATCGCTTACTAATTGAAACTTGGACAAGAGCGGCGATAGACACAATCAAGAACATCACAACGGCTTTAGATTGGCCAGTTCCGAAATTTCCGAATGCGAATGCATCTTGGAAAATATGCATAGAAATCAATTCGGTGGTGCGGAATGGGCCACCGCCAGTGAGTGCCACGTTTACGTCATAGGCCATAAATCCGCCGCGCAGAGTTAAGAAGAGCGAGATTGTAAATGCCTGCGCCATTAATGGAATTTTGATGGCAAGTAATGTTCTAAGAGGTGAAGCGCCGTCGACCGTGGCAGCTTCAAGCACATCGTGTTCGATACTTATTAAACCGGTAATGTAAATAATCATCATGTAACCAGACATCTGCCAGACGGTCACAATAATCAGCGCCCAGAAAGCCGTGCCGGTTTGATTTAGCCACGATTCGGTAAAAAAGGGCCAACTAAATTTTGTTGCTAATGAAACTAGCGCGGTATTGAAAATAAATTGCCAAATAACGCCGAGTACCACGCCACCAATTAAATTTGGTACAAAGAAAAAAGTTCTAAAAATATTTGAGCTGCGAAGTTTTGCAGTCACTAAAAGTGCGATGCCAAATGCGACCACATTTACTAAAACTAGCGAAACCACTACAAACTTTGCCGTGAATACTAAGGTTGACCAGAATTCTGGATCTTTGAATGATTTTGTGTAATTACTAATTCCAGCAAACTTGTCGTATTCAAAACCATCCCAGTTTGTAAAAGTTAAGAAAAGGCCTTGTGCAAATGGATAAATCAAAACCACCGAGAAAACCGCAAGCGGTATTGCGGCAAACATTCCAAATCTTCTGAGGCCGTGTCTTGAATGCATCTTGATTACCTTTGCTAATGCTTTGCTACTTAAAAATACCTATAAATACTAGCGAGGTCACCCTGAGGAATAAACCCCAGGATGACCTCGACTAATTAACTAATCGAAAGGATTACGAATTACTTCGCAACGCCACGCCAGGTCTTGACGGAGCCCTTCCATGCATCTTGTAGTTCAGTTGCATACTGCTCACCTGTGATGGTGTCAGTCATTAACTTCTGACCTGATGCGCCGTACTTGTCCTGTCCACCTGCTGGGTAGTAGGTGTTCATCCAAGAAAGTGTCTTTCCACCAACAACATAGCTTGAGATTTCCTTAGCCATGAATGTCTTTGGCTGAACCTTGAAGCCCTTGTAAACAGGGATGAAGTTCATTCCGCCTTCTTCGATTGGACCAGCAACAAACTTCTGACCCTTAGCTGATGTGTATAGCCAAGTTAGGAAGTCAACTGCGCCTGCGCGCTCTTCCTTTGTTGACTGCTTTGCATCGATCATGAAGTAGCCAGGAATACCTACAGAAATTGAATCATTTCCGTATGTACCAGCGGTATCGCTGATTGGTAGTGGCATGATGCCGAAGTTTGTATTTGGTGAAGCCTGTAGCAAGTTTGGTTCTGCCCAGTTACCCATGAACCAGAAGCCAGCCTTACCTGAAGCAAGGTCTGCAACTGATGCATCGTATTCGGTGTCAGTTGTATTTGGCTTTGCTTGGTTGTACTTCTTTAGCAATTCAAATGTTGCAAGATAGTTCTTGAACACTGGATCTGCCATTAGGTTCTTTGAACCGTCAGCCATTGCATCAAGAACTTTTAGACGTCCTTCTTGAGTCTTAGCTGCGTTTGTGAAATAGATATTTGAGAAGTGTGCACCAAGTGACCACCAGATAGCTGAGAAGCGAACTGCTCCAGTACCTGATGCTTGTACTTTCTTAAATGCTGCTTCTAGATCTGAACGTGTCTTGATCTTCTTAGGATCAACGCCAGCCTTATCTAGAACAGATTTGTTGTATAGAAGACCGAAAGCTTCAGCTGTTGATGGAACACCAACCTGCTTCCGCCCAATGTTCCCGCAAGCTAATAGGTCCTTTGATCCTAGCCCAGCAACCTTTGACCCTTCCAGTCCATAACCTTGTCAGCCATATCTGGAATCTCTTGCAGTGTGTACATGATTGTAGGAGCGTTCTTCGCTGCATACATCGGTGTCACGTTCTGAAGGAATGTAAGTTTACGATCGCCAGGAATTGACTTAACTGTGTAGCACTTCTGGCTTGAGTTGTATGACTTAACAGCAGCTAAGAACTCATTCTGAATTTCAGGTTTGATTGTTCCTAGCATTGTTACTGTCGCCTTCTTTGGGCAAGCAGCAGCAGATGCTGTTGATGGAATAACTACTGCTGTTGCAACAAGTGCAGCTGCAGCTAGTACGCCAATTTTTTTCTTCATTAAGGATCCTTTCAAGGGGTATGCGCCGAATACGTACATCGGCGCATGGGGTGAAAATTACCTATCCCGCCTGCTTTAATAAATAGGAATGGGGTCAATACTCTGTAACGATTACAGGGGTTGTTACATACTTTTTCAGTTAGAAATACGCTCAAATCGGGCGGAGAACTGGAGTCTCTGCCCCAACGTTTATCAGGGCGGTGGCCATATGGCCGTTTACCTCCAGCTCAATGGAACCAGCATCGAAGAGCGCCTTTATGGTCACTAGGCCAGCGGCAGGAATCGAAAAAGTTGTAATTTCTGAATCCCAAAGCTCACTGCGGTCAACAATTAATTGATTGTTACTCCGTTTGAATTTAAGCGAACCATTTGAATACTTAAATTCAAATTCATTTGCATCGGTATGAAAGTTTTCGGTCTCGCCGATAAAAGTTTGAATTAGTTTTCCATTTTCGATTTTTAATTTACGAGCTGCGGACATAGCGCCGTTCCAAATTTCTAATTTGCGATCGTTAGCGTAGAGCCAATTATTCATCCAACCTATTGAAATTCTTTCAGGTGAATCATTGAAGGTAACCGCGGCATAGTAATCCGGCCCATAATCTAAAAATTCTGCTTTGGTTTCGGGAATGAATTCTTTGCCATTGAATTGTCCAATTAAGTATTGGCTACCTGAACCACCGTAAAGACCGCCCGGATTGGTGCTAATTATTAAAACCCATTTTTCACCTAATGGAAATAGATCTGGGCACTCATAGATTTCTGTGATTTCAGGTGAATGAAAATCGCTTAAGTGTTCCCAATTGATTAAATCTTTAGATTCAAAGAAAGCTACTTTGAACTCTTTAGGTTTTGCAACAGACATAATCCAACGGTCTTGATACATAAATACTTTGGGATCTCTAAAATCCACCATATTTAAATCAAGTACCTTTAGATTTTCACTCCAAGTTAGCCCACCATCGTTTGAAAATGATAGATATTGGCTTTGATTTCCTTCACGATGACCGGTGTAAATTGCAACTAACCGATTGTTTGCCTCATCAAACACGGCACTGCCAGAGAAAATTGCATGATCTGCTTGCTCTGGGATCGCAACTGGCAACTCTTTCCAATTAATTAAATCTGTAGATACTGCATGGCCCCAAGACATATGGCCCCATTTATTTTCGAATGGATTATGTTGGAAAAATAGATGGTATTGACCGTCGTGAAAAATCAGCCCATTTGGGTCATTTATCCAGTTATTTTCTGGGGTGAAATGTTTCTTTGGTCGCGTGCGCATATGAGGGAGAAATATATATGTATAAGGTTGGCACATGACCAATCTCTTTGATGCGCATTCGATTGTCACCACGCTTGGGCTACTTGGAGTATTAGGAATTATCTTTGCTGAGACGGGCTTACTTATCGGGCTTTTCTTTCCTGGTGATTCATTGCTATTTATTGCCGGACTTGCGGCATCAGGATCTGCGCAAGAAATTCTTGGTACTCATCTACCGGTTCTGCCATTGATGATTGGCGCACCGATCTCAGCAATCGTAGGTTCACAGGTTGGATATTGGTTTGGCGCGAAAGTTGGTCCACGTTACTTTGATCGACCAGATGGTCGTTTCTTTAATCAAAGAAGAGTGCAAGTAACTGAAAAGTGGATTAATAAGTACGGCACCGGTAAAGCATTAATTTTCTCTAGATATATTCCTTTTGTCAGAACTTTGATAAATCCATTAGCCGGCATTATTAAAATCCCAGCGCGACAATTCTTTATTTACAATGTAATTGGGGCAATTATCTGGACGCAATCGGTAATTGGACTTGGACTTTTCTTAGGCGATAAAATTTCAGGTAGCGTAGATAAATATCTATTGCCAATTATTGGTTTAATTATTCTCTTTAGCTTGGTGCCAGTTGCAATCGAAGTAATAAAAGAGATTAATACCAAGCGCAACTTAAGTTAATTTAAGTTAATTTAAGTTAATTAAGACCAAGATCGCTTAGTTGATAAGCGGCTCGGTATTCCAAACCAGCTTCCTTAATCTTTGGTGCCGCGCCACGTTCGACGATAACGGCAACGCCAACCACAATTGCGCCGGCTTCATTTAGCGCTTCAACTGCAGTTAGCACTGAACCACCGGTAGTAGAAGTATCTTCAACTGCTAGAACGCGCTTACCCTTTACATCTGGCCCTTCGATTCGGCGCTGTAAACCGTGGGCTTTTTCAGCTTTGCGAACTACAAAGGCATCTAGTTTTTTGCCCTGTTTTGCAGCCGTATGCATCATCGCAGTTGCCACTGGATCTGCGCCAAGTGTTAAACCACCGACGGCGTCGTAATTTAAATCTTTTGTAAGTTCGAGCATCACTTCGCCGATTAGCGGTGCTGCCACATGATCAAGAGTTACGCGACGTAAATCAACATAGTAATCAGCCTCTTTGCCACTTGAAAGAATAACTTTCCCGTGGACCACAGCCTTTTTGATGATTTCTTCGCGTAATTGATCTTTAGCTGACATATGGCGGAGCCTATTCCTTCTCGTTTTTATAAACAATTACATTGTTATCGCGTCGCATAAGTTCATCTACTTCAATTCGAAGTTTTGCAACTTCAATTGAAAGATTAGCCATTGCTGATTCCAATTCGATGATGCGCTTAATACCAACATGGTTGATGCCCTCTTCGACCAACTTGGTAACATTTCGAAGTAACGCAATATCTCTTAATGAGTAACGACGATTGCGTCCGCTGGTACGACCAGGAGAGACTAAACCTAAACGATCGTATTGACGAAGTGTTTGCGGATGTAAACCAGAAAGTTGTGCGGCAACAGAGATAACATAAACCGCAGCCTCTTCATCAAGCTCGTTTATCTTCTTTTCGATTTCTTTGCTCATATTAAAACCTATTGTGCAGCCTTATCTCTAAATTCTGCGCGAACATCTTCATCTTTAGTTGCCTCTGCAAATGCTTTTATTGCCGCTTCTACTTTTCCTTCGGCGCGACGTGGCACTTGCACTTCTACGGTAACAAGTAAATCTCCGGTGTGATGACCTTTAGTTACACCTTTTCCTTTAACGCGCAGAGTACGACCGGTTGGTGTTCCTGGAGCAATACGCACAGTTACCTCTGGGCCTTCAAGTGTTGGCACCTTTACATCCGCGCCAAGTGCCGCTTCTGCAAAGGTAATAGGTAGCGTCATTGTTAGGTTTTCGCCTTTACGGCCAAATACTGGATGCGGTTTTACATGCAAATAAATGAATAGATCGCCAGGACCTGCTTCACCTGGTGCGCCTTTACCTTTAACTCGAATTTTTGCACCATCTTGCACGCCTGCCGGAACTCGAGCAGTAATTTGTTGTGCGCGACCTTCGACATTAAGTCTTAAATCTAAAGTGGTGCCATAAACCGATTCACGAAATGTAATTGTGGATTCGGTTTGTAAATCTTGACCTTTACGTGGGCCGCGACGACCGCCAAAGAGATTTGCAAAAATATCTTGCGGATTTCCGCCACCAAATAGATCGCTGAAATCTCCTTGGTATTGTCCCTGTCCACCACCAAAGCCATTTCTGGGAATCCCACCTCGTTCAAATAATGAACGGGCTTCATCATATTCAGCGCGCTTCTTAGCATCAGACAAGATGTCATACGCTTCAGAAACTTCTTTAAATTGCTCTTCTTTTTTGGAATCGCCTTTATTTTGATCTGGATGTAAATCGCGCGCTAATTGACGATACTTCTTCTTAATTTCATCGGCGCTAGCAGTTTTTGATACGCCAAGTACTTTATAGAAGTCTTTTTCGTATAAATCTCTCGCTGCCATTTTTCTATAACTTTATTCGGGATCGGTTACCGATACGCGCGCCGGACGTAACACGCGCTCTTTAAATTTATAACCTGGTTGCAGAATCTTTGAAGCGGTAGCAACTTTTACATCAGCAGAGGTATCGTGCATTAGCGCTTCGTGAATCTGAGGATCGAATTCATCGCCGTCTTGGCCGTATTTTTCTAGGCCAAGTTTGGTAGTGGTATTAATTAGCTGATCTGCAACAGATTTAAATCCGCCAGTTAATTCGCCATGTTGCGCTGCACGATCAATGTCATCAAGAGTTGAAAGTAATTCAGATAGCACTGAAGCTATTGCGATCTCTGATGCGACTGCGCGGTCGCGCTCTACGCGCTTGCGATAATTGCTGTATTCAGCCTGTAAACGTTGTAAATCAGCGGTTAATGTGGCAGTGAGGTCGAAGCTCTCCGCTTCGACCTCCGCTGCGACTTCTACTGATTCATCAACTGTCTCGTTGATGTTTTCAGTCATTATTCTTCTACGACCTCTGCATCTTGGATGCCTTCATCGTTTGCAGAACCAGCTGAGTTTCCTGATGGAGCACTTGCAGAGTTTGCTGCATATAGCGCTGCGCCAAGTGCCTGTGAAAGTTGTGCCAACTTATCGGTAGCAGCTTTGATGCCATCGTAATCTGCTCCTTCAAGTAGCTTCTTAAGATCTGCAGTTGCAGTTTCGGTTTCGGCTAACTTTTCAGCGCCTTCGCCTTCGGAAAGTTTTTCACGATTCTCATTGATGAACTTCTCTGTTTGATAAACAAGTGAGTCACCATTGTTACGAATCTCTGCCTCTTCGCGACGCTTCTTATCTTCTTCAGCGTGTGATTCGGCATCCTTCATCATGCGTTCGATATCTTCCTTTGAAAGTGCAGAGCCGCCAGTGATAGTCATGCTCTGTTCTTTTCCGGTACCGAGATCTTTTGCAGATACATGAACAATTCCGTTTGCATCGATATCGAAGGTAACTTCGATCTGTGGCACGCCACGTGGTGCAGGTGGTAGTCCAGTTAGTTCGAACATGCCAAGGCGCTTGTTGTAAGCAGCCATTTCACGCTCGCCTTGGAAAACTTGAATCTGTACCGCTGGCTGATTGTCATCAGCAGTTGTAAAGACTTCGCTTCTCTTCGTAGGAATTGTGGTGTTACGTTCGATTAACTTGGTCATAACGCCACCCTTGGTTTCGATACCAAGTGATAGTGGTGTTACGTCAAGAAGTAATACATCCTTAACTTCACCCTTTAGGACACCAGCTTGAAGAGAAGCACCAACTGCTACTACTTCATCAGGATTTACGCCCTTATTTGGCTCTTTTCCACCGGTCATTTCCTTAACTAGATCAACCACAGCTGGCATACGTGTTGAACCACCAACAAGTAGCACGTGATCAATCTTTGAAATTGGAATACCTGCATCTTTAAGTACTGCTTCTACTGGCTTCTTGCAACGAGCAAGTAAGTCCGCTGAAAGTTGCTGGAACTGTGCGCGAGTAATTGTTTCGTCCATGAACATCGGATTCTTATCAGCATCCACTGTGATGTATGGAAGATTTACAGTTGCTTGCATTGATGATGAAAGTTCGATCTTTGCTTTTTCAGCTGCTTCGCGAATGCGCTGCATCGCCATCTTGTCTTTAGTTAAATCAATTCCGTTTGTAGCACGGAAATTATTTACTAAATGATCAACAAGTGCTTGATCCCAATCATCTCCACCTAAGTGGTTATCACCATTGGTTGCTTTAACTTCAACAACGCCATCACCGATTTCAAGTAGTGATACGTCGAAAGTTCCGCCACCAAGGTCGAAAACTAGAATGGTCTGTTCCTTGTCACCTTTATCTAAACCGTATGCGAGCGCTGCTGCAGTTGGTTCGTTGATGATACGTAGAACATTTAAACCAGCGATTTCGCCAGCTTCTTTAGTTGCTTGACGTTGTGCGTCATTGAAATATGCAGGAACAGTAATCACTGCATCGGTTACGGTTTCGCCGAGATACGACTCAGCGTCACGCTTTAATTTTTGTAATACACGTGCCGAGATTTCCTGCGGGGTGTACTTCTTATTATCGATATCAATGTTCCAGTTTGTGCCGATGTGGCGCTTAACGGAACGGATGGTGCGATCTACGTTGGTGACAGATTGACGCTTTGCCACTTCACCTACGAGAACTTCGCCATTCTTCGCGAAAGCGACGATTGACGGGGTCGTACGTGCGCCTTCTGCGTTGGCGATGACGGTCGGTTCTCCGCCTTCAAGAACCGAGACGCAACTATTGGTTGTACCTAGGTCGATTCCAACTGCTCTAGCCATTTTTTATTGCTCCTTCTGGGCCGTTTGGCCCGTGCCTGCTTCAGGCTGTTTATTAGTAAACCTGAGCCGAGCCTACTTAAAAAGTTGAGCCGGCGCGACTCAAGGTTCTTCTATCGGTATGAACAAGGCAGTTGGCCGAGTTATTCCCCGTTCAACTGCCTTGCTAGTTACCCTTGCCCACATGATTTATCCAGTAATCGCCTATGGCATCACAGTCGCGGCCCTGCTCCTTGTGGCCCGCGCAGTCCGAGAGCTCCTTTCTATTTATAAGAAAGGTCAGCCAGATCCAACTCGTAACACCATGAAGAAGGAACGCTTGGCAAATATGCTCAAAGAGACTTTGGGTCATACCAAGATGCTCAACTTCTCAGTCACTGGTGTTGCGCACTGGTTTGTGATGATTGGTTTTGGTTCGCTCTTTGGAACTTTGATTACCGCTTACGGTCAAGTTTTTAATCCAGAGTTTGCCTTACCGGTTATTGGACATTGGCAACCATATTTATGGTTTACCCAATTTATTGCTTGGGCGACCGGAATTGGAATTGTAGTTTTAATTGCAATTCGTCAAGGTAATCGCTGGAACCATAAAGGTCGCACCTCAAGATTCTTAGGTTCGGTTTCATGGCGTGCTTATTATGTTGAAGCAACAATTTTGGCAATTGTGGTCTGTGTAATTGCGCTTTATAACTTAGAGCAGACAAATCCAACTTCTGAGGCAATTAAAGTTTGGGCAACTGCAAAGATTGTAATTTCAATGACTTGGTTCATTGTGATCTCTTTGAATTTAACCATGGGCGTTGCTTGGCACCGCTTCCTTGCCTTCTTTAATATTTTCTACAAGCGCAACACCGGTGATTTAAGTAAGCCATCACTTGGCGCGCTTCCAGTGATGCTCTCTCACGGCAAAGAAATTAATTTTGAAGATCCAGCCGATGATGATGTCTTTGGGTTAGGCGAACGTGGCGATATCACTTGGAAAGCGCTACTTGATATGACTACATGTACTGAATGTGGTCGTTGCCAATCACAATGTCCGGCATGGCATACTGAAAAACCTTTATCACCTAAATTGTTAATGATGGCGATGCGCGATCACGCAATGGCATCAACAGTTGAATCAGAGAAGATGGTCGGCCCAGGAGGCGCTATTTCTAGCGATATTCTCTGGTCTTGCACCACTTGCGGCGCTTGCGTAAATGAATGTCCAGTCGATATCGAACATATCGATCACATTGTAAATATGCGCCGTTTCCAAGTTTTAGTGGAATCAGAATTTCCTTCACAACTTCAAGCAACCTATCGAAATCTTGAAATGCAAGGTAACCCTTGGGGATCAAATAAAAATGATCGCGAAGCTTGGATTGCGGAATGTGATTTCCCAGTACAAGTAATTACTGGTGAAATTCCAGAAGATATCGAATATCTATTCTGGGTTGGTTGTGCTGGTGCTTATGAAGAGCGCGCAAAGAAAACTACAAAAGCGGTAGCAGAGTTATTGCATATTGCTGGAGTTAAGTTTGCGGTGCTTGGAAAGCGCGAAACCTGTACTGGTGATAGCGCTCGTCGTACTGGTAACGAATTCGTTTATCAAATTTTGGCAAAAGAAAATATTGATACTTTTGAACAAGTTTATGCAAACTATCGTGGCAAGAAGAAAGTTGTGGCAACTTGCCCGCATTGCTTCACCACTATTGGTCGCGATTACAAACAACAAGGTTTTGAATTAGAGATGGTTCATCACACTCAGTTGCTAAATCAATTGGTACGCGATGGCAAATTAAAGCCCGTAGCTAAAGAGTCAAAAACTATTACTTATCACGATCCATGCTACTTAGGTCGTCACAATCAGATTTACTCACCACCACGTGAACTTCTGCAATCAACAGGTTTGCAAATTAAAGAGATGCCGCGTAATCAAGAACGCTCTTTCTGTTGCGGCGCCGGTGGCGGACGTATGTGGCAAGAAGAGAAACTCGGAACTCAAATTAATTTAAATCGCGTTGATGAAGCGATCGCAACTGGCGCCGAAGAGGTTGCAGTTGGCTGTCCCTTCTGCCGCGTAATGGTCTCTGATGGAGTTCAGGGTCGCCAATCTTCGGTTGAAGTTTTGGATGTAGCCCAGGCGCTCCTACGCTCAGTTAAGCCTGAATAAGCGCTTAATTTCGCACCAGAATCGAGGTCCGTTCTCAGGGGGCTCTCAGGTTGAGAGAGGATTCTCTCATCATGAGTAACGCAACTGAGAACGCGAAGAGCCGAATCCTCGTCGTTGACGACGAACAGAGCATTAGCGATTTAGTTTCAACATCACTTCGTTTCGTTGGTTTCGAAGTTCGAACCGCAGCAAGTGGTCAAGAAGCGCTTCGCGTTGCTGAAGAATTCAAACCGCATGCAATGGTCCTAGATGTAATGCTTCCTGATCTAAATGGTTTTGAAGTCTGCGAAAAGATTCGTAATGAGGGTCAAGATATTGGCGTGCTCTTTTTGACTGCCAAAGATGCCGTCGAAGATAAAGTGTATGGGCTAACTCGCGGTGGCGATGATTACATGACTAAACCATTCTCGTTGGAAGAATTAGTGGCGCGATTGAAATCAATTTTGCGTCGTACAGGTGCAGTTGAAACTTCAGGTGATGATGAAAAAATTCGTTTTGCGGATTTGGAATTAGATGAAGCTACTCACGAAGTTCGTCGCGCTGGTGATTTAATCGAACTGTCTCCTACTGAATTTACCTTGCTACGTTACTTATTAATTAATGCAGATCGCGTAGTCTCTAAAGCACAAATTCTTGATCATGTCTGGCAATACGATTTCCGAGGCGATGCGGGAATTGTGGAAACTTACATCTCTTACCTACGTAAGAAAATTGATATTTACGAACCACCACTAATTCATACAGTGCGTGGTGTCGGTTATCGATTAAGAATGCCAGTTAAGAAATAATCAGCGCTAGATGAATATTAATCAGTGGTCGCTGCGCGTTCGATTAACTATCGGAATCGTGGTACTTACTGCGCTCGGGTTTACCGCCACCTTCTTTGGCGCATCTAATGCGCTTAAAGGTTATCTGGTAGATCAAATTGATAATGAATTAATGAATGTGGCTGGCAGCACTGCGATGCGTTTAGATCGCGGCGCCGCACTTGCCAATGATGAAGATGATTTCCCAAGAAAACGCCATAATGAGCGTGAAGAAGCGATTCCTACTCCGCTACAAAGAATTCCAACCACACTTTCACTTACCCTGCTATCTGCAGATGGAGTAGTACAGGGTGCCCTAGGTGGCGATCTAACTACTTACGAAATCACTGATTACTTAGTTGGTTTTGATAAGTCCAAAGCAGCTGCAACAAATGGCAAGCCTTTTACTATAAAAGCTAAAGATGAAAGATTCCGTGCCGTTGCAATAGATCTACCAACTACCGGAAACACTTTAATTGTTGCGCAATCTCTGGAAGCAGTAAATAAAACTTCTCATCAATTAAATCGACTCTTTGTATTGACTGGTTTATTGGTGCTCTTATTACTGGCACTTCTTTCTCGTTGGGTAATTCAAATTGGCATGCGCCCACTTGAGAATGTGGAGCGAACTGCAGAGCAGATTGCGGCAGGGGATTTATCTGCACGTTTACCAGATGCTAAACCTTCTACTGAAGTTGGTAGATTGGTAAGTTCGTTAAATACGATGTTGGCGCGAATTGAAGAATCATTTGCAGCGCGCACTCAATCAGAAGGAAAGTTACGCCGATTTGTCGCTGATGCTTCACATGAACTTCGTACCCCGCTTACTGCAATTCGCGGGTTTGCTGAGTTACATCGCCAAGGTGCGGTAACTGGTGAAGCTGAAACTAAAGAGTTGATGGCGCGTATCGAACGTGAATCAATTCGAATGAGCGCGTTGGTTGAAGATCTTTTAACTTTGGCGCGAATGGATCAAGGTCCAAAAGTTGATTTCAAGCCAGTGAATTTAACGGAATTGGTATCTGATGCGGTGGCATCAGCTCGCGCAGCCGGACCTAACCATCCAATTAATTTAATTAATTTTGATAGCGAGAATGAAATTTATGCACTTGGCGATCAAAATCGAATCCATCAAGTGGTCGCTAATTTATTGGCGAATGCGCGCGTACATACACCAGAAAATACGCAAATAACGGTTGAACTGAAAGAGTTAGATAAAGAGATAACTATTTCGGTTTCCGATAATGGTCCTGGTTTATCTGATGCCGATCGTGAACGAATTTTTGAACGTTTCTATCGCGTAGATCCATCCAGACAACGAAATAGCCAAGAGGGCAGCGGTTTAGGACTTTCGATTGTGGATGCAGTTATGAGTTCGCATGGCGGACGCGTAAGTGTTGAATCCAAGTTGGGCGAAGGAACTACCTTTACGCTCCACTTTCCATTGATTTCAGAATAGCAATGCGCTCCGATAACGGAGGATGGGTTGCAAATAATTTTGAAACTTTTCCGCTATCTAATGGCGATTCAATATAAAGATGCGCGACTGCATTTGAAGCGTGAGTAACTACGGTCGAATCTGCTTGCAGTACTTCTAGCGCTTTACGTAGCCCGGTTGGGTTTCGAGTAAATGAAACCGCTGTGGCATCAGCTAAAGCTTCGCGACGACGTGAAATTGCCGCTTTTAATAGCATCGCTGCGACTGGCGCCAAAATTAAAATTACCAAAGAGATAATTAGCGCGATTGGATTGTTTCCGCCTTCGCGATCACGACGACCGCCACCGAACCACATCATGCGCATTAGAAAATCACTAAAGATTGCAATGGCACCGGCGGTGGTAGCTGCCACTGCGCTAACTAATGTATCGCGATTGCCAACGTGCGCCATTTCGTGCGCAATTACTCCCTGTAATTCGTCGCGATCTAATGAATCGAGAATTCCGGTAGTAAATGCAATTAGTGCATGTTCTGGATTGCGCCCAGTAGCAAAGGCATTTGGCGCGTTATCTTCGACAATCGCAACCTTTGGCATTGGCAATCCACTTGCTAAACAAACCTCTTGAATTAGTGCGAAAAGACGCGGATTATCACTCTCTTGAATCTGGCGCGCGCCAGTCATTGTTAAAACTAATTTATCTGAAGCGTAGTAACTACCCCATACCGAAATTAAAGATAGTCCTACCGCAATAGGCACAATGCCTGCGGTGCCAGCGCCCATATATGTTAGCGCTGCATAAACCACCAACCACATCAACGCACCAAAGCTTGCTAATAGGAAGAATGTTTTTCGCTTATTAGCAGCTTGGTGCGCGCGGAAATTTACTTCTGACATTTAGTTCTTAACTGTTTTTACTCTATTAAAACTGAACCTTAGGTGCGTTGCGATCTTGTGGATCTTCAACTTCGTAAAATTCACGTTCGTTAACTTTGGCAAAACCAGCAAAGAAGTTTGATGGGAAAGTCTTTACTGATTGATTTAGTGAACGTACTGAATCGTTGTAGAACTGGCGAGAGAATGCGACTTTATTTTCAGTAGTTGCCAACTCTTCTTGTAGCTGTAAGAAGTTTGCTGATGCTTTTAGATCTGGATAAGCCTCAGCCACGGCTAACAGACCACGCAATGCTTGGGTCAACATGCCATCAGCTGCAGCGACATCTTGAACGCCAGTTGCGCTGGTTGCTTTTGCGCGAGCGCTAACTACCTTTTCGAATGCTTCCTTTTCGTGGGATGCATAACCTTTTACGGTTTCGACTAAATTAGGGATTAAATCTGAGCGACGCTTTAGCTGAACTTCAATCTGAGCAAATGCTTCATCTACCGAGATATTTAATTTAACTAACTTGTTGTATTGGGTGATTCCAAAGACGACAAGCAGCGCAAGAGCGCCTAAAACAATCCAAGTGGTATTCATTTACAACCTCCCGCTTATGTACTAAGAAGAACGATGTAAATAGTGACTTTATTTCACGTCGCTCTTATGGAAGTTTAGCCAAGAACGGCTAGCGGTTGGACCGCGCTGTCCTTGATAGCGGCTGCCATAAACGGCTGATCCATATGGGTTCTGAGCCGGAGATGAGAGTTTGATTAAGCAGAGCTGGCCGATCTTCATTCCTGGAAAGAGTTTTACCGGGAGGTTAGCCACGTTAGAAAGTTCGAGCGTAATGTGGCCAGAGAATCCTGGATCAATAAATCCTGCAGTGGAGTGGGTTAATAAACCTAAGCGACCTAAAGATGATTTACCTTCAAGGCGACCTGCGATGTCATCTGGAAGGGTTACGACTTCATAGGTTGAGGCCAAAACGAATTCACCTGGGTGCAAGATAAAGTGCTCATCATTGCCAACTTCAATTTCGCGAGTTAGCTCTGGTTGCTCTTTTGATGGATCGATAACTTCGTATTTATGGTTTTCGAATACGCGGAAGAATTTATCTAAGCGCACATCAATTGATGATGGCTGAATCATCTTCGGTTCGTATGGTTCGCAAGCTACGCGACCAGCTTCGATCTGAGCGAGAATATCTTTATCACTTAAAAGCACAGCGCGACCCTATCTAATAATCTTTAAGATCTTTGGAAATCCTTGGCGCGGAGCCAGACATTTTGATCCTCTGGGCGTCCTTCCGCCAACGAAATATCTAATAAGCCCTCTTGGCGCTGCCAATCATTAGCTGAAAGCTGGCGCGAGAAGCCGGCGAGTGCGATTGGATCAGATAGTTCTGATTGGCTGCCAGTAAATTCAAGCGGACCTGCATGGTCGATGATGCTGGTGCCAATCAAAATATCTTCGCCATCGCGCGCAATCTCAATTACACGAGACTGTTGTGGCCAATCGATATGGCTTGCAGTTCGGATATGCCAGAACGCGTGGCTACCATCTGGTCGAGTAATTGGATTGATGTAATTCTGATGATTATGTCCTGCAACCCAGAGAATGATATTTTGATAATTAAAAAGCAGCTCTGAAAGTTCGCGGCGCACTGCTGGTTCTGGAACTCCTTCAGGTGCATATGGGTTAAAAATTTTCTCTAGCGGGTGATGCGAGCTCAAAATTACATATTTATCGCTGGAATTATCCAATAAATCTTTGAGCCATTTAAATTGTTCGCGATCTATGCAACCTTGCCAACCGCCATAACCGTTGACTGTGTCCATTGCAATAAAGCGAATATCGTTTGCAAAATCTTTGTAGTAGTAAGCAACATTCGGATTGCTCTTACTTAAACCGTGATCGTGGCCGCAATCAGTATGTTGATTTACCCATTCGGTTACATCCATAAACCTACGATTTGGATCTGCAGTAACTTGTTCGGTGTAAAGCAATTCAAGGCTTGGATAATCAGCTGGGCCGATTTCGCCAAATTTTTCGATTAATTCCAAGAGATTTGCTTCTGGTTTTAAGCCACTAAATTTTCTATTTCCCGTTGATACTTTATTTAGCTCATCCGTAGGCGTGGTGGTTCCTTGTAGAAGTGAATCATGATTGCCATGAATTGCCAGCCACTTATGTTTTAAACCAGTTGCCACGAATGGTGCAACAGATGCTTTGGTAACTCCTGGAAATGCGGGAAAGTCATATAGTTTTTGTGGGCGATCTGCGCCAGGTACATCAGGGTGGTAGTAATACTCATCTTTATTATCAGGCGAATGAAAACTTTCAAAAGTTTCATCGCTACCAGAATTTGGAGCAACTGGTCCGCCATGCAAAACAGATTTGTACCAATTCAATTCATTGACTTGAGCATTATCGGTTACATCGCCAGTGATGATTACGCCATCAACTGATTTACCAAGCAGCGGTCCTTTTTCAATTTTATTTACTGAATGAACCATCGCTTCTAATACTTGAACAGTTAAAAATTCTTGTGCGCGATATGTGCCGATGTAATGTAAAAGTGGTTGCATCGGATGATCTGGATCTGCCATGCGATCGATAAATTCCAAACGAGTTGGGGATTGCGCATCGCAGATATGTAAATCAGATAGGTGAATTAAAGTAAGAAGCGGTTCTGGCGAGCGCGGAGCATCGCCCACGACTTGGCGCTCATCAATCTGGACCAACTTCTTCCACTTGGTGCCGGGCTGTGAGACCCTCGAGATGCGCCGATTCCCCTGATTCATAGGCGCGAGGTTACAACTCTTGAAAAAGTTACTGGTGAGTAGCATTCTTTGCTCATGGGACATTACATAGCCAACCTCCGCGATATTCAATTCTGCCTCTTTGAGCTGCTTGGTCGAGACCAATTGCTCGGTAAGGGGCTCTTCTCTGACATTGATCTTGATACTGCCAATGGCATGTTGGAGGAGATGAAGCGTTTATCTGAGAATGAAATCGCAGCATCTTTTGTCGAAGGCGATCGTTTAGGTGTGGAGTTTGATCCAAAAACTGGCGAGGGAAAGTTGCCAGAGAGTTTTAAAAAATCATATCGCGCATATATGGATGCCGAGTGGTGGCGTATTGATGCGCCAGTTGAATTAGGTGGCACTTTAATTCCGCGTTCGCTTCGTTGGGCGATGGCAGAGATGATTTTAGGTTCTAACCCAGCGCTACATATTTATGTCTCTGCTTCATTTGCACATGTCGCATATTCACTTGGCACACCAGAGCAACAGAAGATTGCAAAGTTGATGTTAGATAAACAATGGACAGCAACGATGGTGCTTACCGAACCTGATGCCGGTTCTGATGTTGGTGCTGGTAGATCAAAAGCTGTTAAGCAAGCAGATGGCAGTTGGCACATCACTGGAACTAAGAGATTTATTACCTCTGGCGAACATGATTTGGCAGAGAACATTATTCACTTTGTACTTGCACGACCTGAAGGTGGCGCAGTAGGTACTAAAGGTCTCTCATTGTTTTTAGTTCCTAAATATCACTTCAATTGGGATTCCGGCGAACTTGGTAAGCGCAATGGAGTTTTTGCAACTCGTCTTGAAGAGAAGATGGGTCTAAATATCTCTGCAACAGCGGAATTAAATATGGGAGAGAAGGAACCATGTGTTGGTTACTTGCTCGGCGAAGTTCATGACGGAATTCGTCAGATGTTTAAGATTATTGAATATGCGCGCATGATGGTTGGAACTAAAGCTATTTCAACGCTATCTACTGGTTATTTAAATGCGCTTTCTTATGCGAAATCTCGCGTACAAGGCCCTGATTTAACCAAGATGTTGGATAAAGCTTCACCGCGTGTAACCATTATTAATCATCCAGATGTACGACGTTCGCTACTTACACAGAAGGCTTATGCCGAAGGTATGCGAGCGCTAGTTCTATATACCGCTTCGATTCAAGATTCCATTATGTTGGAGCAAGATGAAGAGAAGTTAAAGCATTTAGAGAAGCTAAATGATCTATTGCTACCAATTGTTAAAGGTTATGGCAGTGAAAAATCTTGGGTACAACTAGGCACTGAGAGTTTGCAGACCTTTGGTGGTTCTGGTTTCACACAAGATTGGCCACTTGAACAATATGTTCGTGATGCCAAAATTGATACTTTGTATGAAGGCACCACTGCAATTCAAGGTTTAGATTTCTTCTTCCGCAAAATTGTTCGCGACAATGGTGCAACCTTGATGTCACTTGGTAATGAAATTAAGACATTCTGCGAATCAGGTGGCGCGCTCGCTGAAGAAAAGGCAAAACTGCTAAAGGCACTTGGTGATTTCCAAGGAATCATCACAGTATTAGTAGGACATGCAATTTCTAGCCAGGCATCACCAGAAAATTCAAAAGAGATTTACAAAGTCGGTCTAAATACAACTCGCGCACTCTTTGCAGCTGGCGATGTGGTAATTGGTTGGTTATTACTACGTATGGCAGAGATTGCAGCGGGCAAGCCAAGTGATGATTTCTATCTTGGCAAGATTGCAGCAGCGAAACATTTCATTAATGTGGTCTTGCCGCATCTGACTGCAGAGCGAAAGATTGCTGAAGCAACTGATGGATCCATCATGGAGCTTCCAGAGAAAGCCTTCTAAGTAACGCTAAACTCTTTCGGTGAGTAACCACCGCAAAGGCGTAATCGCGCTCTTTATCGCTGCTTTAGCTTTTGCAGTAAATGGCATCGTCTCTAAATTAGTTCTGGAAGCTGGGCTCTCTGCTTGGCGCTTGGCCGAGATTCGTTCTACTGGAGCTTTCGCATTCTTCCTCTTCTATGCGCTGCTATTTAAAAGAAGCGCCTTTAGATTTGAACTTCGTGCGCTGCCAGAGATGTTGGTCTACGGAATCATCGGTTATGCCTGTGTGCAAGCCTTCTATTTCGTAGCGATCTTGCGAATGCCGGTATCGGTGGGCTTAATTATCGAATTTACCGCGCCAATCTGGATCGCGCTCTGGGTCAGATTTGTCCGTAAACAGCATGTGCCGCGGACTATGTGGCTAGCAGTCTTCTTGGCCTTTTCAGGTTTACTTCTGATTGCACAAGTTTGGAAAGGTTTGATCTTTGATGGCATCGGTTTAATCGCTGCCTTTTTAGATGCCTTTGCACTTACTGCTTATTTTCTACTTGGCGAAAAGTGGGGCAAGCGCGTTGCTACTGAAACGCTAATGCTTTATGGCTTTGGAGTTTCGATGCTCTTCTGGTGGATTGCATTTCCGATTTGGACTTATCCAACTGAAATTTTTAGCAAAGAGATAGATATTCGCGGACAAGCAGCCGGCACCATGGCAAGTGGCTGGATGTTAATTCTCTTTGTGATTGTAATCGGAACCATCATTCCTTATATCGGAAATCTAATTGGTATTACTAAGACCAGCGCATCATCAGCATCTGTGATTGGAATGTTAGAACCAGTACTTGCTGGCGTCTTTGCATGGATTTGGTTGAGCGAAACCTTTAATGCAATTCAATTAGTTGGAGCGGCGGCGGTTATCGCTGGAATTTATATTGCAACGAAGACGCGAGCTACTACTCAGCAGATCGTGCCTGAGTAAAGTCTTGATTGCCAAAGTTCTGGTTTTGAGCTGGCATATCAACAAAGCGTGAGAAGTGAAGTTGCGCCGAGACTGTTAAATCACGAGTCGGACCATTACGGTGCTTAACTACCAATAGATCTGCTTCTCCGGAACGATTCTGTTTGTCATATAAATCTTCGCGATGTAACAAGATAACCATGTCGGCATCCTGTTCGATAGATCCTGATTCGCGAAGGTCTGAGAGCATTGGTTTTTTATCTGCGCGCTGTTCTGGACCACGGTTTAGCTGTGAGATTGCGATAACTGGAATATCTAACTCTTTAGCCATCAACTTTAAGTGGCGGGAGAATTCAGAGACTTCTTGCTGACGATTTTCGACTTTCTTTCCGGATGACATCAGCTGTAGATAGTCGATCACAATTAATTTGAGGTCATGGCGCTGCTTTAAACGTCGCGCTTTTGCGCGAATTTCCATCATCGATAAGTTTGGTGAATCGTCGATAAATAGCGGTGCATCAGAGATTTCTCCCATGCGTCGCGCTAATCGCGCCCATTCATCATCAGAGAGTGCACCACTGCGAATGTTGTTTAGCGCGACACGTGCTTCGGCAGACAACATACGCATGGTGATTTCAGAGCGCGACATTTCAAGAGAGAAGATGACGGAGGTCTTCTTCTCATGAATTGCTGCATTTCGCACAATGTCCAATGCAAGTGTTGATTTACCAACTGCAGGACGCGCTGCAAGAACAATCATGTTTCCGGGATGGAATCCATTTGTTAATTTATCTAAATCGCGGAAACCAGTTAAGACGCCTTCTGGACCAACACCTTTAGAGATTCTCTCCATCTCATCAAAAGTTTGCTCGAGAAGTTCGTTGAGAATTACATAATCTTCTGATGCACGACGT
>JACCDZ011462458.1_pt1 | contig 25363 bp, 15 predicted proteins | sample 7449551 | NCBI WGS metagenome assembly JACCDZ01 (sample SAMN15323452, study PRJNA562643) | freshwater metagenome | isolation source: river surface water | place: USA:Blue River Watershed | collected 2017-08-18 | reverse complement strand
TGGAACAACTCAAAAAAGAAGGCGTTGAGCGAATTGTTTTAGACTTGCGTGATAATCCCGGCGGATTGTTAAACGAAGCCGTGACAATTTGCAATTTATTTGTACCCAAAAATGAAATTATTGTTACTACAAAATCGAAAATCGACAAACATAATAACACCTACAAAACCACAAAAGAACCTGTTGATACTGAAATTCCGTTAGCAATTATTGTTAATGGAAGAAGCGCATCAGCTTCAGAAATTGTTTCTGGGGCGTTACAGGATTTGGACCGAGCGGTGATTATTGGTAGTCGAAGTTTTGGAAAAGGATTAGTACAAAGACCCGTTGATTTAACCTATGGAACTCAGTTAAAAGTAACCATTTCGCGTTATTACACCCCTTCTGGAAGATGCATTCAAGCACTAGATTACAGTCGAAAAGATAAAAACGGAATTGCCACAAAACGTGACGAGAAAAATTATACTGCGTTCAAAACCAAAAAAGGAAGAACCGTTTATGATGGTGGGGGAATTCAGCCTGACATTGCACTTGAAGAAACAAAATTAAGCGCCATCTCCGAAGCCTTAGAAAGAAACGATGCCATTTTCAATTTTGCTACCCAGTATTATTTTAAAAATCCAAATCTAGGCAACAGCATTCCAACTATTTCAGAAGCAGATTTTCAAGATTTTAAACAGTTTTTAAAATCATCTAAATTTTCTTTTGATACCCAAACCGAACTTGCATTAAAGAATACTTTGGCTGCAGCCAAAAAAGAAAAAATTGACGAAGCCATCACAGCAGAATACGAACAATTAGTAGTTGCTCTTCAAAAAAGTGAAACTGTTTTATTAGATAAAAATCAAAAAGAAATCAAGAATTTGATTCAAGAAGAACTCATCAAACGCTACCAATACCAAGAAGGTTTGTACCAATATTACCTTAAAAATAATATTGAAATCAAACGTGCTGTTCAGATGTTGAACACTCCTGCTGAATACAAAACCATCTTAAAAATGTGATGAAAGAACTACTCAAAATAGGATTTATGTTGTTTTTCTTAAGCGGATTTGCTCAAGAAAAAAGCAAGCAAAATGTCTATTTTGACTTTGATGTGGACTTCCTTAAAGGAAACCAAAAAGACCTTCTTTGTGATTTTTTTCAAAAAATAGATAGCACTCAAATTCAATCAGTTCGTGTTTATGGATATTGTGATGATCGTGGTTCTGCTACTTATAATTTCAATTTGTCAGATAGAAGGGTAAGTGCGGTTGAAAAAATTTTACTCAACCTTGGATTGAATCCTAATAAATTAATCACTTTAGAAGGTAAAGGACGGGTTTTGGTTAACAAAGATACCGTGCCTGATCTAGATCAAACCCGCTCTAATAATCGTCGTGTGGAAGTAGTGATAGAACAATTAGCTAAGCCTCCGTATTTCATGGGTATTACGCGTTTGTTTTCTGATTTTCATTTGCCGCATCAAAAAGGCGATCGCATCTATTTAGAAAACGTTCGATTTGGTGTAGGAAGTAGTTATTTGGATTTAAAATCTCGAATTGTACTAGATAAAATTGTTACTTTTTTAAAGAACAATCCGTATGTAGAATTTGAAGTACAAGGTCATGTTTGTTGCACCCCAAAACACTTCTCAGATGCTATTGACAAAGACACGAAAGACCGAAAATTATCTTACAACAGAGCCAAAGCTGTATATCGATATTTAGTGATGCGGAAAATTAATCCGTCCCGAATGACTTTTAAAGGCTACGGCAATCAATTCCCCATGGGAAAAGAACCTGAATTAGATCGAAGAGTAGAATTAGTGATTACAAAATGTTAGCGATTCTTGTCCATTTGAATGTGCGGAATATCATCTTCTAAATACATTTCGCTGGTTTGAACAAAACCATGACTTTCATAGAATTTTTTTAGATACAATTGAGCGCCAATTGTGATTTCTGTTTCACCATAATGATGTAAAATTCCAGCAATAGCTTGACGCATCAATTCGTGACCCCATTTTTTTTCTCTATGCTTTGCATCTACTGTTACCCTGCCAATGGAAGCGTGAACAAAAGAAATTCCAGGTTTAAAAAGGCGCGCGTGGGCTACAATCTTACCTTCAAATATTCCAAAAAGATGCAATGCCTTTTGATCTTTGTTGTCCAAATCAAGATAGACGCAGTTTTGTTCAACAACAAAGATTTCACTTCGCAAACGAAGAATATCATACAATTCATTAACTGAAAGTGTTTCAAAAGATTTTATTTGCCATTCTAATGCCATATGTTTTATTTTTTTGGTGGGGTAAATGTATTGTTTTTAAGCAAATGAACCGAATGGATGATGGCCTCAAGCTCATGCATAATGTCTCTTTTTTCTTTGGAAGGTGAATAACAAAACCCTTCTACAACCAGCAGTCGATTGTTGGGCTTATCCACCACGGCATAATTAATAAAAGGACCCGACATATAATCGTTTTGAAGTTGCCAAGTGCCTCTAGTTTCATACGCCAATAGATTGTCTAACTTTGATTTGAAAAAATAAGGTGTGTACCCTGTCTCGCTAATCATATAAGTATTCGGTTCGGTTCCTTGAATGTATTTTCCAATGGAATCTCTCATTTTAAGAATATCAACGGCTGCATTAGTAGTTGAAATCGTATTCAATGGCAGCTGATACAGCAACAAACTACTACTTCCGCTGATTATTTTTTTCTTTAACCAAACAAAATTGAATTTTCTAAGCGCATATTCAAAATTAGAAGGTACTTGAATTCCAATTCTAAATTGTTTGCTAATAGCTTTTGTATTGAGTAGGGATTGTTTGTTTATTCGTTGGCTTTCGGCTATTTCCCCTTGGTCAATTAATTGGATTATTTCTGGTGTATGTTCTTCCAATAATTGTACTATTTCGGGAGCCGTTTTGCCTGAAATATGGAACACATTTTGAGGAGTTGCGTATTGATTTTCCTTGATTTCAAATTTTATTTTTGCGTCTTTTTTAATCACAATAATCGCACGGCTATCTGTAGCAAAACCTTCTAATAATTTAACTGGATATTGATTGATGGTAAAAAGAGGTTCTTCTTGAGGTAGTCCAATTACTGGAGCGGCGAATTTATTTCGGATGCTATCGCCAATTTCTCCATTCCATAATTGATCGTCAATAATTACCGAAATTGTATTGATTTTACCGGATGTTTTCCGAGGCAAGTCGGCTTCTTTCTTAAAACAAGAAAACAGTACAACTGAAACTAGTAGGCATAAAAAATGGGTTTTATTCATGATTTTGACATTATGAAATAAAACCCAAATTTAAATCGATTCATTGAATTATCCGTTAATTTTTAATTTCATTCCCGGTTTTAATTCTTCATCTTTGATGTTGTTCCATTTCTTCAAGTCAGCAATAGTCACACCAGGATATTTTTTTGAAATACTATATAGAGAATCTCCTTTTTTAACATAGTATTCTGCTTCTTTTTTAGCTGAGCTTGAATACTGATCTTTCTTTTTAAAACTTGCAACAGTAGCTTTATTGGTATCAATAACAATCTCATTTTTGGCAACAATCAAACTGTTTCCAATAGCTATTGCATTAGATTTTAAGTTATTCCATTGCTTTAACTCATCTATAGTAGCTCCAAATTTCTTAGCAATACTGCCCAAATTATCTCCTTTTTGAACGCTGTATTGAATGTCTTTTCTTTCAGCAACCACGGCTACTTCTTCTTTGGTAGCAGGGTTTTTCACCACTTGAAGTGATGCGCCCAACTGAACATTGCTATTGGTTAACTTGTTCCAATCTTGAATATCAGCTACTGTAATGTTGAATTTTTTTGCGATAGCGCTTAAATTATCCCCTTTTTGAACTACATAAAATGAAGCGGATGCCACAGCGGCACTGTCTTTCTGAACTCCTTTTTTGTCTAACTCAGCTTTGGCAACAGCTAAAGAATTTTGGTCTGCTTCAATTCCGTTGATTTTTAAGTTCTTGCCGTAGGCCACTTTATTGCCTTTGATATTATTCCATTTTTTAATATCCTCAACCGCTACATCATATTTTTGAGCTATTGTACTTAAATTGTCATTACGCTTGACACGATAGTAACGCACTTTGGCTTGTGCCAATTTTTGAAATGTATTTACAGAATCCTGAGCTACAATTGGTCTAACAATTTGAAATGGCTTTTCTCTTAAATTCGCCTCTCTATCCACATAGGCATAAATCTTAGATTCATTAGAGGTAAAAACCGCCATCTTGTCTTGAGGTAATCGTAAATAATGGGTTTGATCTTTGTAAGAAGGTACCACATTTAATTTATAGGATGGATTCAAAATTTGCAATTGAGCCACCGGAATATCAATCAATTCAGAAATTTGTTTGAAAGACATTTGTCTTTTAATCATTACAGTATCTGTGGCAAAATGTTTTATAGGTGCTTTCTCTGGTTTGATACCATGTTCTTTATGGTATTCATAAATGTACATCGTTGCTAAAAAAGCGGGTACATATCCTTGTGTTTCTTTTGGTAGATTTTTTCGAATGTTCCAATAATTTTGTTGTCCGCCTGAACGACGGATGGCTTTTGCAACATTCCCTGGTCCTGAGTTATACGATGCTAAAACCAAATCCCAGTCTCCAAAAATAGCATACATGTTTTTCATGTATTGGGCAGCAGCCTCACTAGCTTTTAGAGGATCACTGCGTTCATCCACGTACGAATCAATTTTTAATCCGTATTGTTTTCCTGTTTGGTACATGAACTGCCAAAGACCCGTTGCGCCTACTCTAGAAACTGCTTTTGGATTTAATGCCGATTCAACAACGGCTAGATATTTGATTTCAAGAGGTACATTTTGTTTATCAAATGCCTCTTCAAATAAAGGGAAATAATATTCTGAAACGGCCATTAAACGCTCAAAAGAACGTTTTCTATTTTTCAAAAAGGACTTGATAATGTTTTCTAAACCTTGGTTGTATTCAATATGAAATGGCGACTTATCATCCATTTCCTGTAATCTTGCTTTTAGCAATTCAGTAGACAATTCATAATCGACTTTTTCGTCGATATTGATATTTTGAATATCATCAGAAAGATTATTAAAAATGTCTAAGTTCGTTAATTCCTTTAGCCACAAACTATCTACACAAGCTGCTAAATCATCTTTAACAAAGGTTTTTTTGATAGAATCTAGGTAGGTAAGTTTAATTTCTGGCTTAGGAGTTCCTGATTTTTCTGTAACTTCTTGCGAAAAAAGCGAGAAAGATACGAACAGAAAAAAAGGAAGTATGAGGTGTTTTATATTCATAGTTAATGTAATCAAGGGGCTATATTCCAAACGATTATAAAATCATTTTTACAAACTTACTAGGTTCTAACTTAAAAATTCCATAAATATTGTTAAAAATTCAGTTTTAAGGGCTTTTTTAAGCGTTTTTGGCTGATTTGATACGAAAATCCTTCTTAAAAATAACAGGTGTGTAACCGATTCTATTTTATAAAATAGTTAGAATGAAAAAAAACCTTAGATCAAATTTCTTTGCTAAGGTTTTCTATTTGTATTCCGCTCAAGTTGATATAACTCGATTATTATTTCAAAAGTGCTTATTCTAAAATCGCAGCGATTCCAGGTAAAACTCTACCTTCTAACATTTCTAACATCGCTCCTCCTCCTGTTGAAACGTAGCTTACTTTGTCTTCAAAACCAAATTGTTTTACAGCAGCAACCGAATCTCCGCCACCTACAAGTGAGAATGCTCCGTTAGCAGTTGATTCAGCAATGAATTCCCCTAAAGCAATAGTTCCTTTTGCAAAAGTTGGCATTTCAAAAACACCTAAAGGTCCATTCCAAAGAATCGTTTTAGACTCTAAAATTACTTTTTTGAAGTTTTCTAATGATTTTGGTCCCGCATCCATTCCTTCCCATCCATCAGGAATTGCTCTTACATCTACCACTTGAGTATTCGCATCGTTTGAGAACTTATCTCCTGCAACTACATCAACTGGAATATGAATTTGAACTCCTTTTTCTTTAGCTAAACGCAAAATTTCTAAAGCCAATTCTTGTTTGTCATCTTCACAAATAGAATCTCCAATTTTTCCGCCCAACGCTTTTACAAAAGTAAAAGTCATTCCGCCACCAATAATCATGTGGTCTACTTTGTCTAAAATATTTTCGATAACCGTAATTTTTGAAGATACTTTAGAACCTCCAAGAACAGCAGTTACTGGTTTTATACTGTTGTTTAATACTTTGTTCAAGCTTTCAATTTCTTTAGCAAGCAAAGTTCCAAAACATTTATCATTTGGAAAAAATTGCGCAATAATTGTAGTCGAAGCATGTGCTCTGTGAGCCGTTCCAAAAGCATCGTTTACATAAATATCTCCTAATGAAGCTAATTCTTTGGCAAAAGCCACATCTCCAGCTTCTTCTTCTGCATGAAAACGTAAATTTTCTAATAACAAAACTTCACCTGTTTGCAATTTGTTTGAAGCCTCTTTTGCTTCAGATCCTATACAATTAGCAGCAAATTGAACTGGCACTCCCAAAATAGCCGAAGCCGTTTTTAAAATGTGTTTCAATGAATATTTATCTTCAGCTCCTTTTGGTCGACCTAAGTGTGACATTAAAATGACACTCCCGCCATCAGCCAAAATTTTATCAATTGTTGGTTTTGCAGCTTCGATACGTGTTGCGTCTGTTACATTGAAATTTTCATCCAAAGGCACGTTAAAATCAACGCGGATGATTGCTTTTTTATTTTTAAAATTAAAATCGTTTACCGTTTTCATTGTAATTTGGTTTTTAGTTTTTCTTGTAGACAAACAAAGATAGAACTTTTCGTGTAGTCACAAATTCAGAAAATGAATAAAAAATCAATATTTCTTAACGAAATCGTTGTAAATTAAATAATCTGTTTTTTTATTTTGTTTTTTTTATAAAAGTGGTCTTTTATTTAAATAAATATCCAATCCCTACTGAAAAACCATAACTTTTTGAATTTTCAAAAGGAGATTTTAAAACATTGGAAAAACCGTTGAGATAATTTGCATTTACAACAACGTTTGATTTGACTTTATAGGATAACCCAACAACACCTCCTAATTCAAACTTTTCAGCTAAATCTGACCGGGTATAAGAATTATACGTATACGTAAACTGATCATTTACTAGAAAATTAAATGATGGCCCTATTTCAAATGCAAAATTCTTAGCTAAATATAGTTTTGCTAAAATCGGAATCTTTATGTAATCTAACTTGTGTTCAGCATAAACTACAGGCATGGTTCCGGGAAGAAGTGAAGGGTAATTTACAAGTGCTTTCCCTTTAATTCCTTGACTTGAGTATAAAATTTCGGGCTGAATTGAGAATTTTTTACCCAGCGGTATTTCAACGGTTGCTCCAAGATAAAGTCCTGTCTTGTATTTTTCATCATATAAATAATCATTAGATGTCATGGTGGTAAAATTAACCCCTCCTTTTACACCAAATTGGATTTTTTCTTGTGATTTTACAGTTGGAATTAATAAAATTGTGAACGCTATAATCAAAATTATTTTTTTCATTTTTGTTTGTATTTAATTAATAAGTCCGTTTAGTTCAAAACAAAAATACATTTTTTTTAATTACATAGTTGTTTTGCAAATTTGTAAATTTCTGAAAATCAAATACTAAATGAAAACTGTTATTCGTTAATAGGACTTTGTGTACAAGGACAATCGCTAATGCCTTGAAGGAAATCAAAACCCAAAGTTACCATGTGTGTCCCTGAATTGTAGGCGGCGATTTGATTCAACATCACTTGATAAGAATATCCAAAATAAAAATTAGCTTTTTTAAATCCCGCCATCGGGCCTACTGCCAACGGTTTGAAAATTTGGTCATTAATTACCCTATATGAAATTCCCGCCCAATAGTAATCATCATAGCTATTGTATCGGCGGTATTTTATATTAATATCAGTCGTTGATCGTTTGTCACCGGCAAAAAACTGATAATAGACCGAAGGTTCAATTTCGACATTTCTATTGTAACTATTTTTAATTATATAGCCCGAATACAATTGGTAATTCAGAACCAAACTCGGTTCGATGCCCAAGTAATTGTCTTTGGTTTTGGGCAAAATATTAGACGCATTGAAACTCGCATAAAACCCTTTGTTACGGTACAAAAGTCCTACGTCAAAATTGTTGTTAGCAATGGCTCTATCGTTTGTAATGCTGGGGTCTAAAATTGGTATTTCATGAGTCGTATTGAATTGACCGATGTCTATTTTAAAACTATTAATGTTGAACGAAAGCCCAAATGACAGGTATTGCTTTGAATAATAATCCAAAATGATATGGTGGGCAAACGAAAACTTGGCACCCGTTTGGAATGTGTTTCCATTGCTGTCATTGTATACTGAAAGTCCAATCCCTGAGCGATTGGCTAGCCTAAAATCGGCATAAAGTGATTGGTTTTTAGGGGCATCTTTAATACCTACCCATTGGGTTAATCCGTTGGCGCGTATTCTCAAATTATCTCCAATTCCCGCAAAAGTAGGTGATAAAACGAAATTATTATCGGCTAAATATTGCGTAAAAACTGGCAGTTGTAATTCTTGGCTAGAGCCGAAAAAACAACACAATAACAGCATACAGGTGAGTATATTTTTCATTCCTTATTTCTAATTTAATTATCTGTAGAGTGTAAAATGACCCACAAATTCCCTATTGTCTTTTGAATTATTCAATTTTAAAACATACCAATAATCTCCCGAAGGCAATTCAACACCTTGGTATTTTCCGTCCCAAGATTCGCCCAAATGATAATTCCCTAATTCTCGCCCGTAGCGATCAAATACGGTAAAAGTTAAATTTGTATAATTGAGGGTACAGCCTGGTGCCCATGTATCGTTAAGTCCATCGCCATTAGGAGTGAAATAATTTGGCGTACAAATATCAATGTAATCGAAACCTTGAGTAATCGAGGCAGTACATCCATTTGCGTCTTGAACGGTTACTAAATAATCTTGGGTTTTGTAATAAATATAACTCGGGTTAGCATCTTTAAACTCTCCATTAAACGTGAAGGTGTAATTGCCAAATCCACCACTAGGGAGAGCAATTATTTCATTTAATCCTCCTTGTTTTACAGTTATTGCCAAAGGGTCTACTCTTTTTATGTTGAAAACTGGACTGTCTTTACTACAGCCGTTATTGTGCTTCACTCTTACAAAATGATCCCCTGGGGTTAGATTAGAAAACACATTGCTCGATTGGTATACTCCACCATCCAGAGCAAATTGTACTAGAGAAAAATCAGTATTACTGGTGTCCAAGTTTACTGTCGCTGAATTGTTTTGTGTGTTGTTCACACAATCGTAATTTAAAATGGTAGATGGATTCAATTTTACCGATTCGTTAAGCTGAACTACTATATCTGTAACACACATATTAGCATCTTGAACAAACACTTTGTGCGTTCCGCCTTTAAGATTAGTAAAATCAAATTGGGTTTGAGTCGCAGACCCTGTTTCAAATGGACCAGCAGGATTATCTAAAGCAACACTATAAGGCATTGTCCCGCCTAAAACTGAAATACTAAACTGAGCGTTTTTATCATCCAAACAAAGTTCTTGAACAACCGATGAAGCAATTATTTTTGCTTCAAGTGAAGCAGGTTCATTTATAGTAAGGATTTTTTTGTCATAACAACCCAAAGCATCTTGAACGATAATTTCATAGTTTCCAATCGTTAAATTATCGAAAAGGCTTGTCTCTGTAAACTGACTCAAATTAGGAGAAATCGCCTGCTTGATTGTGTTGGTGCCTCCTGAAATAGCTACTTTAATTTTACCTGTATTGGAACCCGTACACAATACATCTGTCACTGAATATTTAGCAACTAATCTTTCTAAAGGTTCAACAATTGTGATTATTGGAGATACAGCTGGAACACAACTCGTACTTTCTACCTTTACCTTATATTTTCCTGCAGGAAGATTAGCAAACACCCCTGTTAGTTGGGCAAGTCTAATTGGATTTTCGAATTCATCCAACAAAATGTAGTTGTAATCACCTGTCCCACCTTCTGCTTTTGCTGTTAAAATAGCTATAGCATCTCCTTTGCAATTAATTTTTGCAAGAGTTTCATCTATACTAACCTTTAATCCCTCTAAAGGAGCAATTGCAATATCATTGGAGAGACTCGTACAGCCGTTCCTGTCTTTTACATAATAATGAAATGTCCCAGTGGCAACTTTCATTAGTTGTGCAGTACTGAATGTTGAACTCGAATACACATTCCCGTCCTCACTTAGCGTATAAGGTGCTGTTCCTCCTGAAATTACTAATTCTAATTCCGGTTGTACACTACAACTTAATACTGTTTTTAGCACTAAATTAGCCTCTAGCCTGTCTGGTTCAGCGATTGAAATACCAGTTACAGTGCTTGTACATCCCCAGGAGTCAGTTACTGTTACCGTGTAATTACCTGCTCCCAAACCTTCAAATTTAGTAGCGATTTGTGGGCCAATTACTATTGGATCGGTACCCGTTTTAGTCAAAGTATATTGGTAATCTGATCCTTGACCTCCTATTACATTTGTTACTGTAAGTGTAACATCTAAAGTATCCTTACACTGTGTTATATTTTTACTCAACTCGGGAGTGAAAGTTATAGGTAATGGGTCATTCAAAACAATTTGTATTGCTTTTTGACAATTTTTATAATCGCGAACACGTAGGGAATAATCTCCCTGCGTTAAATTCGAAAAATCAGCGATTTCACTCCACGGAAAAATAACTGTCCCATTTTTTTCTAATTGGTATTCGTAGGATAGCCAACCTCCTGAAGCAACTGCACTAATGCTACCATCATTATTTCCTGATTTACAAGAAATAGCAGCATGACTTTCATTTAAAATCAATTCAGAAGTAGGCTCGCTAATGGTAAAGTTTTTAGTAGCACTACAATACGGATTATTAATTAAGGTTCCCTTGATAGTATACATTCCTGCGGATAATCCCTGTATCAAAACAGGTCCAGCATCATTGCTTGTTGCAACAGCGCCGACAATAGTACCAGCACTGTTTTTAATTTCGTAACTAAAAGAACCGGCTCTACTTGGGCTGTTTTTGTCAATAAAAGTAATCATTGCAGCCCCATCATTTCCTTTAAAACAACTCACATCTTCAACAACATCAATTTTGAGATCAAAAGTATTTGGGTCATTTACATAATAAATATCTTGAAGGCTACAACCTGTTTTGGTATTTTCGACCGTAATAATGTAATCGCCTGCCGAAAGTCCCTTAAAAATTCCTGTGCCATTTGATTGCAAAGAATATACGCCTCCTGCTATACCCGTTTCGGGATTAGTATCTGTTAAAGTATACCGTAAATCAGTGAGCGTTCCTCCTGAGGTTACTACTGTAATTTGAATATCCTCAGCAGATGTACAACTAATTTTAGCAGTAGGAATAACACTAATTTTTTCCATTGTAAAAAATGGTTTAATAGAGGCTACAGTACTACCCATACAGCCTTTATCGTCATAAACATGTATTGCATAGTCTCCTCCCAACAATTCCGTTTCGATGTACTTTGGGCTAGGCCCTGATTGAATACGATTGCCGTTTTTGATAAATTCATAAACCACGTATTTACCCGAACCACCAACTACCGTTGGAATTTCAATGGTAGCATACTGCAAATCATTGGTGGTAGTACAACCAAATTCTTGGACAATTGGTTTTGAAACCTCAATTACTGAAGGTCCTGTAATTTCGATTGAAGATCGATCTGTACATCCCTTATTTGAAATAACTTCAACCGAATAGGTTCCTGCTTTAAGACCTGAAAAAATAGTGGCTACTTGAGGAGTTCCGCCATTCAAACTATATTTGTATTTAGGGTTGTCATTTACTCCTGTGGCTGGGGTAGCTATGCTCGCTTTAATCGTTCCATCCGAGCCATCATTACAACTTACATTGGTGCTCTCCAATTTAAAACCCGTAATAGGTGTTGTTGCGTCAAAATTAACTGAAATCTCTTTTTTACAAGAAGTTGTAGTATCAATGATCGCTAATTGATGAGTCCCTGGAGCTATTCCTGAAAAAATTGAATTAGTACTACTTACACCATCTAGTTCGTACTCAAAATTTCCTGAGCCACCAATACTTACCAATTCAATACTTCCTGAATTATTACTACAACTCGGTTGCATAACTCCTTTTTTTGTCAGTCCGAGAGGAGCATAAATAGTAGTTTCTATTCTATCAACACAACCATTCACATCTTGAACGGCAATCGTAAATTTTCCTGAATTTTGATTGGTTAAAACAATAGGAAATCCAACAATTCGTTCAAAAACACTTCCGTTTATACTGCTGTAATGAGGCGAAATTCCGTTAGTGGTTGCGTCTATTTTGATTTCGAAAAGACCTTCATTCACACAAACATCTGAGACATCCAAACTAATTTTTGGAGCTGAATCTTCTATTACGGTTTTTGTTTCATTTTTTTGACAACCGTACTTGTCTTTGACATAAACAGTATATTCGCCAGCATCTACTTGGAACGTATTGGTTGTAACCCAATTATTTGGCACAATTGGAGGAGGAGGAGGTATTCCTACTGATGAGCCCGAGCTACCAGTTGAAGGATTGTTTAATACAACCTGATACAAATAAGGGGCGGCACCATCTTTGGCCTGAACCGAAATAATTCCTTTTTCTTTGCAATTTGCCGATTTTACAACTGTAGCATCTATTGTTAATTCTTTGGCTGCCTCTGTAATCGTAAATGAAGTTGATGCAATACTACAACTCTTATTTGGCGCGCCTGATTCTTCTGTAACCAACACAAAATAATTTCCAAAAGGCAATGCGCCAAAATCAATAACACTATCTGTACTATTTGCGGGAATTGTTGTAGCCCCTGAATCATTGGCCACAGGAACTAGTGATAACGAATTATATATTTGGTAAGAAACCGGAGTTGGAGTACTATATTTACTCGAAATTTCAAAAGAAACCTTTCCGTTTACTTCGCCAGTGCAAATGATGTTTTGAGAAACTAAATTACCTATTGTTAAAGTAGAATTAGTAGGTATAGTAGTATCTGCAATTTCATAATAAAAACAACCTGTACTTGAATCATACACTACAAAGGTGTATTTAACTCCTGGAAGTAAATGGTCTATAGTTGCTTTTTTGGAACCCACTGCATCTTCTGGTATCCAATCGCCCGAAGGATACGAAGGAACCATTCCTTTATAAGTTGAAAAATAAAAGGGACCGGCAGTAATAATCTTACTATTGGGACCAATAGAGACTATCGCTTGTCCTCCCATAGTACAATCAGCTGTAGGGAGAGATACAGAAATGTCTAAATCATCAGGAGGAGAAGCTACCAAAACATCCGGAATGAGGAAAGAACAGCCATTAGCATCTACAACATTAACTTCGTATAAACCAAAATCAATTACATCAAATTTGATAGATTTAGACCCATCTTGATTGTCTTCTTTCTCTTCAAAACCATTTACTCCTTTTACTAAATAATTAAATGGCGCCTTTCCTCCTGTAACTTTATCTATAATTATAGAGCCTTTGGATACTCCAAATTCATTACATGTTATGGGTACCGTATGATAATCTACTTTTATTTTAGTGGGTTCGCTTATCGTAATTGATTTGCTTACTGAACAATCCCTGCTATCAATAACGGTAACGGTATATTCTCCTGCAGACAAACCAGAAAATTGATTGCCATAACTAACCGCTGTTGAGTTGTTTTTGACCTCATAGGTAAAAGGCGCAATTCCTTTGGAAGTATCTATTATGAGTTCGAGAGCAGCAGTTGTATCTCCTTGACATAAAATGGATTGAATCTCATTAAGTTGTAAAATGTTCGGAGAAGTTTTAGGTTTAATTTCGATGGTATTAGTCGTTTTGAAGCAACCATTTGCATCGGTAATTATAAAGCTATAGGTACCTGAATCTGTAGCTGGAACAGTATAATTAAACGAAGAATCTGTAGCTGGAATATTGGTTTCGGCGGAAGAAAAAACACTTCCGTCTTTGATTACTTTATATCGCAACGGAAGAATTCCTCCCTCTAAGCTAACTTTGATACTTGCATCTGGATGAGTAGAACAATCCTGTGCTTTGATTAAAGTTGCCGCAACTTTAAAGGAATTTCCTATTTGTACACGTTGGGATTTTACTGTACAATTATTGCTGTCAGTAATCGTTATTTCATAATCGCCAGGGCCTACATTGGTGAAAATTGGGCTTTTTTGAGCATCTTCGTCATTTAGGCTAAAGGTAAATGGAGCCGTTCCTGAGCTCACCTCAACCACTAAAGAGGCTTGATTAATTGCATCATAACACAAATTAGATTTTGATAGTACAACATCTGCTTTTAATTCCAATGGTGCGAGAATATGTATTGCTGCCGAATTACCATTCACACAACCATTAGCGTCTTTTACGAGAACGGTGTATTCTCCTGGGGGGATGTTGTCAAATCTTCCTGAATTTTGGCTTGACTTAAATGGACTAACGGTATTGTTTTTCTCCCATAATTCATATCCGTAAAATAGAGTTCCTCCGATTGATTGAGCCTCTAACGTAGCGCCTTGTCCACACCTTGCTGGTGTTAAAATACTAGTTGAAGTTTGTAATGCAGTAGGTTCGTTTATCTCAAATGAACCGAGTGATTTTATACAAGATCCTAAATTATCGTAGCGAACTTTTAATGCATAGGTGCCTTTTTTTAAACCTGAAATAATTAATGGAGAAGTCTTACTTGAAAGCCAACTTTCACCATTGTCTACAGAATATTCATAGCCGTTTATAGGGTCATAATTTTGTACACCTATAGTTATAGTCCCGTCTGTCTGACCAAAACAACTGATGTTTTTTGTGGCAGTTACAGCCGCCGAAAATGCTTTTCCGGTTGGAACAGTAAACGTTATGGATTTAGAAGTTGTACAAAGTTTTGGAATTTGATAGGCTGAAATATCGTCTATGGCTAAGTCATTACCTCCTGTGTTAATCTCAATTGAGCGGATTATAAATCTTAAACTTGTGTTGTTTTTTGGGTCAAGGGTCGTATAAAATGGTTCCCATTTTTCTGTTTGACGTATCGTTCCTGTCTCAAAAAAAGAAATTACATTATTATTTTCATCTACCAATGAAGCATGTAAATTAGGCCCTGCCCCTCCGGTAAAGGTTTTCTTTAATAGATTGGTTGCATAAAACTCTACTGTTATTGGTTGATTAGGAATAATATCGTTTATTTTTTTTTCGTACAATATTGGCCTGCTATTATTTCCCAAAACATTAACCGCAAGAAACCTTCCTTTAGGTGGAGGTGGGGTTGCTAAACCAACGGTATGATCCTTTACATTATACCAAGCGCTAGGTGCGCCAAAAAATTGCAATTGAGAGGTTACCGCATATTCTCCATCGTTGATATACGAGTTTGGTCCACAGGTTCTGGGAATCTGCTTTTCAAAGCAATATGATGAATTCATTCCTGGAGAAGTCGTATCTAGTCCATATCCAAAATCTTCTTTTAATAAATTACTATAATCCGGTAAAATCAAAGGTGTATACTCTACTTTTAGAACATGATCACCAGAGCCAACATTAGATATAGTGGCAGTTGTTTGGGCCACCCCATCAAGGAAATACTTATAGCTAAATTGTGTAGAAGTGCTGGTAGCTATTTCAACGGTACTGTTGGTTGAGCCGTCACAATTGAACCCGTTGTTTTTAATTGATACTTGAGGTACACCTATATCATCAACAATTAAGTTGGGTAAGGCTGAGATACAACCATTAACATCCTTAATATAAAAAATATAGTTGCCAGGAGTTTTAAATGCAAAATTTTGATCCACCCAATTCAATTTATTGTCAAAACTGTATTGGTAAGGAGCTGTCCCTCCCTGTGGATTGGTAATACGCACTCTTGCTTTGTCTTCGTTAGGAGAAGGAAGACATCCAATTAATTCAGATATTCCAGCCACAGCTGACAAGCCAAATTGAGGCTGAACAATCGTAACATCTTCTTTTTGGGTACATTTTACTGTTCCAAAAGAATATTCTACCGCTGTTTTATAAACTCCTGCTGATAAATTTTGAAAAAGCGGATTATTAGTAAATGTTTTCCCGTTATCAATACTATATTTCAATCCATAGCCGTTAGTATTCGCAACATTAAATTGAATTTGCCAAGAATTGGGATAGTAACAATTTTCGTTTACTTTTTCAATGGTATATACTGGCGCTGGTTGGCTGGGCACAGCAACAGATATCGTTTCGGATTGATTATTACTATCAACCACCTTAATCGAGTAAGTTCCGGCAACAGGCACAGTAATCTTATTAGATGATTCAGCGGTGGCATTTCCGTTAAAATAATATTTGTATGGTGCCGTTCCGCCCGAAACAAAAACGGTAACACTTCCTGGAACACAACTAACAGGTTGGATATTTTTGGTGATTTGAAACGGAGCAATCGAGTTGATTGTAACTTCCCCCGATTTCCAATCACAATCGTCTGTTTTAACTGACCAAGTATAGGTTCCTGCATTCAAATTAGGAAATGAATAATCACTTTCCGTAACTGGTCCAACTTGATGTATAAGTGTAGCACCTTGAGTTATTTTATAAAAATATTGTTCTCTAGCATTCGCAGCTGTGAGATTAATTGTGCCTTTTTCACCAGAAACTATGGGTTGAGTAACCGTTGGGGTAACTGCTAATTCATTCTTTGTAATTGTTACAGGAATTTCAAAGACACAATCTGTGGTGCTTGCCTCCACTCTTCGTACTCGTACTTTATAGTTGCCAGCAGCAGTTACTGTAAATACATTGGATGATTGATATGCAACTCCATCCAAACTATATTCATAACCCGTTAATTGTGCAATCGTAATTTCGCCCGCTTTTCCGCAATAGATATCTGTTTTAGTTGTGGGAATCACAAGAAGATTAGTGTACACATTAAAATAGAAAATAGTAGGTACCCCTTGTGAATTTGTAATTGTAACACGGTATTCACCCTCCTTCGAAACTGTAAAACTATTCCCAATCCCCTTTTGTGTCCAAGAACAAGTTGTAGCTGTGTTAGGGCAATCACTACTAGTCACGGCCGAACATGAAGTTGAATTCAATTGCTCCCATTTATAAATAGCTCCACTTATAGTTAAAGTTATCGTTCTTGAAGCAGTGCTTCCACATAAAAATATTTTAGGTAGAAGTGCCCCAGTATCAGGACACTCAGAAACTAAGTCGGCTAAGGGATTTACAGGATTATTTATTTGCGAAATACTCTTGTTTGCCATTAAAAACAAACTTAATAAAAGTACAAATCGCATACTTACTCCTGCTTTTCTATAAGGTAAAATCCAATTCATTTTGGGATCGTATTTTGTTTTTTTGTTACTTTTCAATTTTCCTGCAGGGTTGGAAAAACAGTAGTTACTATTACCTCTTAGATTTAATTGTTCTCAATTTTAACTATCGTCATTGTACCATTATAAGGTAAAGTTCCTTTTGTAGTTAATGCTTGTTTTGCAGCTTCTATGGTGTCAAAAGATTCGTAGTAAATAAAATACTTACTCGAATTAGCATCGTAAAAGAAATTCACATTCTGTTGTCCTGCAGCCACTGTTTTGGTTAAGAAATCGTCTCTCTTAGTCACTTCATTATGCACCGCAATCACTACATAATACCCGCTTGGCACATTTTTAACCGTTTTTACAATTTGGACTTCTGGTTGTTCTTCACCAGAATCAAAATCTTTCGGTTCTAAAGGGAGTGCGCTCAAAACTGTCGTCTCCCTAATTCGCTTTAAGGTAGCTCTATCTTGGGCAAAACGATCGTCTACATTCATAAAAGATGCGCGTTTAATGCGACGTTTTTTCTCTACTTCAGTAGCTTCTTTAATTTGCTCCAATGTGCGATTCAAATCGACATTAGCTTGAACAGCTGCAATATGTTCTTGTTTTAGAGTTTGTATAGTCTGAGCATATTCATTCAATAGCGAAGCGTCTTTATCATTTCCACTTTTAAATTTTTCATTGTAGGCGTTTTCAAGTTCTCTAATTTTATCCTTTTGATCTTTGGCTATAGCGGCAATTTGTGTTTGTAACGATTCTAATTCACTATTTTCAGCTGCACTACTTTTAAACGGTTTTGGCTCCGTATAAATTCCTTGTTCACTTAAATCATTTTCTTGTTTCATCTGTGCCAAATCGGCTTTTTTACTTGCAATTGTAACCGATAAACGACTCAATAAATCATCCTGCTTCGTTTTGGTCACTTCCAAAGCAGCTGTTAAGTTGTCTATAGCAATAAACGTTCTGTCTTTTAATTTCGGAACTACCTCTTCAACGCTGTCCTTTTTAGTCTGAACTACTACTTTTGTCACTGGTACAATTGTATCCTTTTTTAGTGCTGATTCAACTAATTGTTTTTTTGGCGCTATCGAATCTTGAACTGGTTTTGAAACTGCAATTGACCTTTCTTGTGTCGGAATAGCAATTACAGGTTGTGGGGTTTCTTTTGGTTTTTGAACCGATTTTTGTTGTGCATAAACTATCCCTCTATCAGAAGCCGGAGGAATAATTGAGCCGAGATCGTCTTCCTCGTAATTCGAATTTTGGTTGGAGAATTTATAAGCTAACCCGATTTCATGTGAAGCTCCAAAATTGGTAAAATTGCCCAAGCCTCTTTCATAATTGTACTCAATTGCTAAGGATTGACTGAGGTTTACACCTATCCCGCCTGAAGCCCCATAAATAGTATTATAACTTAATTGTGTCCAAAGCCCTTTGGGAATAGTTAGCATCGCAATACCAGAAATAGCTGTTTTCCCTTTTTTAAAATCAGATTTCACAATTGCCGAAAACTTACTTTTATCAAAAAAACCATTCGCCTCTATATAGCCCGTGTGCATCAATTGAACCGAAACACTTTTCTCGGGATGGTCCACTACAAGTTCAGACGCTCTAAGATTATATACCAGAAAATTAGTTAATGACACCCCAAAATCAAGAAAGGTTGTGCCGTAATTAATACCTGGATTGAATACAATAAAAGAACTAGAGGGAATGGTTTCAAATAAAGGATCTGGAAAATTTGTCACTATTTTTGAAGTATTTAAGCCGCTTTTATAAAAGCCTAAATTCACCCCAAACGTTAAATTACTCTCGGTTTGCAATTCAATATTGTGCGCAAAATTCGCTACCGCTCCAAAAGTGGTTACAACGCCTTCATTTTGCTGAAACAATCCCAAGGCAACCCCTTCATTTTGTAAGAATCTACCCGAATAACTTACTAAATAAGTTTGAGGTGCATTCTCAAAAGACAGCCATTGACGCTTGTTGTAGAAAGTGATAACTGGGGATTGTTCTCTAACAAATGAAAAGGTGGGATGTAGTAAAAATCGGTTCCACTTTAAGGAGTTCCGAATAGGCAATGCCAATGAAGGCGTTACCTCCGACTGTGAAAAGAGGAAATTCGAAATACAAAAGACGAGAAGTAGAAGGTATTTTTTCATTTTATCGAACGATTGTAATTGTACCCTTTTTTACCGCTTCGTTTGGTGGGCTGATGATATAATAATAGACAGGATAAGTCTCTTTCAAACTAGTCCCGCTTTCAGGCCAATTGTTGTTGTATTCTTTGGTTCTTAGTACCACTTCACCAACAGGACTTACAATCAAGACTTCTACATCATTGCCAACGGTGTATTCTTGTGGCAATTGCCAAGTGTCATTAAAACCATCATTATTAGGGGTAACCACATTTGGAATTTCCTTTATGTTAGGGTCAAATAAAAACTGGACTTCAAATGGGATTTCATCCGAAACAGGACATGTTGGGTGTGTTAATTTTACTTTGTAATTTCCTTCCTCACTCAATTCAATTGAGCTTGAATTAGCACTACTTATTGGATTATCATTTTTATACCAAGAATAAATTGGATTAACCACATCTGAACTTACCGAAATCGTCGTTGTTGTATTAGACACAAGTTGAATTGGACTTGTCTGGTTTAATGTTCCTTTTATTGATATCGATTTTAAATCAATACTGGCCTTGGATTCACAACCTCCAAAATTGACATTAACCGCATAATTCCCTAATTGATTTGTTTCAAAAGAGGATGATGTTGCTCCTGTTACAGCAATATTGTCTTTATACCATTGGTACGAATTCCCTTTTTGAGTGCTTAATACTGTCGTTACGTTAGCGGCACAAAAAGGATTTCCTTGACTAGAAATTATTGATGCCGTGGTAGTAGCTGTGTTTAGAATAGTAACTCTATTCGAACTAAAATTAGCATCGGAACAGGAGCCATAATCCATTTCAGCGTAATATGTGCCTATTCGATTAACGGAAAGTGAGCTTGAATTTTCACCTGAAATAACCGTATTATCTTGATACCATTTGTATTTCAAATTCGGATAATTTATTGGCGAGGAATTGGGATTCTCAGGCGTTGAATGATCAACACCTATAGAAAGAGAGCCACCAGGACATAAAGAAGCTGTGTTTTCTTTTTTATTAATTGAAAAAGAATTTTCAAACGATTTAAAATAGATTGCAAACGATACGTTTGAAGCTGAATTAACAAAAGGTATGCTAAAAATACCTGTAGAGCTCTTTACTCTTAGTTTGTAATTCTCAGAGCCTACAAGTGTTGCAGGAACAGAAAATCGAATTTTTTTTTGCGAACTAGAAATCGTTGTTGATGAAACTACCGTAGTTCCAATTGGATTAGTAAAAGCTCCCGATGGATCTGAAAGTTGGACTTCAAATTCAGTTCCAACTGGAAATCCCGAATGGTTAAACGTTGCATCAAAACCATTGAAATTTCCAGCGCAAATTTTGGAAAAAACTAATTTCACAGGAGTAATTGTTTGCGCATTAACTATCATTGTTAATGGTAAACCCAAAAACAAGAGTATGTAAAAAACCTTTTTTATAGATAGAATCATTGGGATGGGGGCTTTAAAAATTCTATTTTAAAAAGTTTTTTTGAAAGAAAGGGTGGTATTTAATATACTTTCAAATTGCATTCGGGACTAGTTAATCATTTTTGGATGCGGTTATTTTGCCAATATTTAATCTAAAATCAGGTCGTTTATCGTTGAAAGGATCGATGAATGTTTCCAAATTCTCCCCTTGTGAATACACATTAAAAAAAGAAGCATTGCCGTACCAACTTTCTAAGTCTTCGTTATTAGAATTGTTTTCCAAAAAAATATTGCCTTTACAAGCATTAAAATACATTTCTTGGAACTTTAGTTTTTTAAGACTTTCATCGTTTATCGTGATTTTTTCATCCAATACAATTGCTGGATTAAACCCTGAAATCACCGATCGTTTAAAATCGACATTCGTATTTTCTGCAATATAGATAGACTCACGAACTAATCCTTGTTCCATATCCGTCTTGATGTTTTGACTATTATTGACAAAAGTTAAATTAGTTGCTGTAACTAAGGTAAGCTTTTTGGTGAAATCTACTTCTTCTTTTTTATCATAAGAACACGCATACAAACAGCGAGAACCTGAACTACTTTGTAAATACGATGCTCGAATCGCTAATGAATTCTTAATATTAACCTGCGCTCCATAATTGAATTTAAAGTCATTACTGCTGCATTTATAAGAAATTAATTTATTCAAATTAACATCACCTCCAAAAACTTCAAAAGAATCGCCTCCAGAGTTACTAGCCATTACGTTTTCAACAATAGTCTGATTTCCTACACCTCCTAAAAACAAAGCGTTGTAATTACCAAACCCTTTAACTTTAGCACCTGCAAATTCAATCCTAACATAACGTAATATTCCTGAATTACTAGTGTTGTTTGACCCTCCATAAGATGAAAAACCAGCGTCTAAATCAAAATTAACGGATGCAACATTTCCAAATTTATTAATTGGTGCCTCTCCTAAAAGTAGGATTCCGCCCCAATCGCCTGCTTTTCTAATGCTTTTACTAGATGTAAAAACAATTGGGTCGGTTTCGGTTCCTTCTGCAAGAATAGAAGCGCCTTTGGTAATAACAAGAGCGGCTTTAGATTCCGCATCGGCAATGATAACTGTTCCAGGTTCTATGGTGAGTTTGGCTTTATTCGTTACATATACGTTACCCATCAACAAATACACATTTTTCTTGTAGAGCTTAGAATCAACAGCAATTGTACCAGTAATTATTTGGTTGGGTTCGTTGTACTCTGATTTGTTGGGTTTGAACTCCGTCCAGTTATTTAACCAACTATTAAATCCGATAATTCCTTTTTCTTGTTGGGCATTACCAGTATAAAAAACCAGTAGCAATAAGGCTATTGTTGGGGAAAAATTTTTCATGGGCATTGGGATAAAATGAAACAATTGGCTTTAATTAAAAAACCATCTTAACATAAATAGTGTAACTACTTATTGTTCCTCAAATTCGTGGAGTGATTTTAGTACATTTTCATAGAATAAAATAGCTGCAATGAGCTTATCCTTATCGGCATAAGGAAGAATTTTTCTTTGAAAATTAGTGGTAGTTTCTAGATATGTAAATGTAGCCTCTTCCTGAGAATCAAGCAATTTACGATAATCTGCTTCATCAGGAATACCTAGATCGACTAGTGTGACACCTGGTTTTGTTGCAAGGGCAACATAGGGTAAAGTTTTGGTAATTACAGAAGCACGTTCAATGCACAATTCTAAAAGTTCTTTTTTAGGCATTGAAGACAACTCTTTGTTGTCATGATACTTGCTGATTAACGCACTACGTTGAATAATGCTTTTTGGAATTACTTTTTTTTGTCCAAAGGCAATAGCCGTAAGAAAAAAAAGCGAACAGATAAGGGATACTCTTGCTTTCATTATATACAATTTATGTTATAAATTTTGTTTTGAAGCAGGTGGGGAAACTACTTCAAGGTGATAAAAGTATGCATTTTTTTGAAATTTCAATTATTCTGTAAAAAAAATATTGTTCAATTTGTCAAAAAACAACTAGTATAACAAATACTTAGTATCGTAAATAGTGATGTGGATTTTTCTAAGTCATTCTTATCTAGCGCTAAAGCTAGCTCAAAAAAAGACTTAACATCTGATTGTACTAAAAGTTTAGAAGCTAAAATTTTTGACTCTATCATTTTCTGTTATCTTTGCTTTATGCTATTTTCAGAAATTTTAGGACAAGAATACATCAAAAGTCATCTGACAAAAAGTGCTGATTTGGGGAGAATTCCTCATGCACAATTATTTGTTGGACCTGAAGGGAGTGGAACGCTTCCTATGGCCATTGCCTATGCCCAATATATTTTATGTGGGAATGCAAATGGCGAAAATGAATCTTGTAAACTAAAGTTTGATAAGTTATCCCATCCTGATTTGCATTTTGTGTATCCAACAGTGGCTACTGAAGATGTAAAAAGCAAACCCAAAAGTATTGATTTTATTAGTGATTGGAGAGCGTTTGTTAGCCATAATCCCTATGGTAGTTTATTTGATTGGTACAGTATTTTAGGTGTAAACAACAAGCAAGGGTTAATAAGAGTAGAAGACGCAAGTGATATTTTAAAAACATTAGCGCTAAAGTCTTATGAAGGCGGTTATAAAATTATGATTGTTTGGATGGCTGATAAAATGAATACTGAGGCATCCAATAAATTGCTTAAATTATTAGAAGAACCACCTGAAAAAACAATTTTTATTCTTATTGTAGAACAAGAGGAAGATGTGATTCAAACGATCCGTTCGCGTTGTCAGGTGCTTCACTTTAGTGGACTGCCAGAAAATACAATAGCAGAAGCTTTGGTTAACCAAAAGCAAATAGATAGTAAACTGGCGACTACAATTGCCCATCAAGCACAAGGAAATTACAACAAAGCCTTGCATTTATTACAAAATGACGAAGACGACTTTCCTTTTGACGAATGGTTTGTAACATGGGTACGGGCGGCATTTAAAGCCAAAGGCAACGCCGCAGCTATTCAAGAGTTAATACAGTGGAGTGAACAGGTGGCTGTATTGGGTAGAGAAACACAAAAAAAATTCTTAGAATTTTGTATCGAAATGTTTCGACAAGCTTTGCTATTAAATTACGAAAGTCCTAGTTTAGTATATTTGGAGCCAAAGGTTGAAAAATTCAAGTTGGCAAATTTTGCTCTTTTTGTAAATGGTAACAACATTCATGAAATTTTTAAAGAATTATCAGATGCTATGTACCATATAGAACGAAACGGGAATGCCAAAATTATACTAACAGACCTATCTATAAAATTAACTCGTTTAATCCATAAAAAATAAAGAGTATGAATAATGTTGCATCCATCTTGATTTTAGTTTTTTTGACCATCACCTTTTTGCAATCGGGTTATGATAAAATCTTTTATTGGAAAGATAATGTGGAATGGTTAAAAGGACATTTTGCTAAAACACAGTTAAAAAATCATGTGCCATTAGCATTGTTACATGTTCTGGTATTAGAATTAATTTCTACCATTTTATGTGCTGTAGGTGCAATCGAATTAATTCTCAATAGCGGAAGAACCTTTGGTTATTATGGAGCTGTTTTTTCTTGCATTACTTTGTTAATGCTTTTAGTAGGACAACGCTTAGCCAAAGATTACGATGGAGCACGAACAATTGTGATTTATTTTATTCCTGCAGTAATGGCAGTGTATTGGCTTAATTAAAAATGTAATGATGACACCAAAACATCCTTCAGAATCTTTAACGGTTTTAACCGACTTAGTATTGCCTAGTGAAACCAATCATTTGAATAATTTATTTGGAGGCGAATTGTTAGCCCGAATGGATAGAGCAGCGAGTATTGCAGCCCAACGTCATTCCAGAAACATTTGTGTAACTGCTTCTGTCAATCATGTGGCGTTTACTAAAGCTATTCCGTTAGGAAGTGTTGTTACGGTAGAAGCCAAAGTTTCTAGATCTTTTAGTAGTTCCATGGAAATCTATATTGATGTTTGGATTGAAGACCGTTCCTCTGGTAACAAAACAAAAACTATGGAGGCAATCTATACTTTTGTGGCTGTTGATGCCACTGGAAAGCCTGTAGAAGTTCCGCCAATTGTACCGCAAACTGAATTAGAACAACAGCGTTTTGATGCTGCACTTAGACGTAAACAATTAAGTTTAGTATTAGCTGGCAAAATGAAACCAAGTGATGCTACCGAATTAAAAGCCTTGTTTATGGCATAAAAAAATCCCCTTTTAAAATTAAAAGGGGATTTTTTTGTAGTTAAACGAACCTAATTAAAACTTAAATTGTAGCAAGATTTCGTTGGTGTTTCTAGCAGCAGCTAATGTAGGTTGTGTGCTCATCT
>JACCDZ010025443.1_pt1 | contig 25370 bp, 19 predicted proteins | sample 7449551 | NCBI WGS metagenome assembly JACCDZ01 (sample SAMN15323452, study PRJNA562643) | freshwater metagenome | isolation source: river surface water | place: USA:Blue River Watershed | collected 2017-08-18 | reverse complement strand
ACACAGCATGGATGCTTTGATAAGAGTGCTCAATCTGATCTTCAAATAGTGCTTCAAGGCGCCCTTCTTTCATATCCTGCCAGATTTCAAACTCTGATAATCGGGCAATGCCCTGCCCACGCAAACAGAGTTGTCGAACAGTTTCGCCACTCGATGCTTTTACTTTCGGTTGGGCTTGAAAATACTCACCCTCAATTTTAATGGGCCAAGTATTGATATAAGTGGGACGGGTGAAGCCAATCACATCATGCTCAATTAATGTCTGAGCTTGTACAGGTCTCCCCTTACGCTGTAAATATTCAGGACTGGCAACAATATAAATTCGGCTTTTACACACCAATTTCGCATGCAGACTGGAATCATGTAATTCACCAAAACGAAACGCCACATCAGTCTTATGTTCTAATAGATCTATCACTAAATCATTACTATTGAGCTCAATCTCAATATTGGGATAACTTTGTCTGAACTTATGTACCAATGGCGTAATGACATGCAGAATAAACGGCGTGGCTGAGTCAATCCGAATCACACCCGAGGTATCCTGACCCGATTTTTCTAGAGCTTCTTCAGCTGCACTTAAATCACTGAGAATTTTACGCGCATGTTGTAAAAATTGTTGTCCTTCTTGGGTCAGTTTTAACTTTCGAGTCGTGCGCTCTAGCAAGGTGACTCCAAGCTTTGACTCTAGACGACTGAGAGAGCGGCTCATTCCCGATGCCGTCTGTCCAAGCCGCTCAGCAGCAGCAATAAACGATCCTGTATCGACAATGGTCATAAAAGCAAGTAGTTCTTCTACCGTAGATTTCATTGCCACCTCGTTAATTATTGATATTTAGTCAACTATATTTTGCAGATTCATCTATTTTTAGCAACAATAATCATCGCAAAATGGCAGCCATCAACAGAATGGTGAAAAAGATTAAGTGAACAATCTGTGTATCGCTCAATTTAGTTGAGTTTAATCCTGCTCACCGATCTTTATCACCCTGATGCTGGTCTGGATAGGGATGGTTTTTTCGAGTTTGCTCATCCCTTCGGTGGCAAGCTGGCTAATGTATCAGTGCATAAAAAAGCCTGATTTAAATCAGGCTTATTATGTCGAATAGAATTCTACAAATTAGTTCATTATTTAAGTAAATCAGGCAAATGTGGTTGTGCATATAATGGGTTGTAAATTTCTTTCCTCATCTTCATCAGCATTTGATACGGTTGCTGCTGCACAAACATATTCACAAAACTCAATGGAATCGAACCTGCTGGGTCGGCATAACCACTAGTCATGACTTTAACCTTATTATTGGCAAGTCTTTGGAACGTCCAATCTCCTGTATATTGATTCAAACGAATCACATCAGGTTGTTCAGGGTAACTATTTTTAATCGCGTTATTCTTAATACTAATACTGCCATCAGCATTTTTATTCATTTTGCCTTTAATGACCAAGTCACGGTCTTTCAAAGGAAATGGGAAATCTAACAGCATATACAGGGTAAATTCCCCTTTCTTTTCATCCCGAGACAAAAGCTGTGCCTTAGCAACATAAGGCACCCATTGGGGTGTGCGTTCAACATCAAGTACTACCGCAACTGCCCGTTCCAAAGGTACATCAAAAGTCGTTTCTGCTTTGTACTGAAAGACCGGATTATTCTCTGTTTGGTAGGTCCAAACTTTAATATTATTGCGATGTAAACTCAGTTTAGGTGCTTCTGCGGCACTGACGACTAAACTTGTCGCGCTTAGCAGTGTAGCAAGAACAATATGCTTTTTATTCATGTCATGCTCAATTGTTGTAATGATGGCGAGAGCTTGTTGTATCTCTATCAGAAAGAAAGCTCAACAAGCTCTTTTATAGTACAAAAAAAGTACCTTTTAAACTTCAATCTCGTTAAAGCCTAAAACATCTTTCATATCATATTTACGAGCCTCACGACCCACTACCCATGCAGCCGCACGAACAGCGCCTGAAGCAAAATTCATTCGATTGGTCGCTTTATGTGTGACTTCAACACGTTCACCCTCACCAATAAACATCACGGTATGTTCACCGACGATGTCGCCACCACGAATGGTTTGAAAGCCAATACTTTGACGCTCACGAGCACCTGTATGACCTTCACGGCAATACACAGCATCCGTTTTCAAGTCACGACCTAAAGTATCTGCAATCGCCTCGCCCATCATAAATGCAGTACCAGATGGCGCATCCACTTTATGACGGTGGTGTGATTCGATGATTTCGATATCAACGCTATCACCAAACACTTTCGCTGCAAGCTCTAATAATTTGATTGAAACATTCACACCAACTGAATAGTTAGCAGCATAAACGACTGGAGTCTGTGTTGCGGTTTCATCTAAGAAAGCCTTTTGTTCATCCGACATCCCTGTGGTGCCAATCACCATTGCAACACCCGCCTCACGGCATAACTTTAAGTGTTGTTCAGTGGCAACAGGCGCAGTGAAATCAATCACGACATCACAGTCTTTTAAAACTTCACTTAAACTTCCCACAATCTTGACGCCGATGTTGCCAATCCCTGCAAGTTCCCCTGCATCTGCACCCACCAAACTGCTTTCTGGACGTTCAACAGCTGCTGCCAGTTGGTAGCCTGCTTGTTGTACTGCTTGAATCAGAATACGCCCCATGCGTCCGCCTGCACCCAAGATTCCAATGCGTGGAGAAGTCGACATAATTTTTCCTAGTCTTTTATTTAAACAATTGAGCTACTATAGCAAAACTCTGTGTCTACGCTAAAAAATTCCCATAAAAAAACCTGCCGCAGCAGGTTTTTTATTGATGCTAATTAATCAAACAAGCGATCAAAGAAAGATTTTTTCTTTGGTGATGCAGCATGACCATCACCATCTAACGACGCTTGTAATTCTTTCAACAATTCACGTTGGCGACTGTTTAAATTCACAGGTGTTTCTACCACGATACGGCACAATAAGTCACCGACCATGCTGCTACGTACAGGACGAACACCTTTACCACGTAAGCGGAATAGCTTACCTGTCTGCGTACCTTCTGGGATTTTTAAGCTGACACGACCATCAAGCGTCGGGATTTCAATTTCTTTGCCCAATGCAGCATCAGCAATACTGACTGGCACATCCATATAGAGATCTGCACCGTCACGTTGGAAGACTTCGTGTTCACGAACTACGACTTCAACGTATAAATCGCCCGCTTGACCATCACGAATCGCTTCACCTTTACCTGTTAAGCGAACACGATCGCCATTGTCCACACCTGCAGGAATAGTGACTTCAAGCGTTTGTTGACGATCGGCAACGCCCGAACCATGACAAGTATTACAAGGGTTTTTGATAATTTTGCCTTGACCGCGGCAAGTACTACAAGTTTGTTGAACAGAGAAGAAACCTTGCTGCATACGTACTTGACCAGCACCATGGCAGGTACGACACGTCTCAACATCATTTGGATTCTTAGAACCTTTACCATCACAGGTTTCACACGGCGCTGGTGCAGTAAAAGTAATCGTTTTTTTCACGCCTTTGACTGCTTCTTCAAGCGTCAATTCCATCACATAGCGAAGATCAGAGCCGCGACGTTGGCGTTGCTGTTGGCGACCACCGCCACCACCGAAAGCACCACCAAAGATATCACCAAACTGGCTAAAGATGTCTTCTGCACTAAAACCACCACCGAAGCCACCGCCGCCACCAAAACCGCCTTCAAAAGCACTATGACCAGCACGATCATACATGCTGCGTTTTTCGCCATCAGAAAGTACTTCGTAAGCCTCTGCTGCTTCTTTAAACTTTTCTTCCGCTTCAGCATTGTCTGGGTTACGATCTGGATGATATTTCATCGCCAACTTACGATAGGCTTTTTTAATCTCATCATCACTTGCGGTTTTCGAAACGCCTAAAACCTCATAATAATCACGTTTAGCCATGGTTGGCGATGCTCCTCACGGAATTGGTTCAATCTCTACAAATAAATAAGCTCTGTTGACATTTTATTAACAAAGTCAACAGAGCCTTAATATGGGCACTACTATAAATTTACAAGGTCTAGCACAATAAAAAAGCAATAAAATTAGAATACCGCTTTATTTTTAAAATACTTAGCAACACCTTTGATCCATGCATTTAATAAAAACAACCATGCGATTGCACTGAAAATCACACCTGCAACGGTCATTCCTGTCACCCACAATGCACTATCCCATGCAAAAAAGAACAGTGGAATAAACCACAGGGCAGCAAAAAAAGCCATCAGAATAAATAGCAGCACATTACGCATAATCCACAGTGCATGCGCGTGTATCCATACTTCAGCATTATTCGCAGTCGCAACTTTTCGTGCCAGCAGATACGCAAACACTGCAAACACGATTGTAAATAATGCAAGAAACATGAACACGTAGGAAATCGCCACATAACGGCGATGCTGCTCAATATTGTCTTGCCCCATGCTCTAGATCACCTCATTCACTGCATTTTGCCAAACCAGTCATGCAATGAAATTCAATTATTTTTTGGTCTTAAAATATAGGTGCTACTATATTGAAATTTTCAATATTTCGCACCTTTATTCACAAAATAATTATGATAGATGTGTTGCTTTCTTGACCTTAAACCACGCCGCATAGAGTGCAGGCAGGAAAAACAGGGTCAACAAGGTGGCAACAATCAAGCCTCCCATAATCGCAACCGCCATCGGACCAAAGAAAATACTGCGTGATAATGGAATCATTGCAAGTACTGCGGCAAGTGCGGTTAACACAATTGGACGGAAACGACGCATAGTTGCGCCAATCACTGCATCCCATGGCGTATGTCCAGCCTGAATATCTTGTTCAATCTGATCAATCAGGATCAATGAATTCCGCATAATCATTCCAGATAAAGCAATTGTCCCTAACATCGCAACAAAACCAAAAGGCTTATTAAACAGGAGTAAGAATGCAACAACGCCAATCAAACCAAGAGGTGCTGTCAATAAAACAATCGTTGCGCGTGACATACTACGTAATTGAATCATCAGCAAAGTCATCACCACAGCCAAGAATAATGGCATGCCTGCATTCACCGAATTTTGACCTTTTGCAGACTCTTCAACCGTACCACCGACTTCCACTAAGTAACCATTGGGTAAATCAGCACGTAAAGCTTGCATTTTGTCTGCCAATTGCTGAACCACTGTTGCAGGTTGTAAATTGGTTCGAATATCCGCGCGAACTGTAATCGTTGGTAGACGATTACGATGCCAAATCAGACCTTCTTCAAAACGTGACTCAATTTTTGCTATTTGCGCTAGAGGTACGGTAGTTCCTTTGGTGGTTGGCACAGCTAAACTTGCTAATGAAGCCACTTCGACACGTTCTGACTTATCACCACGTAAACGAATTTCAATGAGTTCACGTTTTTCACGATATTGATTCATCACCGCCCCTGTCACAGAAGCGTTTAGGAAGTTAGCCAAATCAACACTGGAAACACCCATTTGACGAGCACGGTCCTGATCAATGTCAATGGCGATGATCTTGCTTGGTTCACCCCAGTCCAGATGCACATTGGTGGTATTTGGGTCTTCACTCAGCACCTTAGCCACTTTTTGTGCCTCTGCCCGAACCGTTGCCAGATCTTCACCTGAGACCCGATACTGTAATGGATAACCCACAGGCGGACCATTTTCGAGTAAAGACACACGAGTACGAACCTGTGGCAATAATTGCTTAATCTGCTTGTCTAAAGAGCGACGGATTTCATCACGATCATCAAGAGAAGAAGCCAAGACTACAAATTGAGCAAAACTGGCTTGTGGGAGTTGTTGATCTAAAGGTAAGTAAAAACGTGGTGAACCTGTTCCAACATAAGCGACATAATTATCAATCCCTTTTTGTTTGGATAGGAATTGTTCTACCTTATGTACTGCTTGTTCTGTCGCCGTTAGTGAAGCCCCCTCCTCCAGTTTTAAGTCCACCAGAATTTCTGCACGATTCGATGGTGGGAAGAATTGTTGCGGTACCAACTTAAACATCGCAACAGACAATACAAAGATACCGACCGTAATAGCAATCACCGTTTTACGATAGGTAATACAGATTTCGACGATATGCCTGAAGGATTGATAGAACTTGGATTGGTAAGGATCATGATGCTGACCATGCGACTCAACCACTGGTGCAGGTTGCTTGCGTAACCTTGCCCACAGACGGAGATACCATGCCGCTTGTTGATTCTGTTTGGTGAAATCAGGTAATAATTTTTCACCTAAATAAGGAACAAATAAAACAGCAGCAATCCATGAAACGATCAATGCAATCGTCACGACTTGGAAAATAGAACGTGTGTATTCACCTGTCCCAGATTGTGCCGTGGCAATTGGCAAGAAACCTGCTGCGGTAATCAATGTACCTGTGAGCATTGGAAAAGCGGTGGTTTGCCATGCAAAACCTGCTGCTTTTAATCGACTGTAACCCTGTTCCATTTTAATCGCCATCATTTCCACGGCGATAATGGCATCATCGACCAACAAACCCAGCGCAAGAATTAATGCGCCTAATGAGATCTTATGTAAGCCGACATCAAATAAACTCATTCCAGCAAAGGTCATTGCTAAAACCAATGGAATCGACAATGCAACAACAAGCCCTGTACGAAAACCGAGTGAGAAGAAACTGACCAATAAAACGATAATGACCGCTTCAGCTAAAACTTTTAAGAACTCTTGAATACTACGTTGTACTGCAACAGGTTGGTCTGAAACTTTTTGCAGTTTCATGCCCAAAGGTAAGCTTTTTTGTAGACTGTTAAATTCGGTTTCTAAATTTTTGCCCAATGCAATGATGTCTCCACCTTTACGCATGGACACCGCAATGCCAATCCCATTCTCACCCATAAAACGCATACGTGGTTGAGCAGGTTCACTAAAGCCGCGATAGACCTCAGCAACATCACCCAATTGAATGGTTTTATCGCCCACCAACAACGGCATTTTTTTCAGGTCATCGACACTATGTAAGTGTCCGCTAACTCTGATTTGAATACGGTCTGTACCTGTTTCAAAGAAACCTGCACCTGCCATATCATTTTGCTTCTGAATCGCTTCCTGAATGGCTGTGACAGGGACACCGAGCTGAACAGCTTTGGTATTGGATAATTCGATCCAGATCTTCTGATCTTGTAGACCCACCAAATTAACCTTGCTGACATCTTTGACCCGTTGCAGTTGTAGTTGCAAACGATCGGCATATTCTTTCATTACCGCATAGTCAAAGTCCTTGCCTGTCAGCACATAGATATTGCCAAAGGTATCGCCAAACTCATCATTAAAAAATGGGCCCTGCACGCCATTGGGCAATTGATGGCGAATGTCATTGACCTTTTTACGCACGTTATACCAAACGTCAGGAATCTGCTCAGAACGATAGGAATCCTTAGCAATAAACGTGACCATAGACTCCCCAGGCCGTGAATATGCCCGAATATTTTCATATTGCCCTGTGGTCATCAGTTCTTTTTCAATACGATCTGTCACCAGCGTTGCAACTTCCTGTGCGGTTGCGCCTGGCCAATAGGTCTGTACTACCATCACTTTGAACGTAAAGGGTGGGTCTTCACTCTGAGAGAGCTTGGAATAAGACATCACCCCGACAATGCCGAGTAACAGCATAAAATACAGAATAATTCCCTTATTCTTAAGCGCCCATTCTGAAAGGTTAAATTTCATGCTTAACCTCCTGTTTTAACCGTGACTGCGCGATTATCACGATCTACAGGATGAATTTTTTGCTGGTCACGTAATAGATGCACACCACCAACCACAACCCAATCTGAAGCTTTTAGACCTGACAGAATAGGCACACTGTCACGCCCATAAGTACCCAACGTCACTGGGACTTTACGTAAAGTTTGATTACTATTCACGACCCAGACATAGGCTTGTTGATTATTGGCAGTGACACTGGATAGAGGCACACTCAATACATTATTTTCATTTGCGACAAAGAATACCCGAGCGCTTTGCCCCAGTTGGATACTCGATTGCCCTTCAAGCAATGAAACTTTCACGGTGAATGTTCGCGATTGGTCTGCAGCGGGTGACACTTCACGGACTTTTGCCGCAAAACGTGCGTCAGGTTGTGACCACAAAGTGACCCAAGCAGGTTGCCCGACTTTAATGGTACTGACGGCCTGCTCAGGTACGCCAAACACGACTTCTCGCTCACCTTCAATTGCGAGTTGATAGGCAGGTTGACCTGCCGCAATTACTTGTCCAATTTCAATTTGACGTTGAGTAATCACGCCATTTTTATTCGAAATAAGTTGGTTATAACCGGTTTGATTTGAAGACACTTCATAATTAGAACGCGCTTGCTGTAACCCTGCTTGAGCAGATTCATACTGATTTTTCACCGCATCAAATTGTGAGCGACTCACTGCATTGACAGGTAATAACTGTTGATAACGCTGATATTCTTGAGCCGCAATTTTTGCTGCTGCTTCAGCACTTTGCAATTGCGCTTTGGCAGCGTTCATTTGCAATTGTGCGTCTTTGACATCTAGTTTAGCCAAAACCTGTCCGACTTTGACCCGATCACCCACATCAACATAACGTTCGGTAATTTGCCCCCCAACACGAAATGCCAATGCGGTTTGTTGCTTGGCTTGAACATCACCTGCATAACTTTTTTGATCGATATGATTCGTATTCGGCTGCGTCACCATGACATAAGGAATTTCCTCTGTCTTGGGAACCTCTTTTTGACATGCTGTTAAAGTGACACTGCTGAGTACGAGCAACCCCACAATTACATGATTTAGCAGATTCATCTCTGTTTCGCTCTTATTCAAATTGATTTTTTAAGGCACAATATGAACATTATGATAGATTGTTTATTTTTTAATTAATATACTCATGAGTACACTAATTAAAAATTAAATCTAGCATTTTGATTTTGAATTGAATTAAATGAGACAGCTAACGTGCAAATTCACAGTGGTCGCCCTAAAGATTTAGAAAAAAGAGCCAAAATCTTACAGGCTGCAAAATCTATTTTTTTAAAAATGGGTTACCACGCCACCAATATGAATCAGATTGCCAAAGAAGCAGGCGTGACTAAACTCACGGTGTATAACCACTTCCAAGACAAGGGCAATCTGTTTATCTGCGCCATTGAAGAAAGCTGTGAAGAGTCCATTCGGACCAAACAATTTGAACTGACCGCAGATTCTAATTTCAAACAGGCTTTGCAACTGATGTGTCAACGGGCTTTGAGTATTATCTATCTGCCTGAAGCACTGAAACTGGATTGCCTGCTGTTTGAACTGGCAGCGGAACAAAGTCCATTAACCCAACAGTTTTTTGATGCGTCACATACCCGCATGTGTCATGTGTGGTGTGATTTTTTTGAGCAAGCCATCGCCTTTAAATTTATTCAGGCAGACGCGCCACTCAAGCAAACAGAGCTGATCATCTCGCTGATGTTAGGTATCCGTCATCAACAAGTGTTACTGGGTCTAGCCCCAGTGCCCACGGCGGATGAAATCGATCAGATCATTCAACATGCCATCGAGATTTTTTTGCTTAAATATCAAGCTAAAAATTAGATAAAATTCACATTTTTTTACGTTCTGCTCTTGGAATGTCTCCCAATCGCGCTATAGTCGAGTGAGAACAACAGGAGAATTAGAATGATTCAGCAAATCACTGCTCCATTACGTGAAGATGTCCGCTTACTCGGCAATTTACTTGGAGAGACCTTAAAGCAACACGCTGGGCAAGATTTGTTTAATCAAATTGAACAAATTCGCGCATTAGCCAAAGGTGCACGTGACGGCCAGATCGAAGCAGAAAAACAGCTCGAACAATTGTTTCTCGGTTTAAAAGATGAAGAGATTTTGCCACTGACTCGCGCATTCTCACATTTTCTGAACTTCGCCAATATTGCGGAACAATATCATGTAGTGCGTAATCGTCGTCAGGCTGAGTTTGACGAACAAGCCCCTAATCCAAATCCTTTGTCACATTTATTTGAAAAATTCAAAACTGAACAGATCAACTCAAAACAATTATTCGAACAAATCTGCGATTTAAAAATTGAATTGGTCCTCACAGCGCATCCAACCGAAGTCAGTCGTCGTACCTTGATTCAAAAATATGATGATATTACCGATTGCCTATCTCAACTGGATCAGCAAAAATTAACACCTCGTGAACGCCAACAAACCATCGCCACCCTGAAACAATTGGTCAGTTCAGCTTGGCAGACAGACGAAATTCGCCAACATCGCCCGACCCCTGTCGATGAAGCAAAGTGGGGCTTTGCGACGATTGAACAAACTTTGTGGAATGCCGTACCTAAGTTTATTCGTGAGCTAAATGAACTGACCCAACAGCATTGTGAACAAAACTTACCGCTCAATATCGCGCCAATTCGCTTTGCCTCATGGATGGGCGGTGATCGTGATGGCAATCCCAATGTCACCCATCAAGTCACCCAAGAAGTATTATGGTTATCACGTTGGCAAGCTGCTGATTTGTATTTGCGTGATATTGAAAATCTGCGTTGGGAACTGTCCATTCAAAGTTGTTCTGAGGAACTGACTCAAGCATTAGGCTATGAACACCCTGAACCGTATCGTGAATATTTACGTGAAACCCGTGAACGTTTAAAAGCAACACGCTATTGTTTAGGCCAACGCTTACAAGGCCATGAAGCTGATGATAGTCAGATCATTCGAAATAAAGATGAATTATTACAGCCTTTATTACTCTGCTATCGCTCCTTAATCGAGAGTAACCTCGCTGAAATCGCCAATGGGCAATTGCTTGATTTTATATACCGAATCAATTGCTTTGGAATTGAGTTACTCAAACTCGACATTCGCCAAGAATCAGGGCGGCATCGTCAAGCCATTTCAGCCATTACCGAATATTTAGGTTTGGGTAACTTTGAATCGTGGACAGAGCAAGCCCGTCAGAACTTCCTCATTCAGGAACTACAAAGTAAACGTCCTTTACTGCCTAAATATTTTAATGAACCCGAAGGCAGCTTGATTCAACATCCTGATGTGCTTGAAGTCTTTGCGACCATGCGCACTTTGGCTGAACAACCAGCTGAGAGCTTGGGTGCCTATATTATTTCGATGGCAGAATATCCAAGTGACGTCTTAGCTGTTTTACTCTTACAAAAAGAAGCTGGTATCCAACATCCTCTTCGAGTGGTGCCCTTATTTGAAACCTTAAAAGATCTTGATGGTGCAGCCAAAACCATGAATACCTTATTCAATATGCATTGGTATAAACAGCATATTCAAGGCAAACATGAAGTGATGATCGGCTATTCAGACTCGGCAAAGGATGCGGGCTTTATGTCGGCAAACTGGGCACAATATCGTGCGCAAGAAGAACTCACCGCTGTCGCTCGAGAACAAGCGGTGCAATTGACTCTATTTCATGGTCGTGGCGGTTCAATCAGTCGTGGCGGTGCACCAACACAACAAGCCTTGTTCTCACAGCCACCAGGCTCAATCTCTGGAGCAATTCGTGTCACTGAACAGGGTGAAATGATTCGCTTTAAATTTGGTTTAGAAGGCATCGCGCTACAAAATTTGGAAATCTATACAGCGGCAACTTTAGAAGCAACGTTATTGCCACCGCCAGAGCCAAAGAAACAATGGCGTGATTTGATGAATCAAATGACTGATTTATCGGTACAGGTTTATCGACAAACTGTGCGTGAAAATCCGAATTTTGTCAGTTATCTACGCACGGTCACGCCTGAGTTAGAATTACAAATGCTACCGCTTGGTTCACGCCCAGCCAAACGCAAAGTCAGCGGTGGTATAGAATCTCTTCGAGCGATTCCTTGGGTATTTGCATGGACACAAATCCGCTTGATGCTGCCCGCTTGGTTGGGTACAGGCACGGCGATCAATCAGGTACATGGACAACACCAAAACACCTTAAATGAAATGCTTGAACAGTGGCCGTATTTCCAAACTTTGATTGATATGCTAGAAATGGTTTTATCCAAATCTGATGCAGATATTGCGTTGTACTATGAATCTCATCTCACCCAAGATCAGGACTTAAAAAACTTGGGGGTTGAATTACGCCAACGCCTACAAAATGCTGTAGATACCTTGCTCAGTCTTAAAGGTGAGTCTAAGCTTTTAAGTAATAATGAAGTACTTGACCAATCTATGCAGGTGCGGAAACCATATTTATTGCCTCTGCATTTATTACAAGCAGAGCTGATGAAACGCCGTCGTCTGTATTTAGCCGAGCATCAAACCGAGCATAGCCCTGTCGATCATGCCTTAATGGTGAGTATTGCAGGCATTGCGGCAGGTTTGCGCAATACTGGCTAAATAAGAGCCTTGCCATCAACATAAATCACAGGTGTTGATGGCAAGATTGGCAAAACATTCCATTTTTAGAAAAAAATTAGAAAATATTTTTTAAATAAGATAGTTAACTTTTCAAATAATTTAGAAAAAAATAAATAATAAATACGATAGTTTATTTTGAAACACATTTTACCAAAAGGTAAAAATACAGATGTAAAAAACATGATCTGGCAATATTCTCAATGACTTATAGGTGAAAGCTCGTTTTAAGACAGGGTATCATACCCGCTGATATCACATAATGAGTCTCATCTATGTCAAATTGGTTTCCAAAATGGCAGCCGTATCAGGGAAAGATTGATCATCGCCCTGTCGCGACAAATGAATATTTACCGCCCTTACAAAGTGCGGTATTAGGGGTACAACACGCATTTGCAATGTTTGGTGCAACTGTTCTTGCCCCCCTTCTGATGGGCTTTAGCCCTAACCTTGCCATCTTAATGTCAGGGATTTGTACTATTATTTTCTTCTTGATCACGGGTGGTCGTGTTCCAAGTTATTTAGGCTCAAGCTTTGCATTTATTGGTGTCGTTGCAGCCGCAACTGGTCATATTACTGGGTCAGGAGCCAATCCAAACCTTGCAGTTGCGCTTGGTGGAATTGTTGCCTGTGGTATTTTTTATGCCTTGATCGGTTTTGCGGTCATGCTCACAGGCACGCGTTGGATTGAGAAACTCATGCCACCTGTTGTCACAGGCGCTGTGGTGATGATTATTGGTCTCAACCTTGCACCCGTTACTATTAAAGGCGTTGCTGGACAGCCTTTTGAAATGTGGATGGCACTCATCACTGTATTAAGCATGGGCATTATTGCTGTATTTACCAAGGGCTTATTACAACGTTTATTACTGTTAGTGGGTTTATTGATTGCTTATGCCGTATATGTGGTTGCAACAAATATTCTAGGATTTGGTAAACCGATTGATTTCTCCCAAATCGCAGCAGCACCATGGTTTGGTATCCCAACTTTTTCACACCCAACTTTTGATTTAAATGCAATTTTAATTATTGCTCCCGTTGCATTGATTTTAGTCGCTGAAAATCTAGGTCACATCAAAGCAGTCGGTTCAATGACAGGTGAAGATCTTACACCTCAACTGGGTAAAGCTTTTGTTGCGGATGGTTTGGCCACAACGTTATCGGGTAGTGTTGGCGCACCAGGTATGACCACCTATGGTGAAAATATTGGTGTGATGGCAGTCACCCGTGTTTATTCTACGATTGTATTTGTAATCGCTGGCGTATTTGCAATTTTCTTGGGGTTGTCTCCTAAATTTGGCGCAGTGATTAGTACGATCCCGACAGCAGTCCTTACGGGTGCTTCGATCGTAGTATTTGGTTTAATTACCATTGCAGGTGCAAAAATCTGGATCGAAAATAAAGTCGATTTTTCTAATAATAAAAACCTTATTGTTGCATCTGTCACTATTATTTTAGGTGCAGGTAACTTTGAATTACTGTTTGGTAGCTTTAATTTAGGGGGAATTGGAACCGCAACTTTTGCTGCGATTTTCCTGAACCTGTTATTCAGTTTAAAAGATAAACATTAGCATCGTGGGCAGCTTCGGCTGCCTTTTTATTTATTCCCGACTTTCCTGCTTATATTTATCTTCCAAAACATTGCTGATAATACTTTCAATCATCCACACTCGATACAAACTATTAAACACATAACTTTGTCCGTCTATACGAAACTCTAAGACTGGAAAATCAGGTTGATGCTTTTGCTGACAGAGTTCATCATTCTGTTTCAACAAAGCTTCAACATCCTGTTCAGTAATGTTGTCAATCTCTAAACGCTTCTGCATACGTTGAAAGTGGGTTTTGAAAGAAAGATCTTTGCCACGCGTCCAAACAGCTTGCAATATCTCATGAATACAATCGATCTGTTCTTCTTCAGGCACGCTATAAAATAGTTTTGCCATTTCATAAGTTGCTTCTTTAGTAGGCCGACAGAATGGGGTGAATGCCACCTGTGTACGTTTGGAAACACGGGTCGCCAAACTCCAGTCAAACCAATCTCGCCCATGATAGCTCAGCGGATAAACGCTCAATTGAATATTATAATAATTGGCCAGTTCTTCTTTGATATAAGCCAATAATAGCCAACTCATCGGGTCTTCAAGTGCAATATACAAATCCAGCTCGGGATGTAGAGCCTGAACTTCGGTCAGCGCCTCACCGTCATTGATCAGGTGTTCACGCCATTCGATATGATTAATCAGAAAAATTGGATTGCCCGTCAGCAGTTTTTGTTGTTTCAAACGGCGTGTAAGGCGTAATAAATCATCAACGGCCTGATATTTACGCTCACCAAATTCGAAGTAACTGGCTGCAACAGGCACATCTTTAAAAATACGTTCAGGATAATCTTGAGGTGTTTGATGCTGACTTGCCATCGCATAAAGCGTACGTAATTTCCCATATTGTTGTTGCCATAACATGTGGAATACATCTTCGAGTAAATGTAAAAAATTGTGTTCTCTCAGAGGGGTATTTTTTAGAATTATTTCTGCTTGTTGTAATGCTTCTGGACTAGGTATTTCAGGGGTTTCATCGAAACCAAACCGATGTTGTTTGGCGAGAATTTTAGCATCATTCAAACAATAACTCTGCCAATCTTGTTGTGACATACCATTAGGAGGCTCAGCACCCTGTCTTGAAATAATCACTTTTAAAGGTTTTAGTTCATCACTCAAAATTTCATTGAGCTGATCAAGCTGTTGTACTGCAAGATAGCTATAAACATCGTCTAAACGCAGGTAAATACTTAAACCCTGTTCCGTGGGCAACACCGCCTGACGAGAAGGTTTTTGATAGAACCAACTCGATCGGATGGGATCAAACCAACGACGTAACAAAGACATGTCGATCGCCTCTAATGATTATAAAGTGATGAATGGATAAGCTTTCTCTAACTTGAATTCAAACAAGTGAGCAAATAAGTATCATGAGTATCTTATAAAATCAGAAAAAAGTCCCTCTTTATCGTAATAAAGAGGGATGATAAACATTGTCGCTTAGCAATAGTTTACAGAACGCGTACTGCACCTTTCGCAGCACTGGTTGAATGCAAAGCATAAATTTTCAAAGATTTTGAAACTTTACGCTTACGCTCTTCCGCTGGATGCCAACCTTTGGCTTCTTGAGCTGTACGGCGATGTGCCATGGTTGCATCATCAACATCAAGGTGAATGGTACGATTCGGAATATCAATTTGGATAGTATCACCATCTTCAACCAGACCAATTGCACCACCTTCCGCTGCTTCTGGAGACACGTGACCAATTGATAAACCTGAAGAACCACCAGAGAAGCGACCATCAGTAATCAAGGCACAGTCCTTACCCAAACCTTTCGACTTCAAGTAACTGGTTGGGTACAACATTTCCTGCATGCCTGGACCACCACGTGGGCCTTCATAACGAATGACAACGATGTCACCTGCCACGATCTTATGATCTAAAATCGCTTCAACCGCTGAATCTTGGCTTTCAAAAACACGCGCTGTACCCGTGAATTTAAGAATCGATTCATCCACACCCGCAGTTTTGACGATACAACCATCTAAAGCGATGTTGCCATAAAGGACTGCCAAACCACCGTCTTTAGAGAAAGCATGTTCAGCATTACGGATCACACCTTTCTCACGGTCACCATCCAAAGTTGAATAATAACGGTTTTGTGAGAATGCCACTTGAGTTGGAACACCACCCGGTGATGAGCGATAGAATTCATACACCTCTGGATTCTCTGTACGGATAATGTCCCACTTGTCTAAGGCATCTTTTAAGGTTTTTTCATGTACAGTTGGAACTGAGGTTTGCAACAAACCTGCACGGTCCAGTTCACCCAGAATCGCCATAATACCGCCCGCACGATGAACATCTTCCATATGTACATCAGATTTTGCAGGTGCAACTTTAGACAACACGGGTACTTGACGAGACAAGCGATCAATATCATCCATTGTAAAATCAACTTCAGCTTCATGTGCAGCTGCAAGTAAATGTAATACCGTGTTGGTTGAACCACCCATTGCAATATCAAGCGTCATTGCATTTTCAAAGGCAGCTTTAGTTGCAATTGAACGTGGCAAAATGCTGTCATCATTCTGTTCGTAATAACGTTTCGCAAGTTCAACAACTAAACGACCCGCTTTTAAAAATAATTTTTCACGATTGGCATGCGTTGCAACAATTGAACCATTGCCTGGTAATGATAAACCTAATGCTTCTGTTAAACAGTTCATCGAGTTTGCAGTAAACATACCTGAACATGAACCACAAGTAGGACAAGCAGAGCGTTCGAAAGCAGCAACTTCTTCATCGGTATAGCTTTCATCAGCAGCAACAACCATCGCATCAACAAGGTCAATCGCTTTTTCATCTCCACGGAATTTAACTTTACCCGCTTCCATTGGGCCGCCAGAAACGAAAACCACTGGAATATTAAGGCGCATAGCCGCCATGAGCATTCCTGGTGTGATCTTGTCACAGTTCGAGATACAAACCATCGCATCTGCACAGTGCGCATTGACCATGTATTCAACTGAGTCCGCAATCAAATCACGTGATGGCAATGAATACAACATGCCGTCATGCCCCATCGCAATACCATCATCTACCGCGATGGTATTAAATTCTTTCGCTACACCACCAGCAGCTTCAATTTCTCGTGCAACCAGTTGCCCTAAATCTTTAAGATGCACGTGACCTGGAACGAATTGGGTAAATGAGTTGACGACCGCAATAATAGGTTTGCCAAAATCTTCATCTTTCATACCTGTCGCACGCCATAAACCGCGCGCGCCAGCCATATTTCTTCCATGTGTTGATGTTTTCGAACGATAATCAGGCATTTTTTATTCCCAACAAGTTTGTGCTCGAGATGAATAGGACATTCTCTCTGGCGAAATGATACTGAGCTTTTCCCATCATACTACAAGTTATCGTTTAACTGATGACCAGCGAACCTATCTTTTTTTGTTCAAAGACAATTCCTTTCACCTAATTAGGGGCTAGTGGCTTTTTGGCTTATAATTTGGGGTAAATTTTCTGTGGATTATCTTTGTGAAGATCATTTTTGCTGGTACGCCTGAATTTGCGGCAACCGCATTGGCGGCATTATTAAAAACACCACACCAGATTATTGCGGTTTACACTCAACCTGATCGTAAATCAGGACGCGGACAAAAGCTTACGCCTTCTCCTGTAAAGCAACTTGCACTTGAACATGGCTTACCTGTTTTTCAACCGCTGCATTTTAAAGCGTCGACTGAAGAAGGTTTAGCTGCTCAACAAGAGTTAGCAGCTTTGGGTGCTGATGTCATGGTAGTCGCTGCTTACGGTCTGATCTTGCCACAAAAAGTGTTAGATACACCTAAATACGGTTGTTTAAACATTCACGGTTCTCTATTACCTCGTTGGCGTGGAGCAGCTCCGATTCAACGTGCAATCGCAACAGGAGATGCTGAAACAGGTATCACCATCATGCAAATGGCAGCAGGTTTGGACACAGGCGATATGATGTACAAAACCTATTGCCCAATTACTGCAGAAGATACCTCTGCAACTTTGCATGACAAACTGGCCATTCAGGGTGCAGAGGCGATTTGTACCGTGCTTGAATCAGAGCAAAGCTTGCAGGATTTTATCGAAAAACGTGAAGTACAAGATGAAGCACTCAGCGTCTATGCACATAAATTGATTAAAGCAGAAGCTCGGATTGATTGGAGTGTGAATGCTAGTCAAATCGATCGTAATATTCGGGCTTTTAATCCTTGGCCAGTGGCTTTTATCCAACTGGATGAAAGCAATGCTTTAAGGGTTTGGAATTCGATCCTATCTGAACACAGTAAAACGGATGCTCAATTGGGTGAAATCATAGCAATTGATAAACAAGGCGTACATGTTGCCTGTGGCGACAATAGCACAGTGTGCTTAACCAGTTTGCAATGGCCAGGTGCTAAAGCCCTCAATCCAGTTCAAATAGCTCAAACCCAAAAATTACATCTTGGACAAATTCTCCCATGAGCCAATCGAATCAATCATCTGCAAAAAATTTGAACCTGCGTGCGCAAGTGATCAAAACACTTTTGGCTGTTCAAAATGGGCAATCTTTGTCTTCCGTTTTAAATCAACATATCAATATCGTTTCTGAACGTGACCGTGGTTTATATCATGAGCTTACTTTAGGTTGTTTACGCCAATGGTATTCGTTAAAAGCCATTACCTTACCATTGCTCACAAAGCCATTAGACAATGAAGCACTCGAAAGTTGTTTATATCTAGGTTTATATCAAATTTTATGTACACGCATTCCGGTACATGCTGCGATTTCAGAAACGGTAAATGCGGCTAAGCAACTCGGTTTCGAACCCATGAGTGGTTTGGTGAATGCGATTCTGCGTCGTGTTTCACGTGAAACAGTGGAATTTCAGACAGCTTTGAATAGTACGCATGGTTTACCAAGCTGGTTATTCAAGCGACTTAAAAAAGATTGGCCTGAGCAAGCAGAGACTCTATGCCAAGCCTTAAAACAAGTCGCTCCACTCACTCTCCGCATCAATCAACGCCAAGTCAGTCGTAACGAATATTTAGAGATTTTGGACGAAGAGCAGATTGATGCTCGTGCTTGCACGCTTTCAGATGTGGGTATTGTTTTGGAGCAAACGGGCAATATTACCCATTTACCGGGTTTTGAAGAAGGCGGTTTTTCTGTTCAGGATGAACATGCCCAATTGTGCGCGATGCTTTTACCGAATTTAGATAATAAAGTTGTTGTCGATGCCTGTGCTGCACCAGGTGGCAAAACTGCGCATATTCTTGAGCGCTTTAATCCTCAAAAACTGATTGCGCTGGATCATGATGCCAAACGTTTATTGCGTGTTTCTGAAAATTTAGAACGTCTTGCCTTAAATGACAACAATGTTGAGATTATTACCGCTGATGCCACCACTTGGCAGGCACCAGAACCCGTCGATTGTATCGTGCTGGATGCGCCTTGTTCTGCAACAGGTGTGATTCGTCGCCACCCCGATATTCGTCTGCTCAGACAATCAACCGATATCGCACAAACGGTTGAATTACAAAAACAGATTCTTCAACAAATGTGGCAACAACTCAAAGTTGGTGGAACGCTGTTGTATATCACCTGCTCCATTCTAAAAGCTGAGAATGAACAGCAAATGGCGACATTCTTCGCCGCACATGCCAATGCCGAAGAAATCAAAATCAATGCGGATTGGGGTATTGAACAGACCTATGGTCGCCAATTATTACCGTCTGCGCACTCTGGCGATGGTTTCTATTATTGCAGAATTAAAAAATTGGCATAATCAAAATAAAAAAGCAGGCTTCAAAGCCTGCTGTTTTTGAATCTATTTTAAAGCGTATGCTGATCTTTAACTTCTTCAAGAACATCATCTAAATCTTCTGGATTCTTCATCAGGTGGCGAATCGACAAAGCAAGTCCGCCCCATAAAAACACCATTGAAATGATCATCATCACGATTGCTGAAGTATTCATAACTGCGCTCCTAGCGATCTTTCATTTTGCTGAGTATAACTGCAACGACAGCACAGAAAATCACACTGCCCCACCCAAAGATACCTTGCAAGCTCATGCTATACGTATCGTAACCATTTTTGACCAAGTTAAACACAGTCATGCTCAATGTGGTTAATAAGATCAAAGAGGTGATCACAGTTAAAGTGAAATCCCAACCTTTACCCAATTGAATCGTCGAAATACGGTTCACATGATCACGAAGTTCGATTAAAGCTGAACGCTTAAACCAAGCCACACTGATGATGGATAATAATGCACCACCAATAATCCCGATGTTATTGATAAAGTGATCCACAATATCAACCAGTTTAATCGCATTTACGCTTGAAAATAAGATAACTGAAACGAGTGCGCTACCACCACCAATAATGGTCACTGCTTTCTTGCGGCTCCATTTTAACTTATCTTGCATGGCTGCAATCGGTACTTCCAAGATACTGACCATGGAAGAAATACCAGCGACAAAAAGCGAAGAGAAGAACAATAGACCAAATAAATCTGCACCTGCACCCAAGCTTGAAATGATTTTTGGAAAGGCAATAAATGCCAGACCAATACCACCACTGACGACATCTTGTACTTCTTTACCCGCGGTATGAGCCATAAAACCCAATGCTGCAAAAATACCAATACCGGCCAAGATCTCAGTTGAAGCATTGGCAAAACCAACGATCAACCCCGAACCTGTTAAATTGGTTTTCGGCTTTAAGTAAGAGGAGTATGTCACCATGATCCCGAAGCCAACAGATAATGAGAAGAATGTATGGCCATACGCCGCCAGCCACACTTTATAGTCCATCATCGCAGACCAGTTCGGCGTGAAGAATGCATTTAAGCCCTCAACCGCACCAGGCAAGCGTAGTGACTGAATCACAAGGATGGTGAACAGTACGAACAGCAATGGCATGAAAATCTTATTTGATAATTCAACACCTTTTTTAACACCACCATACAAAATCACTAAGGTCAGCGCCCAAATCCCAACAATTGGCCAAAATAAATGGCTGACAAACTGCAAATCAAAGCCAGTTGCTTTCGAGGTCTGTAAGTACGTATTAAAGAAGAAACTTTCTGGGTCACTGCCCCACGCCTGACCAATCGAGAAATACACATAACTTCCCGCCCACGTCAGTACGCTAGCATAGTACAAACCAATAATGATACAGACACAGACTTGCCACCAACCTAGTGTTTCACCACCTTTAAATAAAGCACGATATGCTTTAGGGGGTGAACCTGTACTACGATGTCCAGTCGCATAATCTAAAAATAAAAGAGGTAAACCAGCCGTAATTAGTGCGAGTAAATACGGAATAAGAAACGCACCACCACCATTTTCGTAGGCAACATAAGGAAAGCGCCAAATATTACCTAAACCTACAGCCGAACCAACGGCTGCAATAATAAAACCAGATCGTGATGTCCAGTTTTCACGAGAATCTGCCATATGACACCTAAATATATACCGCTGGCATTTTTCATACTGCGTTAGGTTTTATTATCCAACAGACATGAAAAGTGCCATAAAAAATATTGTTTTGCTTGCATGAAATTCCAACCTTGTGGGCCTCTCATTTTCATGAACAAACAAGCAAAAACCAAACCATCTTCCTTAAAGATTGGATTTTGTTTTTCTGCTTTTTAATAGCCGAACAATACCTGTTTTTATTTCTTTTTACTGTAATTTCTGTCTGAAAAATTATGTTTTTTAAATAACTGATTATTTTTTAACTGAATGAAATTTTGACCTTACAGTCAATTTATAAAATCAAGTATACAACCTAATCAAGCGAAGCCAGAACTCCGCTTGAACTTCTATTTTATTGTTTAATTGCGAGCAAGCGTTCTTCTTGCATATCACGAATCGCTGAGTGAATTCCTTCGCGACCTAAGCCTGAGTCTTTCACACCGCCATACGGCATGTTATCGACACGGAATGTAGGCACATCATTAATGATGACTCCACCAACATGCAAATGATCCCATGCATACAGCATTTTATTCAGATTTTGCGTATATACCCCTGCCTGTAAACCAAAACGACTTTGATTAATTGTATTAATACCCTGCTCAAACTCTTTAAATTTTTCTAAAATGGCAACGGGGCCAAATGCTTCATCCTTATAGATTTCTAGTTTGGCATCAACATTCTCCAGTAAAGTCGGTTCAAATAATACACCTTGTAAATGTCCTCCCGTCAGAACCTGTGCCCCTTTTTTCTCGGCTTTATCAACCCATTTTTTCAGGCGAACAGCTTCAGCTTCCTTAATCATCGGACCTACCAATGTGGTATTGAGCTTTGGATCATCTACTTTAATTTTTTTCAGTTTCGCAATCAGTTTCTTTTTCACTTCCACATAAAGATCAGCATGCACTAAAATCCGCTGCACACTGATACAAACTTGCCCTGCATGCCCATAAGCGGCACTGATCAAACGATCAATCAGCGCCTCATCAATCACGGTATCTGCATCGATCAGAACCGCAGCGTTGCCACCCAGTTCCAAAGTAACTTTCTTGCGCCCTGCACGCGCTTTCATGTCCCAACCAACCTGATCTGACCCCGTAAAGCTGAGTAATTTAAAACGATCATCTGTTACCAAAATATCCGCTGCTTGGCGATCACAAGGCAACACTGACCATGAGCCTTTTGGTAAATCAGTTTCCGCCAAAACTTTGGCAATCATTAATGCACTGATCGGTGTCAAACTCGCAGGCTTCAATACAAATGGACAACCTGCTGCAATTGCAGGTGCGATCTTGTGTGCAACCAGATTTAAAGGGAAATTAAATGGGCTAATCAGCGAAACTGCACCAATTGGCACATGCTTAACCATACCTCGAAAACGAGCAGCCGCAGGCGTTACTGCCAAAGGCAACATTCGACCATCATCAAGTTGTGTGACCGCATCTGCAGCCAATTGGAACGTATTTATCAGACGTTCCACTTCGGCACTTGCGGCACCTCGCGGCTTCCCCCCCTCAATAATCAATATTTCTGTCAATTCTTCACGTAATTCATTAAAACGTTTAACGCAATGTAATAGAACTTTTTGTTTTTCAAATGGCTTAAGCGTCGCCATATCTACCTCAGCTTTGACTGAAGCAGAAATTGCTTTTTCCAACACTTTTTCATCTGCTAACGCAACTCGAGCATAGACCGTATTAGTATATTTATCATGAACTTCTAACCATTGACCTGTCGCTACTGCTTTCCCTGCAACATACAAAGGATAATCCACAACATTTTGTGCATCGGTCATTATTCTTCATCCCATAATTAAAATTTAAAATTAGACTACTGTATATTTTCAAATATCACTATATGATTCGCCCAATCACTGATGAATTCACAACAATTCATTACGGTTTTTGATATGAATTAGGACAATCGAATGAAAATATTAAAAATATCAATGTTTGCTATAGGGACAAGTCTGTGTGGTCTGGCGCAAGCAGATGTAATTGGCGTGAAAGCAGATGCAAGCTATTGGTTTTATGATGGAAAAGCGAAAGCTAAGCTAGATACTGTATCCTTATCAAATCATACTGGTACAGATCCTATTTTATTAAATCCCTACGCAAATCTATCAGAACCTGAAGAAAATTTAGACCGTAAAGGCTCAGCTCAAATTTCTCTTGCATTTGAGCACCCAATTCCACTGATTCCAAATGCAAAAATTCGCTATGTGAATTTAAAATCACAAACTGAAAATGAAGTTGCAGGTCAGCCAGTTTATGACTTGAACATAGACCATACCGATTTCATTTTATATTATGAAATCTTGGATACTATCGTAAATGCAGATATTGGTTTAGGCGCAACCAGTTTAAATGGTGATGTTAAAACACTCGGTTTAAGCAAAACAGATATAGATAAAACTGTACCTGTGATCTATGGATCAGCAGGGGTAAAATTACCATTTACAGGCTTGAGTGCTAAAGCTGAATTGTTATATAGCAACATCAATGATACTAAAATTACTGACGCACAAGCCGAATTACAATATAACTTTATTGATAATCTGTTGGTCGATGTTGGCTTGAAAGCTGGCTACCGTATCTTAGACATTAAATTAGATGACTATGAAAAAAACGATCTTAAATTTAATTTTAAAGGTCCTTATATCGGTTTAGATGTTCATTTCTAAATCCTAATAAGCTGAGAAACGGAATCTATGGATTCCGTTTTTTATCGCTTATCATTTCATCATTCCCGATTGATGTACGCTAAAACCTACAACAATCTCAGCGATTGGCGAATATCCCATTCTAAAGTTTTCACATATCATATAAATTATGGAGATACAGGAAGTCTCATTGAAAATAACAAGATACGCAGGAAGCGGTCGTTGATAAGGAATATAAACGACAAGAAGCTGAATACTAAGAAGCCCCGTCAGGATGATGGGGCTTCTTTTTATTTATCATTTTATGCGTGATTTAAAGAGTTTTTAGATAGACAACCACTTCGTCATGCTCTGCCATTTCTGCAAGCTGCAGCGCAGTATATTCGCCTTTATAAGCGACATTTGCTCCTTTACTCACTAGTAGTTTCACCACAGCTAAATGATCATTCTCGGCAGCAGCTTGAAGCGCGCTATAACCTTCATCATCGGTCTGGTTTGGATCTATTCCCTCTACCAATAATTGCTCGACTTGTTCTACATCACCAAGGGATGCCCAATACACTAGCTCAGGGAGATGCAGTTCTGCATCATCTTCAGGGAGTGAAGAGAATGAATTGAGTTTCATTAATATTTTCCTAAAACCATAATAGAAATAAAAGAAAAATATTTTTCATTATACTAATAATAGGAGCTTAAGATGAATATCCCCAACGATGTTCAATAGGTAAACATTCCATACATAACTCTTTTCCTTCATACGTACCACCATCCCAAATCACAAAATTATAATCTGTGTCTAAGTCTATCCATAACTGCTCTTTATTAAATCGCATAGGATTCTTATCCCTATTTAGCATAAGATTTTCGCATTGATTACACTGTATTACAGACATTTTATGAGAAGCTATAAATCTCATATCTTGAGAAATATATTTAAGACCATATTTTTCTAATAATAATTTTATCTCTTTATCCAAAGAATCTAGCTTCTCATCAAAAACATTACTTGTGATCTCATCTTCTGTGGTTTCAAAATAGCTATATAATCGCCTAATTGCATGTCTCTTCATAAATATCTATTTTATTATTTATCGACTAATATTATATAAATTTTTTACAATAAAAAAACACCCCCTCATCTTTCGATCAGGGGGTGTTTTAGATTTAAAAGCTGGCGATGACTTACTCTCACATGGCAAATGCCACACTACCATCAGCGCTAAGAGGTTTCACTTCTGAGTTCGGGAAGGGATCAGGTGGTTCACTCTTGCTATT
>JACCDZ011392193.1_pt1 | contig 25394 bp, 27 predicted proteins | sample 7449551 | NCBI WGS metagenome assembly JACCDZ01 (sample SAMN15323452, study PRJNA562643) | freshwater metagenome | isolation source: river surface water | place: USA:Blue River Watershed | collected 2017-08-18 | reverse complement strand
CCTTTCAAGCACCATTGGAGGGCGTTCATTGATAATAAAAATACAAATGTTTGTATCAAGCATTGATTTAATCACTTAAATTCTTCTCGAGTTTGTGGAGGAAAATCACTTTTTCCCTCAATCATGAAATCTTCAAATTCACTTAAGCACTGAAATGCCTCATCCCAGGATTGAGGGAGTTCTCTGATAACTAATGCACTACCTACTTTAGTGATGTCGACCTTGTTAGTGTGAATCTGTAAAGCCTTTGGTATTCGCACTGCTTGACTATTCCCATTTTTAAAAACTGTTGCAATCATTGTTGTCACTCCATCATTACGTACACACGCATGAGTATATACTCCAAACTGAGTATGTACAATAAAAGGGATACATATTTTTAAACTTTTATAATGAGTTTTGCCAGGAAATATTTATATAATGAGGCTTTACGGCAAGTTTCTAGGGTGAGCAGTAAATGGGATATGTGGTGCATAAATTTGGTGGAAGTAGCCTTGCAGATGCAATAAAAATTCAACGTGTCATGAATATTATTGGTGCCACACCGCAGTCCGTTGTTGTCTCTGCCAGTGGTAAAACCACAAGTTTCTTGAAAAAAGCAATCGAGTTATCTTTGGAGGGTAAAGATAGCAGTAAGTTGCTTGTGCAAATGAGTGAACATCATTTGGGGCTGATAAAAGCGCTGTGCTCTGAAAATAATACACTGGTAGATTTATTTAGCGAAGACATAACTCATCTTCAACAAATGTTTATGACGATTTCCATCAGTCGGATTTGTGGTGAGGCGCTTGAATATTTTATCTTGGGTTTTGGGGAGCTTTGGTCGGCACAAATCCTCACAGCTGCCCTGAAAGAGAGTGGTTTAGAGACAGAATTCATTGATGCCTCAGAAGTTTTGTTTATTGACGATAACCAGAAACCTATCGTGGTTGATTGGCAAAAAAGCCAGCAGGCGATTGATGCACGAATGACTAAAAAGGATCAGATCATTTATATTATTACGGGATTTATTGCGCAAAATCAGGAAGGTGTGCGTAGCATCTTAGGCATGAATTGCAGTGATTACTCTTCGGCTATTTTTGCGAAGTTGCTGCATGCCAGTAAGTTGGTGATCTGGACTGATGTTGCTGGGGTTTATAGTGCGAACCCTGAAGTGGTTAAAGGTGCCAGGCAATTAAAGTATTTATCTTATAAGGAGGCGCTGGAGCTGGCGTACTTTGGTGCCTCAGTTGTGCACCCATTGACCATAAATCCCATGATGGAAATGGGGATTCCCATTGAAATCAAGAGTAGCTATGAACCTCAAAAACCAGGTACAGAAATTATCAAACAATTAGATCAAAGCAATCTTGCGCAATACTTAATAAAAGGGCTAACCAGTATTTCCAATGTGGCTTTAATGCGCGTTCAAGGGGCGGGGATTATTGGAGTTTCTGGGATTGCAGCTAAGGTATTCTCAGTACTTGAGCAAAATGAGGTTTCGGTCATGATGATTTCCCAATCAAGCTCGGAGTATTCCATTTGCTTTGCCATAGAATCTAAATTCGCGAAAAAATCGACAAGAGCCTTAGAGCGTCACTTCAAAGCAGAAATAGAGCGAGGCGACATTGAGCATATCTATTGTGAAACAGGTTATGCCATGGTCACTGCAGTAGGTGATGGATTAAGAGCACAGCCAGGAAGCATTGGCGCGCGTGATTAAGCCGTTAGCCGATGCCAAGATCAATATTCATGCGATCACGCAGGGCTCTTCTGAGCGCAGCATTACCGTGACGGTCAAACAAGAAGATGAAGAGTTAGCATTAAACTTAATTCATCAGCAGGCAAAAAATCCACCCACACAGAATATGGCGGTTGCCATCATCGGTGTAGGTGGCATTGGCGTGAGTCTTATCAAGCAGTTGCAAGCTCAGCAGGAAGCACTTGCGCAAAAAAGTATAAATCTTCACCTGGTTTCGGTAATGAATTCCAGCAAGTTGCTTTGCGCTGAGAATCTGTTATTGCAAGAAAATGTCCTAGAAGCACTAAAGGCTAGCGAGAAGACCGCAGATGTTAAGGCACTCATCAAACACTTACAATCCATTTCGTGTGCGCATAAGGTGGTTGTTGATGCCACCGCAAGTGCAGATATTGCCAAAAATTATGTCAAATTCTTAAGTCAAGGAATCAGTGTGGTGACACCAAATAAATATGCCAATACGCAGTCGATGGCGTATTACCACCAATTAAGAGCAACGGCACAAGCCTATAATGTGAGTTTCAGGTATGAAACTAATGTCTGTGCTGGGTTACCCTTGATTAGCACGATTGATATGATGCAAAAAACAGGGGATCAGATCACTAAGATCCAAGGGGTATTCTCAGGCACATTGAGTTTTATTTTTAACGAGGTTAATCGTGGAAAAAGTTTCGTTGAAAGTTTAATGCTGGCTTATCAAAAGGGTTATACGGAGCCCGATCCACGTGAGGATTTATCTGGCTTGGATGTGGCGCGCAAAGTGGTGTGCCTTGCGCGTGAAATTGGTCTTAGTCTTGAGTTAGGCGATGTCAGTGTCGAAAACCTGACGCCAATTAAGTTAAGATCATGTTCAAAAGTGATATTTTTTGAACAAATCAAGAACTATGATAAAGAGCTTACGCAACAACTTAAAACCCTACAAGGTAAAGCATCAGCGCTTCATTTTATCGGCGAGGTATCAAGTAATGGCAGGGCAAGTGTTGTGGTGATGGCGCTGGAAAAAAACAGCCCTTTTGTAAGCTTAAGTGGGGCTGATAATATGGTACTTATTCACTCTCAGCGTTATTGCCACTCACCCATGGTGATACGAGGGGCTGGAGCTGGTGTAGATGTAACTGCTGCGGGGGTGTTTGGGGATATTTTGTCTGTTGCTTACTAAGCAGTAATTATGTATAAAAATACAGGATTTAATAAATGGATGAAATATTACGGCAAATAGCAATAAGTCCGAGTGTAACAAAGGTCTCAAGCTTTGCCCCTGCCACGAGTGCCAATTTTGCAGTAGGCTTCGATCTAATGGGTTTTGCGATCTCAGGAGTAGGAGACAAGGTTCACTTGTCAAAGCGCGATGATAATCAGTTGGTCATTCAAGATATTATTGGAGTGCTGGGCAAAAATGATTTGAGTGTTGATATTGATAAAAACGTTTGTAGTGCCGTTATTAAGAAATTCTTAATAGAGCATAAGCTCAAGTTGGGTCTGGATATTGTGATTGAAAAAGGTATTCCCTTAGGCTCTGGTATTGGGGGCTCTGCAGCATCCTCCGTAGCAGCCATTTTAGCCGTAAACGCCTTTTTGACTCAACCTTTGCCAAAAAAACAATTGATCGAGTATGCAATTTATGGGGAGAGCTTAATCTCAGGTGGGGTCTATCATGGTGATAATGCTGTGCCATCGATGTTTGGCGGACTGGTTTTGCTGCAAAGCTCAAAGCCCTGTGAATTTATTGAGCTGCCCAGTTTGAATCTGTGTGCCGCAATTGCTGTGCCAAACTTAAAGATCGAAACCAAAGAAGCCAGAAAACTGATCGATGTGCCTTTTAGTATCAAGGAGGTTGTCGCACAAACCGCAAAAACTGCAGCAGTGGTGAGTGCCTTATACGAAAATGATCTGGATCGATTTAAAAAGTATTTTATCGATGTACTGATTGAGCCAAAACGTAAGATGATGATTACAGGGTTTGATAAGGTCAAACAAAGTGCCTATCGTTTAGGGGCACTAGGGTTTGGTATTTCAGGTTCGGGTCCTGCTGTTTTTGCTTTGGGTGACAGTCTTTTCCGTGCTCAAATAATTGCCGATGAACTGGTGCGGGTTTTTGCTCAAGAAGGCTTGAGCGCACAAAGCTATGTCAGCGATCTTAAGGCAAAGGGCGGTGAAGTTATCTTAAAGGAGAAAGTATGAAATTTAAGAGTACGCGGGGGAAATCAGAAGAAGTTTCACTAACTTACGCCTTACAACATGGCTTAGCTAAGGATGGTGGGTTGTACGTGCCAGCAAAATTTCCTTTATTTCCCTGGCGGAGTTTGGATAAAAATATGGGCTACGCCGATTTTGCAACACAATTATTGGAGCCCTTTTTTAGGGGGGACGAGCTTGAGGATAAACTTCATGCCATTTGTTATGAGAGTTTTAGTTTTGATTTGCCAATAGTTGATTTGGATCAACGAAGTTCGTTGCTTGAGCTTTTTCATGGTCCAACCCTGTCGTTTAAGGATTTTGGCGCAAGATTTCTTGCCAATGCCTTAAGTCACATCAAAACGGATAATAAGCTTACGATTATGGTGGCAACTTCAGGGGATACAGGTTCAGCCGTTGCCGCTGCATTTCACAGCAAATCAAATATCAATGTGATGGTGTTATTCCCAAAGGGAAAAATCTCTTTACGCCAACAACAGCAAATTACCTGCTGGCAAGATAATGTCTGTGCGGTTGCAGTCGATGGAACATTCGATGATTGTCAAGTGCTAGTCAAGGCGGCGTTTGCCGATAAATGGTGGCAAGAGCATACGCATTTGAACACTTCAAATAGCATTAACATTGGCAGACTCTTACCGCAAACCACCTATTATGCCTATGTATCATGGCAATATTTTTTAAACCAGGGCAAAAAAGCTAATTTTATTGTTCCATCAGGCAATATTGGTAATGTATGCGCATGCTTTTGGGCGAAGGAAATGGGGCTGCCGATTGGAGAAATCATCATAAGCCAGAATGAAAATAACGTTATCGGGCAGTTTTTACAGAGCGCTCAGCTGCCACATAAGCCCAGTGTTGAGACGTTAGCAAACGCGATGGATGTGGGAAACCCCAGTAATTTTGAACGTCTTTATTTTCTACTTGGCAGCACTCAGCGGTTTAAGGCAGAAGTCACCGCTTTTAAAGCCTCGGATGAGGCGATTAGAAGAACGATATTGAAGGTAAAACAAGATCATGATCTTTTGATCTGTCCGCATACAGCAACGGCGGTTTACGCTCGTGAGTTTTTGCCTTCTGATCAACATTATATTATCGTTGCGACGGCGCATCCTGCGAAGTTTGAACAAGTGATAGAACCTATAGTTGGAGAAAAAATTCCCGTGCCACAAAGTTTGCAAACACTATTAAATCAGCAGCAATCAAACGTGGGAATAGCCCCAACTGTTGGAGCGATAACAGAGTTATATCAAGCGTATTTTAACCTGAGTTCGACGTAAAAACCTCGTCGCTTTTACCCTTATTCTTTTGTTCTTGAATAACGTTTGCGATCAGATTCAGTTAGGAATTTTTTGCGTAGACGAATTGATTTTGGGGTAATCTCCACCAATTCATCGTCTTCAATAAATTCAAGCGCATACTCCAAGGTAATTTTAATCGGGGTGGTGAGAATAATGCTCTCATCCTTGCCAGAAGCGCGCATGTTGGTGAGTTGTTTCCCCTTGCATGGATTAACGGTGAGATCATTATCACGGGCATTAATACCAATGATCATGCCTTCATAGACTTCAACGCCATGACCGATAAACATTTTGCCACGTTCTTGCAGGTTGAACAGAGCAAAAGCCACGGCTTTTCCCGCACAGTTTGAGATGAGTGTGCCGCTTAAGCGAGATTCGATGATAGCTTTTTTCACTGGACCATAATGATCAAAAATCTTGTTGATAATGCCTGTTCCTGAAGTAATCGTTAAAAATTCTGTATAAAAACCGATTAAGCCGCGAGAAGGAATAATAAACTCAAGACGCACACGCCCTTTACCGTCGGGTTCCATATTTCTAAGTTCAGCTTGACGCAATCCCATTTTCTCCATCACGGCACCTTGATATTGCTCATCAACATCAATAATGGCCTGTTCATAGGGTTCGCACATTTCACCATCCATTTCTTTGAAGATGACATGAGGGCGTGAAACAGCGATTTCAAAACCTTCACGACGCATGTTTTCAAGCAAAATTGACAAGTGTAACTCACCTCGACCAGAGACTTTAAATTTATCGGGATCATCAAGCTGTTCAACACGCAGTGCCACGTTGTGAAGAAGCTCTTTCTCCAAACGATCTTTAATCTGGCGCGAGGTGACAAACTTTCCCTCACGTCCAGCAAATGGAGAGTTATTTACTTGAAAAGTCATTGAAATCGTCGGCTCATCTACGGCTAAAGGAGGTAATGCCTCGACACAATCCAAGGCGCAGAGTGTGTCAGAAATATTAAGCCCTTCAATTCCTGTAACACAAACGATGTCACCTGCTGAGGCTTCTGGAACTTCAGTGCGTTCCAGTCCCATATGCCCCAAAATCTGTAACACACGTCCTTGTCTTGTATTACCATTTTTACCGATGATACTGACGGGCGTATTCGTCTTTATTTTTCCACGTTTAATGCGACCAATTCCAATCGTGCCTACGAAGCTTGAGTAGTCCAAGGAGGAAATCTGCATTTGAAAAGAACCCGCCTGATTGACTTCAGGAGCAGGAACATGATCAACAATGGCTTGAAATAACGCATTCATATTGTCAGTGATCTTATTCTCATTCAAGGTTGCATAGCCGTTTAAGGCAGAAGTATAAACCACAGGAAAATCAAGCTGCTCATCGGTGGCGCCTAAGCGATCAAACAAGTCAAAAACCTGATCCATTACCCAGGCAGGGCGCGCTCCAGGGCGATCGATTTTATTGATCACAACAATCGGTTTTAAGCCACGTGCGAACGCTTTTTCGGTCACAAAGCGCGTTTGTGGCATTGGTCCATCGACTGCATCAACGAGAAGTAGAACTGAGTCAACCATCGACATCACACGTTCAACCTCACCACCAAAGTCGGCGTGTCCTGGGGTGTCAACGATATTGATCCGATAATCATTCCATCTGATAGCCGTATTTTTGGCGAGAATGGTGATGCCGCGCTCTTTTTCTAAATCATTGGAATCCATGACACGCTCAACATCTGAACCCCTGGTTTTCAAGGTCCCTGATTGCTGTAAGAGCTTGTCAACCAGGGTTGTTTTGCCATGGTCAACGTGCGCAATAATGGCAATATTACGTAATTTTTCGATCATAAAAGTTATTCATTAAGGATTGTCTTAAATTGATTGGTGATTGTACGATGCGCTTAGAAATACGCAATCTTTTTTTGTTATATTCTAAGGGGCGCATTCCAAATTTGTGGACGGAAATATGAGCATTGCCCAAATGAGGTTGTACTGAAGATCGAGCGCTAGCGTACCTTCTTGCCAATCAGCTCAATTTGATAGCCATTGGGATCTTTAACAAAAGCGATAATGCTCGTGCCACCTTTCACGGGACCAGCCTCACGTGTTACCACGCCGCCTTGTTGCTTGATCGCGTCACAGCTTTGGTAGACATCATCCACTTCAATGCACAGATGCCCAAAGGCTTTCCCATGATCATAGCTATGCGTATCCCAGTTATAGGTGAGCTCAACTGCTGTTATTTGATTGATATCATTACCATAGCCCATGAAGGCTAATGTATAGCGATAGGCTTCGTTGTCCGTTTGTTTAAATAAAGTCATGCCAAAGATATCGCGATAAAATGCAATCGATTCTTCCAGATTATTCACGCGAATCATCATGTGAGCTAAACGCATACAGGTTTCCTTTTGTGAGTTTTACCGCAAAGGATATTAATGAAACAAGCCCATCATGGCAAGTTTGATTATAAGTTTGATTATTATGTCTTAAGCGCGGAGACGCCTGATATGATTTTGCGTAAAGAGATTAGGAAACTGCAATAAATTCAATTACAAGTTTCCTTCTGGTTGTTAAGATTGTCCATGGGTGTGCAACCAAAGTGTGACAAATACCAATGAAAACTACGATAAAAGTAAAAAAAGTAACACTAGCGGGTATGAAGATTTTATGGATAATGACTGCATTTGCAGGTTCATTAAGTGCTTGTGCACCCGTGGTAATAGCAGGGGCTGGAGCAGCTGTAGTGGGTGCCAATGTCGCTGGCAGCAGTGTTGATAGCAAAACCAATGTTTCTGACAAAAGTATCCAGTTTAAAGCCATTTCATTGTTAAATGATTATCCCGAGCTTAAAGGTAATTCAAATGTTGAGCCTGTCGTATTTAATAATATCATGTTACTGTTAGGACAGGTGCCAACAGAGACACTAAGAACTGAACTGGTCGACAGGATGTCCAAAATACCAGGTGTGAAAGTGGTTTATAATCAGCTAACGATTGGAAACCCTGTGAATATTGGAAACTACCTTGCAGATAGCTGGACCACCTCAAAAATTGTATCGGCACTGGTTTCAAGCGGAGTCAGCAGTTTAAAATTTAAAGTGGTTACCGAAAGCGGTGTTGTATACCTTTTGGGTGTAGTGACCAAAGCAGAGGGAGATAAAGCGTCAAGTATTGCGGCAAATGTTTCAGGTGTTAAAAAAGTGATTGAAGTGTACGACTATGTTTCTCAAGTGCAGCCTGTAGCCAATATAGAGCAAGCAGCAATAGGGAAGGAAGGATGAGTCAGTGCAAATATGACTACGGCGTTTTTATTGGTCGATTTCAGCCTTTTCATGTGGGGCATTTGCACAATATACAAGAGGCGTTAAAGTGTGTAGATCGGCTCATTATTATCGTGGGATCAGCATTTAGAGCCCCAAGCATAAAAAATCCTTTTTCGTTTGAGGAAAGGCGAGACATGATTTTATCTGACTTACAGACTTCAGGGATTGAGTTTTCTCGGATTATCGTCGAACCTGTAAGTGACTGGTTTTATGATGAAAATGGCTGGAGGAAGGAAGCTGAAATGCGTGTATATCATCATGCTGGTGTGGAGAATAAAATCGCGATTATTGGGCATGAAAAAGATGCAAGCAGCTATTATCTAAAATGTTTTCCCGCTTGGCAGCATATTGATGTGGCTAATTTCAATGGGTTTAACGCAACAGATTTTAGAGTCAGGTTTTTTGGACAGCATCAATTAGATACCACGTATCTGGTTAATAATCCCCATGTAAATGGTAGTTGTCAAACCTTAAAAAGATTCATGCAGACAGAAACCTATCAGGATTTGTGTCAAGAGTTTGAGTATATTACGCAGTATAAAAGAGCTTGGCAGGATGCCCCTTTTAAGCCGATGTTTGTGACAACCGATGCGATGGTGCTATGTAATAAGCATTTATTACTTGTTCAGCGCAAATACCCCCCTGGGAAAAATCTATGGGCATTGCCAGGTGGTTTTTTAGACCAGGATGAGCGGATTGTTGATGGAATTTTGCGTGAGTTGAACGAAGAAACTCATCTTGATGTTTCTGAGGTCAGTCTTGTTAGAAGCTTTATAAATCAAGAAGTGTTTGACTATCCTGAGCGTTCTCTGCGTGGCAGGGTGATCACGCATTTGGGATTGTTTGTGCTAAACCTAACGTCACTGCCAAAAATTCAGGCAGACGATGATGCCAAGGCAGTAAAATGGGTAAAACTGGAAGAGGTGCTTGAGAAAATGTCTCACCTTCTTATGGATGATCACTATCAAATCATTAAGTTTATGTCGATAAAGTATCGGCTGATCGATTAAACACAAGGAAAATGTCTGAAACTTAAAGTGAATGCTGTTAATTTTTATAGTCTTGCCTAGGCTTAGACATGAGTTAAGTGTGTTTTAAACCTAAAGGAGTAAGATTATGAAAGAGCTAATATCAGTCGCGATGATGGCAATTTTTTTGAGTGGTAATGTTGCTTGGGCAGAAGGAACGGACTTCGTGGCGAACTCGACCATGGCTAAAAAATTACAAGTCAAAAACCACAAGTCTGCCTCGGTAGAGGAAAATGCTCAGGTATATCTTCAATCAAGATGAGTCTTTACTCCCAATTTACGTCAAGCGCGTGTGTGTTTATCCGTGTAAGCGCTTAGGCATGTAATTACATAGGGGCTCTTCTGCCATATAATCACCTTTCATGAAATGCGCTCTAGCCCTGCATCCGCCGCAGATTTTAATATACTCGCAATGACCACACTTCCCTTTATACTGCTTAAAGTCACGTAAGTTTTTAAAAATTGTCGAATTTTGCCATATGTCTTGTAATGACGACTTAAAAATATTGCCCGCATTCAAAGGCAGATAACTGCAAGGATGTACGTTTCCTTCAACATCGATGGTTAAAATGGATTGACCTGCAATACAACCCTTGGAACCGCCACTTGAGAATGAGAGTGCGCGCGATTTGGTGTTAAGTCCCGAAGTCTTATTTTTCTCAAAACGCACGCGGTAATAGTGTGGAGCGCAGGTGGGGCGCACCAGCATATCGTGTTCATTGCTTTCCATATCATAATGCCAATCCAGTGCTGCATCATATTTTTCGTCATGTAACAACTTATTCATGAGGTTCTGACCCCGACCTGTGGGTACGACCATAAACATGTACCACGCATTGGCTTGCAGTTGTTTGGCTAACTGATACGTAGATTTGATCTCGTGATGATTCTGTTGAGTGAAGGAAGAATTGATGATAAATGGAATCTCATGTTTTTTAAAAAGTTTTGCAGCTGTAATAGTGGCGTCAAATGCACCCTTTTGTTGTCTGAAAGTATCATGCGTTTCTGCCAGGCTGCCATCTAAGCTAAGTGACACAATTTTAATTCCAGCGTTTTTAATTTTAATGCAGATATTGTCATCAGCCAAGGTGCCGTTGGTTGCCAGTGCCATGCGGAGTCCTTTTTGGGCGCCATAGTGCGCGAGCTCAAACACATCATGGCGTAGTAGCGGTTCACCTCCTGATAATACAAGACAGGGCTTTGAAACTGCAGCGATTTTATCAATGACTGCAAAACCTTCTTCCGTGCCAAAATCAACATCCCTAAATTGTCCAGTGCAGGCACTGGAGCGGCAATGCACACAGCTTAGATTACATTCTCTTGTTGTCTCCCATGCAATCCATTTTGGCTCAAATATCATCTTGTGTCCCATTCTGGAAATAGCTCGCCATCTTAGTAGCAAGTTGAACTTCTTTCATTGAGTTAAATCAAGTTTCATTTGGCTTTGGTAAATAATTTGTACGCTGATACCAGCGTTGAGTAACCTCATGTTGACATCACCTCTTGGCAAACGGGGTGAGCGAAAAATTATTAAAGTCTTTCATAAATAATCACTTGAAAAGCACAAAAGCGCCCACAACTGATACGCCGTTACAAAAACCTATATAGAAAACAAGGTACACCAATGTCAAAAAAATATGAAAAACACGAAAAGCAGCACGAAGAAGATTTTGAGTTGGCACAAGAAGATCTCTCTACGGAGCTTGAGTCTCCATCAGGTCAAACAAGTGATGAAATCATAAAGCTTCATCAAGAAAATGAAGCTTTAAAAACAACCATTGCTAACATGAAGGATACGGTGGCAACAGCTGATGATAAGGTTTTGCGTGCCCATGCTGAGATGGAGAATATCAGAAGGCGTGCGCAAAAAGATGTGGAGAGCGCGCATAAATTTGCGTTGGAGAGATTTGCCAATGCGCTTTTACCTGTGTTAGACAGCATGGAAAAAGCAGTGGAAGTTTCGACCGAGTCAGAAGAAGCAAAAGTCATGGCAGAAGGCGTGGCATTAACGATGAGAATGTTGGTGGATACGTTGGATCGCTTTGGGGTTACGCAAATTGATCCTTCTGGTGAAGTATTTGATCCGAACAAGCACGAAGCGATGGCAATGTCGCCCAATCCAGATATGCACAACAATGTGGTGATGAGTGTTTTTCAAAAAGGATATGAGTTGAATGGTCGTGTTATTCGACCCGCGCGCGTGTTAGTAGTAAAAAACTAGAATTTCAGCTGATTTTCCATCTGTTTTCATTTAAATGTGGAGCGTGTTGGATGTGTATTTGGGGGTAAAAATCGTCAAGTGCAATGCTGGAAATTTACAAGGTACAAAACTTAAGACAAGAAAAACTTGAAAAATAAAAATGCGTCGACATATTTCGAGGCGTTGAAATTAAGAGGAGATCATAATGGGTAAAATAATTGGTATAGATTTAGGGACAACAAATTCTTGTGTTGCAGTAATGGATGGTAAAAATGCGCGCGTTATTGAAAACGCAGAAGGTGCGCGCACAACTCCTTCAATCGTGGCGTACACAGAAGGGGGAGAAATTCTGGTTGGGCAGGCAGCAAAGCGTCAGGCCGTTACCAATCCACATAATACATTATTTGCAGTCAAACGCCTGATTGGACGCAAGTTTGATGAGAAAGTCGTGCAAACAGATATCGTTAAAAAAGTACCCTACAAAGTAGTTAGGGCGGACAATGGTGATGCGTGGGTTGAGGTGCTGAAAGATAAAAAAATGGCGCCTCCACAGGTATCGGCAGAAGTGTTGCGCAAAATGAAAAAAACGGCAGAAGACTTTTTGGGTGAAACGATTACTGAGGCAGTCATTACCGTTCCTGCTTACTTTAATGATGCTCAGCGTCAGGCAACCAAAGACGCTGGACGCATTGCAGGTCTTGATGTTAAGCGTATTATCAACGAGCCAACGGCAGCTGCTCTTGCCTATGGTATGGATAAGCAGAAAGCCGATCAGACGATTGCGGTTTATGACTTAGGTGGTGGTACGTTTGATGTGTCCATTATTGAGATTGCCAACGTGGATGGTGACAGCCAAATCGAAGTATTAGCAACCAATGGTGATACTTTCCTTGGAGGTGAAGATTTTGACGTGGCGTTAATGAACTACTTGATTGGTGAGTTCAAAAAAGAAAGTGGTATTGATCTGCACAACGACACACTGGCACTCCAGCGCCTGCGTGAAGCGGCTGAGAAGGCAAAAATTGAACTGTCTTCAGCACAACAGACTGATGTGAACTTGCCCTATATCACTGCGGATAACACGGGACCCAAACACCTTAACATCAAAGTAACGCGTGCAAAGTTTGAGGCTCTTGTGGAAGACTTGATCAAGCGCTCCATTGAGCCCTGTAAAAAAGCATTGCAGGATGCGGGGTTAAAAATTTCTCAGATTACCGATGTGTTATTGGTCGGCGGTCAAACGCGTATGCCTAGAGTGCAAGAAGAGGTGAAAAGCTTCTTTGGTAAAGAACCACGTCGCGATGTGAATCCTGATGAGGCGGTTGCGGTTGGTGCTGCTATTCAGGGTGGTGTATTAGCAGGTGATGTCAAAGATGTCCTGTTATTGGATGTGACTCCTCTTTCATTAGGAATTGAGACAATGGGTGGGGTAATGACCAAACTTATTGAGCGTAATACGACTATTCCAACGAAAAAATCTCAGATTTTTTCAACAGCAGAAGACAATCAGCCAGCGGTAACCATTCATGTATTGCAAGGTGAGCGTGACATGGCTTCGGCAAATAAGTCTCTAGGTCGATTTGATTTGTCAGATATTCCGCCAGCTTCGCGTGGTATGCCGCAGATTGAGGTGACTTTTGATATTGATGCCAATGGTATTTTAAACGTATCCGCTAAAGATAAAGCGACTGGTAAAGAGCAAAATATTGTGATCAAAGCATCCAGTGGTTTGTCTGAAAATGATATTAATAACATGGTTAAAGATGCTGAGGCGAATGCAGAATCTGATAAGAAATTTCATGAGTTAGTGAATGTGCGCAACGCGGGAGATAATCTATTGCATAGTGCACGCAAGTCACTCAAAGACTTAGAAAGCAAGGTCACTGAAGCTGAAAAATCAAAAGTGGAATCTGCCTGCAATGACTTGGAGGCTGCCTTAAAAACAGATCGTAAAGAAGATATCGAAGCCAAAACAAAAGCGCTTGAAGAAGCGTTTGCGCCAATTGCTCAAAAGGCATATGAAAAAGCGCAGGATAAAGGCGATGCGAAGGATGGTGCCGCTCATCAGGATTCAAAGCAACAAAAAGGCAATGACAATGTTGTCGACGCTGAGTTTGAAGAAGTAAAAGATGATGATAAAAAATAACCGATTGAAATGATTAGACGATAAGTAGCCTTGAAAAAGCTATGATCAGCTTTTATTTGACTAAACAAAGGGACGTATGCAATACGCCCCTACGCAAAATAATGGTAGCAATATGCCAAGAGATTATTACGAAATATTAGGGGTGTCGAAGAGTGCCACGGAACAGGAGTTAAAGCGTTCTTATCGAAAACTTGCGATGAAATATCATCCTGATAGGAATCCAGAGGATAAAGATGCAGAAGCCAAGTTCAAAGAAGCATCAGAAGCTTATGAAGTCTTAAGTGACCCGCAAAAACGCGCAGCATATGATCAGTTTGGTCACGCGGGGGTTAATCAAGGCGGGCATGGTGGCTTTAGTGGGAGCCATGGCTTTGGTGATATTTTTGGTGATATTTTTGGTGATATTTTTGGAGGAGGGCAGAGATCTGGGCATTCATCGCGTGCTCACAATAGAAGAGGTAATGACCTTCAATATAATCTTGAGATCACGCTTGAGGAAGCCGTGCATGGCACAACGAAGAAAATCAAAGTGCCAACTTATGTTGCATGCGACAGCTGTCATGGCTCAGGTGGTTCAGGCAGGCAAACCTGTAACACCTGTCATGGAGCGGGTGCCGTGCGTATGTCGCAAGGATTTTTTTCAGTACAGCAGACTTGCCCAAGTTGTCATGGCGCAGGTGCTACGATTAAAGATCCTTGTCGTACTTGTCATGGTCAAGGCAGAAAACAAGAGATTAAGTCTTTGTCAGTGAAGATTCCAGCAGGTGTTGATAATGGAGATAGAATCAGGCTGTCCGCCGAAGGCGAAGCAGGAGAACATGGGGCGCCAGCAGGGGATCTGTATGTACAAATACGAGTGAAGGAGCATGCTATTTTTGAACGCAATGGTTCTGATTTGTATTGTGAAGTACCTATTAGTTTTATGGCGGCATGTTTAGGAGGGGAACTTGATGTCCCAACGATTGATGGAAAGGTTAAACTTAAAATTCCCGCTGAAACACAAACTGGTAAAATGTTCAGGCTAAGAGGGAAGGGAGTTAAGTCTTTAAGAGGCAATAGCATGGGAGATTTGATGTGTAAAGTTACCATTGAAACTCCTGTGAATCTAAACAGCAAGCAGCGCGAGTTACTGGAGGCTTTTGGTAATTCAATAGGAGAACACCACACGCATTCACCAAGATCTAAATCGTGGTTTGATAATGTAAAGGAGTTTTTTGCAGGAAGCTGATGAAAGAGGATGAATAAGTTGCAGCTAAATAGTGATGGTTGGCTAAGTGGTGTTCAGTGGATGCCATCACCTAATTATAATGAACGTCCACAAAACACTGAGGTGAATTTGCTGGTCATTCATTGTATTTCCTTAGCTGAAGGGGAGTACGATAATACCCATGTGGAAGAACTGTTTTTAAATAAACTTGATATAACGCTTGATAAGCGTTTTGTGGGGTTAGAAAATCTGACCGTTTCCAGTCACTTTTATATTAAAAGAGCAGGTGAAATTATCCAGTTTGTTTCCACAGAAAAGCGTGCCTGGCATGCGGGTATAAGCTGTTACAAAGGGCGAGAAAACTGTAATGATTTTTCGATTGGGATTGAGCTTCAAGGCACGGATAAAACGCACTTCAAGGATGCGCAATATCAAAGCCTGTCTCGACTGACCGACGCAATCAGGCGGAAATATCCAGATATTGAAAATAATATAACAGGACATTCAGAGATTGCTCCTCAAAGGAAAACGGACCCTGGTGTGGGGTTTGACTGGCAGCGATTTTTAGCAAGTGTAAAGTGAGTGTTTTCTTCCTTAAAAATTAAAGTTTAAGGTTGTGTTTTGCCTTAATCCAATTATCATGGCGATACCTTGAAGGTTTATAGAAAATCCGCGTATGTTGCGAAGAATTATTAAATCACTTATCCCAAGCCGAGGAGACATTTTTTTTGATCTGTTTGTTGAGGCTGCTGAAAATGTTCACCTATCGGCGTCGTTTCTTGTGGATATCGTTAATGAGGAAAATGCCTGTCAGGCGTCAGAGCTTATGCTTAAGCTTCGTCAACAGCGCCAAAATGCCGTAGAGATCAATAAAAGGATTATTATTGAACTCAATGAGCAGTTTATCACTCCTATTGATCGCGGTGATATTTTTCATCTTTCAGGGATTATGTTAAAGCTTACCAAGCGCATTATCAAAATTAATAAAAAAATGCAGATTTATGCCATTGACAGCAAAGTTGATGATTGTTTGATTCGCAGTGTTGTAACACTGCAGGAAATGACCAAATCGCTGTGTGAGCTGTTAATTGCTTTTAAAAACAAAGATGGTCAAAAACTTAAACTTGCTTCACAACGTGCAACTGAGCTCGATGAAAACGTGGTTGAAGACTTAGGTGATGCCATTGATCTGATTAAAAAAGCAGACTATGACACCCTGACCACGATTAAACTTAAGGAAGTATTTAAAGCGGTTGAATCAGCAGTTGAGACAAGTGCCACACTATGTGATTCGGTCATGCGCATTTATGTTAAGGAAATCTAATTACAATGGCAGTTCTTATTAGTATTATCCTTATCGCCTTATTTTTTGAATTTATCAATGGTTTTCACGATGTTGCCAATGTCGTGGCAACCCCAATTGCCTCAAGATCACTCTCACCTTATCAGGCAATTATTCTTGCAGCAGTTTTTAATTTTGTGGGTGCTTTTATCGGTACGGCTGTTGCGACAACGATTAGTAAGGGCTTAGTTGATGCCAATGTTATTACCCATTTAGTGTTAATTGCTGGCTTATTTGCAGCAATTACCTGGAACTTGCTTACATGGTATTTTGGCATCCCATCAAGCTCTTCGCATGCACTGATTGGTTCGCTTGTAGGCGCTGCGGTTGCTGCAAGTAACTTTGGAACCGTCCATTATGGAGTTCTGGTTTGGAAAATTATTATTCCGATGATACTATCCCCCATCATGGCATTTTTTGTGGCACTTATTCTGGTGGTTATCGTGTTTAGAGTTTTAAGTAAAAGAAAAACACCGCGCAAATCAAATGCGCAGATTCGTGAGCTTCAGGTTATCTCAAGCAGCTTATTGGCGCTTAGTCATGGTTCAAATGATGCCCAAAAGACCATGTCGATTATAACCCTTGCTTTGTTTAGTTTTGGAATGGTATCCACAGTAACATATATCCCAACCTGGGTGATTGCGCTGTGTGCGCTTACCATGGCACTAGGGACGCTAACAGGAGGTATGCGGATTATTAAAACTTTAACGACTCGCGTCGCCAAAATTGGACCTGCGAACGGATTTGCTGCTGAGATGAGCTCAGGGTTACTTATCCTTGGTGCTTCTCATTTGGGACTGCCTGTGAGTACTACGCAGGCAGCCTCTGGCTCCATTATGGGGGCAGGATACCCAGAAAGTGGTGGGGTCAATTGGCGAGTAGTACGAACCATGGCAACCGCATGGTTATTAACTCTGCCTTGTTGCATGCTCATGAGTTTTATTATCTACAAATTATTATTTATACTGTTTGGCGATTTAGGGTTAGCTATCAACGTCTAGGTTTACGCATGTTATTACAATCAGAAAGAAAATCGACGCTAAGCATCGCCGCCATATATGCGTTTAGGATGCTTGGACTGTTCATTATTTTGCCCATTTTTAGTCTTTATGCGGATAAAATTATCGATGCAACCCCAACTCTTGTTGGAATGGCCTTGGGAGTTTATGGGCTAACGCAAGCATTGCTACAGATTGTTCTTGGTGTCTTGTCGGATAAGTATGGTCGCAAATCAGTCATTGTATTTGGCTTGGTTATTTTTATCATCGGCAGTATCATCGCAGCCATGTCGCACACAATTTATGGCATTATTATTGGACGCGCGCTGCAAGGAGCAGGAGCAATAGGCAGCACGCTAACGGCGCTTATTGCTGATACTACTAAGGAAGAGAATCGTATGAAAGCGATGTCTGTTATCGGCATGACCATTGGATTATCATTTATTGGGGCGATGGTTTTAAGCCCCGTTTTAAACGCTTTAGTGGGTTTATCAGGAATATTTTGGCTAACAGCTGTTTTAGGTTTAATCGGTATCGTTATTCTGGTTTATGGTGTGCCCACACCAACCAAAATTATTTTTCATCGCGGCAGTGAAACAACACCCAGGCAAATAAAAAGTGTGCTGTGTAAGCCTGAGCTCCTGCGTTTAAACTACGGCATTTTTAGTTTACATGCAATGCTTACGGCTTTGTTTATCGTTGTTCCCCTCATTTTAATTGATTATATCGGGATTGAGAGTGCTGAGCAGTGGATGGTTTATTTGCCAGTATTGCTTATTTCCTTCTTACTGATGGTGCCGTTTATTATCCTTGCTGAAACTAAAAATTTAATGAAGCCAATTTTTGTCGGTGCCATTGTTGTAGTAACCACAATGCAGTTTTTGTTATTTGAGTTTGATCAGCATATCATCGTCATGAGTATTTTGCTCATTTTCTATTTTGCAAGTTTCACCTTCTTAGAAGCGGCATTACCTTCACTTATCTCAAAAATATCACCGATCGCCAGTAAGGGGACTGCCATGGGCATTTACTCAAGTGCGCAGTTTTTAGGTATTTTTTTTGGTGGGGCATTGGGCGGCATGATATTGCATCAGTTTGGTGTCAAAGGGGTATTTGTTTTTAATGGTGTCTTAGGTGTCATCTGGGTGGCAATCGCTGCAACGATGCAACAGCCAAAGCAGTTAAGCACCAGGCTGTACGGTTTGGATAAGCTTGGTGCGGGCACAGACGCGAAAGCACTGCAACAAAAGCTCCTGACTATCCCAGGCGTTGAAGAAGCAATGGTTTGCCTGGAGGAATGTGTGGCGTATCTTAAGGTGGATAAGAAGCATTTTGATGAGGAAAAGCTAAAGGCATACCTGCTATAAACTTTATCAAAAGTGCTGAATTCCTTAAGTTTATGTTAAGTTTATTCTTTTAGTTTGGTTGTGTTTTTAGCCGCTACTGATCTTGTGATCAGTTATTTTTAATCAACATAACGTGAGGAATCAATATGAAGAAACTACTCTTAGCTTTAGGTTTGGCAGCAGCTTCAACCAGTGCTTTTGCCGCCACATATCAGGTTTATAATCAACCTGATGCAAATTCACAAGTCGTCTCACAACTGACTGACCAAAACCAGAATCAATATATTCAGTTTTATCAACAAGGTGACTGGATTAAGGTAGCCGATACTGCCACAGGACAAGTTGGTTGGGTTAATACCGCACAAATTAAGCAATCTCAAGCTCAGAAAAAATATCAGCAGGCAGTCAACGCATTGGCTCTCCAGCAGCAGCAATTAGATGCACAGCGTCAAGCGTTTGAACAAAAATATCAGCAAACTGCACAGTGTATTCAGTCCGAGATGCAGCAACTGCAACAACAAATGAATGCCGTAGCAGCACAGCCTGCTGCTCAAGTATCCACGCCTACCACCCAAAAAACCAGTTAATGCTACTGATGCCAATACTGTACAGCGCTCGTTTAATGCTGTAAGCATTCAAACCAATAAGGATGGTAAAACAGCTATGGTAACAAAAGAATGGCTAGGCAAGGATGGTAAAATGCACAAAGAAACTCAGCAAGTTCCCGTGAATGAACTGCAAAAGATGTTGATGAATTTCTAGAATATTTTAATAATTCTCGTGCGTTGACTCATGATAATGCTAACCAGGGCGCATACGGCAAGAGTGGATAGGATAATCGACAGTGGCAGCTGACTTCTTAAGGGAATAAATGCGGCAAGCGCTGTTAATAGACCTGCTCCTAAGTTTTGTGCTCCCCCTAAAACTGAGCCCGCAGTTCCTGCGATCATTGGAAACTCCTCCAGTGCTTTGGTAGTAGCTGTTGGAAAGATAATCCCGCAACCCAGAAAATAAACCGAGCCTGGCAGAATAATGCCAGGGCTTGTGACGCCAATAACATAATAGGATAAGCTCATGGCTAAACCACTGACTAGTAACGTAAAGCACCCAATAAGAAGTAGACGATCCAGACTATAAAAACGCGCAAGACGTGCGGATAAAAAACTTCCCAACATATAAAAAGGTAAGGGAATGATAAACAAGATGCTTGCAATGGCTGGAGAAAGCGCAAGTACCGAGGTAAAAAGTGCACCAGAGCTTACTTCAAAAACGGCGACTCCTCCATTAGCAACGATCAGTAAAATCAAATTGATTATAAAATTACTGTTACCTAATACGGCTTTATATTTGGCAAGTAAGTTACCCTTGGCTGATTTTTGCTTGTTGGTTTCAGGGAGAAATAGCCACTGAATAATCAGTAAAGCAATACCATAAAGGCTCAGGAAAACAAAAATAGCGCGCCAGCTGTGTAAATCGGTGAAAATACCGCCCAAAAGTGGGGCAATCAGCGGGGCAAAGATAAGGGCAATCGACATGATACTATTGGCACTATGCAGTTTCATTCCTGAATATAAATCACGCATTACCGTCCTTACCATGACCCCTGCCACCGCTATTCCGCTTCCTTGCAAAAAACTTGCGCACAAAAGCGTGGCAAAGTGTGTGGCAAAAATTGCTAAGCCTGATCCTAGCGTAAAAAAAGCTATCCCAATCAGAATCAGGGGTTTACGCCCGAAACGGTCAGAGTAGGGTCCATAAACAAACTGTAAAAGTCCATAAGGAAATAGATAACACGCAATGGCCGCCTGCATTCGACCGACACTAACAGAAAATTCATGTGCCATCTGGGTTAGGGCAGGTACGTAAATGGTGTTGGTCATCTGTCCTGCTGCGGTTAATAGGATGATTAGCAGTAAAATGTGGTAAAAATGACGATCGAAAGTAGCCATATTATTATTCGTAAAAACAGTGCGATAAATTTATCGCCATCATAGCCGAAAACAAAAAAAATAATAGTGCTGTAGTGAGTAAAAATGGGGGATATTCACTGTAAAATGGCGAGTAATACATATATACTGCGAAGCCAAATTAAGGAGATTTTATTTGGATATGTTACTTACCTTAGATGTTGGCAACTCGCACATTCATGCGGGAGTTTTTAACCAAAACGAGCTTATCTTGCAGTTTCGTTATACGACGGCTTCAGCACATGGAAGCTCAGACCAGATTGGTATTTTTTTGCGCCAGGCTTTAAGTGAAAATGATATTGACCCCAAAGCCATTACTGGGGTGGCGATTGCCTCCGTGGTTCCAGCGATTAATTACTCATTGCGCTCAGCGATATTGAAATATTTTCAAACTGAGCCATTTTTCTTACAGCCAGGGGTTAAAACAGGCTTGAAAATGCAGGTGGCTACACCTAAAGAAGTGGGTGCTGATCGCATAGCAGGGTGCATAGCGGCGGTTGAACTTTTCCCCAATAAAGATGTGCTGGTGATTGATTTGGGTACGGCAACCGTGTTTGATGTGGTACGCAAAGATAAGGCGTATCTTAGTGGCGCCATTTTGCCTGGCGTGAAAATTTCTTTAGAAGCATTAAGTAATAATGCGGCGCAACTATCTTCAGTAAGCATTGTTAAACCAAGCATTGCCATAGGCAAGGATACCGATACCAATTTACAATCGGGTATTTACTATGGACATTTGGGTGCCTTAAAAGAACTTAAGTCAGTGATCATTGCAGAGCTTAACGTCAAAGCCGAGGAAGTGATAACGATTGCAACAGGGGGATTTTCTCAGCTATTTAATGAAAAGGGGCTCTTTGATGTCATTGTGCCAGAGCTAGTGTTGCAGGGGATTAAAATTGCTTTCGATAAAAACCGTTAATGTAAAAAAAGTTTAAAAAGAAAAATGATGACCAAAAAACCAACGAAACAGCAGGCAGAAGCCGCGATTAAAACGCTATTGGAATATATTGGTGAAGACCCAATGCGTGAAGGTCTGCTTGAAACCCCTAAGCGTGTCATAAAATCTTATGACGAGTTTTTTAAAGGTTATCACGAGAATCCTGAGGAAATTTTGGCAAAGACCTTTGAAGATGTCGAGGGATATGATGAGATTGTATTACTCAAAAACCTGCGTTTAGAGTCTTATTGTGAGCATCACATGGTGCCTATTGTTGGTAAGGCGCACATTGCCTATTTACCCGATGGAAAAGTCGTGGGCATTAGTAAGATTGCGCGCGTGTTAGATGTTTATGCAAAGCGCCTGCAAACACAAGAGCGCTTGACAATGCAGATTGCTTTGGCGATCGAACAGGCGCTAACACCCAAAGGAGTTGCCGTTATCATAGATTCCATGCACCAATGTATGACAACAAGAGGGGTGCATAAATCAGAAACTTCAACGGTCACAAGCTGCATGCGTGGTATTTTTCGTAAAGATGAGAAGAGTCGCAGCGAGCTTATGTCGCTTATTTCGAGCTTGGACTGACAAAAAAGGGTGTGAAGGCTTGGTGGGAAAAATATAAACGGTATAATATTTGCAATATTAGTTCTGCTACTCACCAGATGAAGAAGTTTTTTTTGACATTTTGTTTTGCGCTTAGTGGCTGCACAAGCACCCATGAGATTGTGACCAACTCCATGCAAAAAACGCTGGCAGCACAGGATGATGCCATTCGTTACAGTGATGTTTTGGTCAAGCTGCCTTTGCATGCCACGGCCTACATGGCTTACCCTAATAACGGTTACGATGAGCTCCACAGTTACCCAGATAGTGCCCCAAAAACCATGACTGTTTTAAGTAATATTTTTAAGCCTTATTTTAAAAAGCTAGGGGTTGCAAAAAGCTTTAATTCAGCACAGTTTGAGTATTTAGCAGCACGTGATAAACACTATGAATATTTCATTTTGCCACGTCTTCTCCAATGGACTGATAGCTATACGTTTTTTACTGGTGTGGCAAATAAAGTTGTAATTGATATCAAAATTTACGACTTAAGAACCAACCAGTTAATCGATGAAATTCATATCCAAAGTGAAAGTTCAAAAATACCTGGATTTGAGAAAACGCCACCAGACTTATTAAAGGAACCTTTAACGACGGTGGCAGGTCATTTATTCATGCAAACGGAGAACAAAGATGTCCCTGAATAATCAAAAACTTCATGATGCTTATGCTATTTTGCCTTTTCAATTTAAAGAAAATCAACAGCTGTCATTATTTGCTGAATGTGAGGGGTCGCAACTGATCTATGGGGGTAAAGACGTTTTTCAGCGAGATTATTATATGCAGCAAAACGCCTATCAAGCATGGCAAAAAATGTATCAAACAGCGTTGCAAGAGGGCGTCACTTTGCAGGTTGTTTCTGCCTATCGCGGTTATTTATATCAAGCCAATCTTATTCTCAATAAACTAAATAAGGGTGTTGCACTTGAGGATATTTTAAAAGTGCTGGCATTACCTGGGTTTAGTGAGCACCACACAGGGCGTGCATTAGATTTAAGCTCAACTGAAATAAAGGATGTGTTAGTCGAAGATTTTGAAGAAACAAAAGCCTTTGCCTGGCTCATAGAAAATGCTCATAAATTTCAGTTTTACTTAAGTTATCCCAGGAATAACAAAGCTGGATTTATCTACGAGCCATGGCATTGGTGTTATAAGCTGTCAGAAGCTATGTTATGATCTGTAGCTTTTAGCTGCTGTGGCAATACTATGTTTAAACATTATGCTCTTGTGCTTGAATACCTGGGAACCAATTACTGTGGCTGGCAACGCCAAAATCACAGTACAACTGTGCAGGAAAATCTGGAAAAAGCCTTATCGATTATTGCCAATGAACCGATTACTGTAGTTTGTGCAGGGAGAACCGATACGGGAGTTCATGCCACAGCACAGGTTGTGCATTTTGCTACAAAGGCATTGCGAGATACAAAAGCCTGGGTGTTTGGCGTAAATGCCCATTTGCCTAAAGACATTAAGGTATCAGCAGTTTTTAAAGTCACTGCAAATTTTAGTGCGCGTTTTACCGCACTTTATCGGCGCTATCAATATGTCATCTATCAAAATAAAACCAGTAGCGCAATTTGGCATGATCGGACAGTGTGGATAAATCAAGCACTGGATATAGATAACATGAATGTAGCCAGCAGGGATCTGTTAGGCGAACAGGATTTTAGTGCCTTTCGTTCGTCACAATGCCAGTCATTCAGTGCCATGCGCAATGTTCATCACGCGTATTTTAAGCAATACGGCAAGTTCATCATCTTTGATATTCAGGGGAATGCTTTTTTGCATCACATGGTCAGAAATATTGTGGGATCACTGCTTGAGATTGGGCTTCACAAAAAGCCAGTCAACTGGATGTGCGAGCTGGTTAAGGCAAGAGATAGGGCGCAGGCAGGTATTACAGTGCCAGCACATGGGTTATATCTTGTTGAAGTTGGTTATCCTGATGGGTTTAATATCAAAGCATTTCAAGCTGTTCCTTTTATTGACACAAATCTCTGTAACACTGCATTTTAAAGGGAAAAACTTTCATAAGATATGGTTTGATACGGAAAGATGGTGCCGACAAGCAGAATCGAACTGCTGACCTATTGATTACGAATCAATTGCTCTACCAACTGAGCTATGTCGGCTTAGTTTTATTTGTTTTTTCATCATTCCTTGCCGCATATAGTACGAGTCTTAAGTCCGTTTTTCAACTCTGTTTAACGTGAGTTCGACGTAAGAAACATTGAATGACATGCTCAAAGCAAGTATTTTTAAGCAGTTCAAGGCTTTTGCACTTAAAAAGCACAGGACTAGCTGCGCTAATTCGAGCATTTTTAAGTGCATACTAACGCAGAAATGCTTGAAAAGACGACGCTTTGACAAGGTTTTTTATGTCGAACTCACGTTGTTTAGGACAATTCCAACAACAACAAAAATTGCACCGATAATTAAGCTTGCGCAGCCTAGCATACCTGTGATAACTGACTCACTAAGATCATACAGGCTATGCTCAGGTGGGAACCAGCTAAACGCACCCACAATCAGTACAATGCTTAGTACAATCAAAATAATACCAATTACAAGACAGCCAATAGTTGAACCAGATTGTTTACATTCCATCATTATTCTCCCTGTGTAGTACGACCAACCTGCACCCCAAAGAATAGATATCATTTTAAAATTTGCGAGCAACAATAATTAAACACTTGCTAAAGCAATTTTAATCATATTAGTAAATGAATTTTGCCGCTCCTGGCTTGTGGTCACTTCTTTTGTTACCAGAGAATCCGAGACGGTTAATAAACATGCCGCTTTTTTGCCATAGGCTTTGGCATTAGCAAATATTGCTGCTGTTTCCATCTCAACTGCTTTACAGCCATGCCGATCACGAATGTTCAAATAGTCATCAAAGTTCTTACGGTAAAACACATCCGTGCAATGCACTTTTGCTTTACTGACTGGTAAATCGAGTTTCTTTGCGATCATAGCAATGTGTTCAGTCAGGGATAAATCTGGTTTTATCGTTCGTGTTTTCTCACCTGTTACAATTTCAATATAATCAGACTCACAATAAGACTCCGTCACCAGAAGGACATCATAAACT
>JACCDZ010453206.1_pt1 | contig 25394 bp, 24 predicted proteins | sample 7449551 | NCBI WGS metagenome assembly JACCDZ01 (sample SAMN15323452, study PRJNA562643) | freshwater metagenome | isolation source: river surface water | place: USA:Blue River Watershed | collected 2017-08-18 | reverse complement strand
GCTGGTGCCGACGGGTGTGAAGTCTTCAAAAGGTTTGTATTGCAAGTTTTTGAAGATGTGGGGATACAGTGAAATGGCTGAAAAAGGGGTCATGGCCAAAACAGAACTATCCGCAGGGGCACTCTTTAACAGGTTCAAGGCAATTTGGCCGCCTGCACCAGGACGGCTGTCAATCACACCCGCATTTTTGCTGTAAGACGTACCCATGAACTTTTCTGCAACGCGGCGCGCACAAATGTCACCAGAGCTGCCTGGTGGAAAACCATACAGCACTTTCACTTGATCAAAGGGCAAACCGCTTTGCGCCCAAACTTGTTGAAAGGCAGAGCTGCCGATGATGGTGGCTCCGATGGTGGTTTGCAAAAATTCGCGACGATTGGTCATGCTGGTCTCCTTTTTGGTGGTTAAAAAATTTGAAATATGTCTGCGTAAATGTTTGAATTAGCTGCACAACAATTTGATGTCTGCAGGTACTGGAATGGCTTTGATGCGATCAGGATCATCTGGGTGCTTGATGCAAAAAGCACGTACTTCTGTGCCTTCGCACAACACGGTATCGCCTCGCATCACGACGTGTTTTTGGATGAGCGTTTTTTCGCGCCACTCTTGCACGCTGGTGTGAACTTGCAGCGTTTCGCCATAGGTGGCGGGCCGAATAAATTTGGTATTGATTTCCAAAAGGGGTGTGCCAATGATGCCAGTGGTTTTGACCAACTCGCGCCAAGGCGGCACGCCACACTTCACAAAAAAGTTAAGCGATGAGGCATCCATCCATTTAGAAAAATTTGGAAAGAAAACGATGCCTGCAGGGTCGCAATCACCGAACATCACTTGCACTTCATAGACAACTGTTTTGCTCATTGATTTCTTTCAAGCCATTAACGGGGTGACATGCGCAATGCGCCGTCCAAACGAATAACCTCGCCATTCAGGTGGCCGTTGCTCACGATGTGCGCTGCCAATTGGGCAAACTCTTCGGGCTTGCCCAAACGCGAAGGGAAGGGAATGCTGGCTGCCAAAGATGCTTGCACGGGCTCTGGGAGTGTTTTGAGCAAAGGCGTTGCAAAAATACCGGGGGCGATGGTGCAAACGCGGATGCCATGTTGCGCCAAATCCCGTGCCATGGGCAGCGTCATACCCGCCACGCCCGCTTTGGAGGCGCTGTAAGCTTGCTGGCCCACTTGGCCATCGAAGGCCGCCACAGATGCGGTGAACACCATTGCCCCGCGTTCGCCGTCTTCCATGGGATCGAGTTTGGCGCAGGCTGCCGCAAAGACTCGCGCTGCGTTGTAGGTACCAATGAGGTTGACGTTGACCACTTTGGCAAAGTCTTCCAAAGGTGCTGGGTTGCCATCTTTGCCCACAATGCGTTTGGCAGTTCCAATGCCTGCGATCTGCATCAAAATGCGCGCGCCGCCATGGGCCTTGGCCGCTTCAGCCACTGCATTTTCCATGCTGGCTGCGTTGGTCACGTCGCACTGAATGGCAATGCCGCCAATGTCGGCTGCAACCTTTTGCGCATTGTCAATGTTCAGATCGAGCACAGCTACTTTGGCGCCAAGCCGAGCCAACTCACGCGCCGTTGCTTCGCCAAGTCCGGAGCCGCCGCCGGTAACCAATGCGCTCATGCCTTGAATGTTCATGATGTCCTCTAGAAAATGATGTGTCGAAGTCAGGAAATTTTTTTGAAAATATTGAGTCGCTCAGATTTTCAAATGTTGGGGTTCTCAATCAGCAAGGCAATGCCTTGTCCACCACCCACACAAGCACTGGAAATACCATAGCGTTTGCCACTGCGTGCCAGTTCGCGTGCCAATGTGATGGTGAGGCGAACACCGGTTGCGGCCAGCGGGTGACCCAATGCAATGGCGCCACCGTTGACATTGAGCAAGCGAAGGTCGAGGCCCAATTCACGACCCACCGCCAGTGTTTGTGCGCCTTGCGCTTCATTGATTTCAAAGCGTCCAATGTCGGAAAGCTTCAAGCCAGTGCGTGCAAGCAACAAGCGAATGGCGGGGGCAGGGCCAATGCCCATGATTTCGGGTGGGACGCCGGCTACAGCCGCAGCCACGACACGGGCGAGGGGTTTCTTGCCATTGGCTTTGGCATAGGCGCCAGATGTCACTACGCAGGCGGCCGCGGCATCGACCAAAGCAGAGCTGTTACCACCCGTTTGGACGCCGCCCTCGTAAACGGGCCGAAGTTTGGCCAATACTTCGGCAGGTGAAATTCGGGGATGCGTGTCTTGCGAAACCTCGGATACTTTGCCTTGCAACTTGATACCTCGGGGCTTGTAGCCTTCGAGTTCAAACTTTTCAGTCACAACCGGCACAATTTCGCCCGCCAAAAATCCGGACTGTTGGGCTGCCACCGCTTTGGCAAATGATTCCGAGGCGAACGCGTCAACGTCTTCGCGCGAGATGCTGTATTTCTTGGCCAAGTTTTCGGCAGTCTGAATCATGTTGATGCCTGCCGCCGGATCTTTGAGGGCTTCCCACATGTAATCTTTGAAGCCGACAGGCGCGCCCAGCTTGAAACCAGTGCGGTGATCAAATGCAGCGATTGGGTTGCGTGTCATGCTTTCTGTGCCTACCACCAAGGCCGCTTGGGCTGCGCCAGATTGAATGTGTTCACCCGCTTGTCGAAACAATTCAAAGCCAGTGCCGCAAATGCGTTGCGCCATGAGGGCCGGTACTTCAACCGGTACGCCGGCATACAAGCCAATGTGGCGTGGCAAAAAGAACTGATCAAAGTCGCCGGGGGCCATGTTGCCAGTCAGAACGGAGCCAATGTCTTTGGCCGGAATGTCTGCGCGTTGGAGGGCTTCTCGCGCTGCTTTGATGCCCATGTCGGTTGGGGATATGTGACCCAATGCACCACAATAATCCACCATCGGTGTGCGAACACCTTCGTGCATCCAAACGTCTTCAAAGGCGTTGAAAAATCCGGCTTGGCTCATGTTGCTTCTTTCTGATTTAGAGGGTTGGCTTTAGGATGAAGTGCAAACGATCTTCATGCAAAGCTGCGACGGTGTCTGCGCGGTGTGACAAAACAGCGCGTTGGTTGATTGAGCCTTTGTCCGTAATTTCGCCCTTGTCGATGGTGGGTGGCTCGGACAACAAGCACATGCGCGCAATGCGATTGGCACTGCCAGTGGCGGTTTTGGCCAATTCATCAATGACCTTTTGAAACTGAGCCAGCACAGGCGCACTGGCCAATACATCGGCCAAGGGGGCGTCTGGAGCCAAGCCACTGATTGCTCGCACAGCGGCAGTTGGGAACACCATCGCACCTACTTCTTTCAAATTGATGCCTGTCAGCACCACGTCTTGAATGTAGGGTGCACCTGCAGCAATGATCTTGCCGCGCAAGGGACCTACACTCACAAAGGTGCCGGTTGCCAATTTGAAATCTTCTGCAATGCGGCCATCAAACTTCAAGCCCAAATGCACATCGGTTTCGTCAATCCATTTCACGGCATCGCCTGTGCAGAAGAAGCCTTCGTCGTCAAATGCGCCTCGGGTTTCTTCTTCATTGCGCCAATAGCCCGGTGTGACATTGGGTCCGCGGTAGCGAACTTCGGTTTTGCCACCCATGTCGACCAGTTTCAATTCCAGGCCAGGTGTTGGGACGCCCAAATCGCCAGCTCGGACATGGGGGTTGGTGACAAAAATACCAAACGGGCCAGACTCGGTCATACCCAGGCCTGTGGTCATCACAATGCGTTGACCAATTTCGCGTTCTTGTGATTCATATAAGCTGTCCCAGATGGGTTGCGCTAAGGCAGCACCTGCGTAGAAGAACATTTGTACGCGTGACAACAAAGTTTTTCGCAGCAAGTCATCGTTTTTCATGGCCATCGCGATGGCTTCAAAACCAGTCGGCACATTGAAGTAAACAGTGGGCGCTATTTCACGTAAATTGCGCAAAGTTTCATGCATCAGAGCGGGGGTCGGTTTGCCGTCGTCGATGTACATCGTGCCGCCATGAAATACCACCATGCCGAAATTGTGATTGCCACCAAAGGTGTGGTTCCATGGCAACCAGTCCACCAAGACCAAAGGTGATTCAGTTAGAACGGGCATGGACTGCGCCATTTGCTGCTGGTTGGCGCACCACAAACGCTGTGTGTTGATGACAGCTTTAGGCATCTTGGTTGAGCCACTCGTGAATAAAAATTTCACAATGGTGTCAGGGCCTGTGGCTGCTATGGCTGCGTCCACTTGCGCAGAAGATGGCGTATTGCACAAGTCTTGAAAACGGGTGACTGGTTTGCCTTCCACCTCGCCTTCATGCATGACAATTTCGATGTCCTCAGAGACGGTGGCCGAAATGGCTTTGGCGTAACGCGCATCGCTGGCAAACACCATGCCAGGCGTTACTGTGCGCAAGACGTGTTTGAGTTTGTCGTAATCTTGACTGACCAATGAATAGGGCGGTGAAGTGGGGACAAAAGGCACACCCGCCACCATGCAGCCCAATGCCAACAAAGCATGTTCTAAGCTGTTCTCGCTCAAGATCACCACGGGTCGCTCTGCACTCAAGCCTCGGTTGATCAGACCTTGCGCAATGTTGCGCGCGGTGTGCCAAGCCTCTGCATAAGTCACATGACGCCAGTCACCCAAACTGCCATCGGCCAATTTGACGCGTCGTGCAAAAATGGTTTGTTGCGGTTTTTCTTTTGCCCAATGCTGTAGCCGGTCGGTCAGTCGATCGGGGTAAGCTTGTAAGGCTTGATCTGCTTGGAGGTAGTGCGTGCCTTGTACGCCATCCTTTAAGGTGACACGCGTCACCCCAAAGCGCAGGGGTCTAAATTGCGGTGAGTTCATGTTTGACTCTTCAGAGGTATTTGAAGGGAGGGCGATCAGCTCTTTTGCACTTTGGCCGCCTTGCCTTCCAAGAAAGCCTTCACACGCGCTTTGGCTTCAGGTGCTGCTTGTGCAATGGAGGAGATGAGCGCTTCAGTTAGATAGCCGTGGTCTGCAGGTTGTTCTGCAATTCTTGGCAAGGCATGCATCAAAGCGTAATTGGTGAGCGGTGCATTGGTGGCAATGCGTTGGGCCAAGTCAATGGCTTTTTCCAAGGAGGTACCAGTGGGGACGTGGTATTGGGCCAAGCCAATTCGTTCACCCTCTACTGCGTTGTAGACGCGTCCCGTCAACATCATGTCGGTCATGCGAGCAACGCCAATCAACTTTGGAATACGGACCGAACCACCGCCGCCAACAAAAATGCCGCGGGTGCCTTCAGGCAAGGCAAAGAAGGTGCTGTCGTCTGCGACGCGAATGTGACAAGCGCTGGCCAACTCCAAACCACCACCGACCACAGCGCCATGCAAAGCCGCCACAACCGGGACTCGGCCCAATTGAACGGCATCTAAGGCGACATGCCAGCTGCGAGAGTGGTGTACCCCTTGGCCAGCGTCACGCTCTTTCAGTTCTGATAAATCTAGACCGGCGCAAAAATGATCGCCCTCACCATAGACCACGGCTGATTTGGCTTCTTCAGGCAAATTTTGAAAGACATCACGCAGCGCTTCAATGAGGCCATCGTTGAGTGCGTTGCGTTTGGTGGGCCGGCTTAAACGCACCATGGCCACAGCGCCATTCATCTCGAAATGAATGCCTTGAGACTGAGCACGTTGCAATAAAGGATGGGTGTTTTGAGTCATGATGTCGGTGTCTCAATCAAATTTGCAAGCCTGCAACAAATGATCAAAAAGGTTATTATTGATAACTATATTGTGATTCCAAGCGACGCAACAAAACTCAGGGTTTTCCCGTATTTTTGAAAGTTTTTATGAAACACCAAGACCTGATTGCCATCGACATTCACACCCATGCTGAGGTCAGTTGTTGGAACCCGTTTGACAATTACGGTGAGGAATACGATCGAGCCGCCGATAAATTTTTTGGCAGCAATCGTCGGCCCACCATCGATGAGACTGTGGCCTATTACCGTGAGCGAAAAATTGGCTTGGTCATGTTCACGGTTGACAGCGAATCACAGTTGGGACGTCGCCGAATTCCCAACGAAGAAATTGCCAAAGCGGCTCGAGACAACAGCGACATGATGATTGCTTTTGGCAGCATCGACCCACACAAGGGCAAGATGGGCGCGCGCGAAGCCGAGCGCTTGATCAAGGAAGAGGGCATCAAAGGCTTTAAATTTCATCCTACCGTTCAGGGCTACCACCCCTACGACAAAATGGCTTGGCCCATTTATGAAGTGATCAACGCGTACAAATTACCCACTATTTTTCACACAGGTCACAGCGGCATTGGCTCGGGCATGCGGTGTGGTGGCGGCTTGCGCTTGGCCTACAGCAACCCCATGCACTTAGACGACGTGGCCATTGATTTTCCGGACATGCAAATTGTCATGGCACACCCCAGCTTTCCATGGCAAGACGAGGCGTTGAGCGTGGCCACCCACAAGCCCAATGTCTGGATTGATTTGTCGGGATGGAGCCCCAAGTACTTTCCAAAGCAACTGATTCAGTACGCCAACACTTTGCTCAAAGACCGCATCTTGTTTGGCAGCGACTATCCCCTCATCACACCCGAGCGGTGGATGAAGGATTTTGAAGTTGCTGGTTTCAAACCCGAGGTCATGCCTGGCATTTTGAAAGACAACGCAGTGCGATTGCTAGGTTTGAAATAAGTTATTTCAATGTGATCGATGTTCTGACCGTGCCAGCCCTAGCTGCATGCGCTGTCAGATTGAGAACCGTGCCTGCCGGTGCTTCCACAATCCATTCATTCAGAGCTCGATCGCCTGTGAGGTTTTTGTTGGGCAAGAACGCTTGCAGAGAATTGCTGGGTGCGTGCCCTTCCAACTGAGGGCCTTCCATGCGCGGCTTGCCCATGCGCAACGTTGCACCCTCTGGCAAGTCAATTTCAAACATGCACGGGCGCGCTGTCTTGCGTTCCAATGCGCGTTTGGTGATGTAGCTGGGTAAGTAGCCTGCATTGCCCACGGCCATTTGAACGCGCCATTGGTCGTTCCCCAATTTGTCCGCTTTGACATGCAGCAATTCCAATTTGGGCAGGGTCAAAGCGATTTGATTCAACCATGCAGGGAATCGGGCGGCTTCACGCTCGCGCAAATGTGCAGGTGGGTTGCGCCAATAATTCATGCGATCCCAGCCACCCAATTCGACGGCACCCAAGTCGGGGTGTTGGTAGGGGTACCAATCGACGTGCGCATTGCCGCCACATACTTCATCGCTCCATTTGAGTAACTTGATGTCGTCTTCAGGAGGATGGTCACGGTACCAATGAATCCAATCGTAATCGGTGATGCCAGCTTCTTTGTTAGGGGCCCATATTTCAATGGTCCAAAACAATGCGCCCAAGTGCTCGTACACCCAGTCTTGCGTGCCAGTGATGACTTCTTTTGGATGGTATTTGAAATCGTGAAAAATACTCACAGCGGGGTAGCCTGTCAGCTTGCTACCAATGTCCGACATGCGCTTGATCATCCACAAATCTTCGGGGGTCATGTCGCTGTCACTCTGGGTGCCCATGGGCCGCAAAATGACCCCAGAGTGCGTGTGAAAACTGACTGCAGCGCCAATGTTGGGATGCTTGACAATGAAGTCCACCATGGCGCGCACCTCGGGCTCGCTGGTAGGGTAGGGGCCGGCCCCAACTTGCTCGTGTTCTTGACGCCAGAAGGCTGGAAAGTTTCGGTTTAAATCCAAACCTTCAACATCGCGATTGGGTCGGATGTTGATCCCATCGTAATGCTGCAAACTTCCCTCAGGGATGACTCGAAAATACTGGCCACCAAACTCGCCGGGTAAACGCGGCGTCAGCAATCTGGGTTCATCAGGGTTGACTTTCCAGCCACCGTGCGGGTCAGGGATGCGCATCATCAAAATGCGGCCATCGCCGTCCCTGTCTTCAATGGTCAAGCCATCGACATGGGGTTCGTCCCAGGGGTAGGGGCGAGTGGATGAGCGAATGTGGCGAGGCCGATCGGCCAGTGCCAGTTCTGCGCCGTCTGGATTGAGTCGCGGTACCAAATAAATGGCGCGCGAATTGAGCAACTCTGTGACCTGTGCATCTTCACCATCTTTGCTCAGCAATTGGTGCAGCCAATAAAGGCAGGCAGTGCTGGCGGTCAGTTCGGCTGCGTGAATGTTGCCGTCCACCCAGAAGGCGGGTTTGTCGATGTCAACGCCAGTGCTTTTGCGCGTGAGCACCACGATCCAAATGGGGCGGTTTTCGTAACTGCGACCCAGTTCACGCAGTTCTACCAAATCTGGCCTGGCCTTGGCATAGTCTTCTAACAGTTGCGTTAATTCGGTGTGCTTGTAAAACCGATCGAATGCTGGCTCGGGCAGCTTGGCTTGGCTGTGAGGATCAAGTGACATGTTGGCGTTCAGGAAATCGTTGCACAAGGCCTCAGCATACCAAGCCTTTTAAGAAATTAAAAAATCCTTCGCGCTTTAAAGAAGGGCAGTGAGGATCGTGCCTACGCAGAACAAGGCAAGTGCCAACAAAGTTCGGACAGCAAATAAACTGATCAGCGGTTTGACTGGAAAGACGTGAGTTTTTTCAATGGCCGCCCATTTGTGCATGAACTTATCGGCTTGATTGGCCCGGGTTGCAAAACGAACAAAGTCGCGTCGACTCCGATATCGCACCATGGCCACATAGTGCCAAGCATCAGCGTCATCGGGTGTGACAAAGTTACCCGATTTGCGAGCGATGAAAATGACCAAGTTGCCATAGCGCAGCAAGTCGCCGATGATGGATTTGCCATATCGCTTGTCGGCCTCTCGGGGATCATCACCAAAATGAGAGCCTTCTGGATAAAGGGCTTTGGCACGGTATTGCACCAAGTTTTGCATGACAAATTCCTTGCCATCGTCGGATGCCAACAAGTCTCTTAAGTCTTCTATTTCTGCTGAATTGTCGCGGCCGGGCTCAGTGCTTTGCAGTTTGGCCAGTGCCTCTTCGATTTCTTGGGGAGACATCGGCTCTCCGTTGCCACCGTACCAAAACCAGAAAAGCACATAGACCAGGGTCAAGGACACAACAATGACAAACATGAGCTTGATCCTTCAGTGAGATGGGGATGGGCGATTGAAGCTAACAAGATGGGCTTGATGCAATATAGGTGTGCTGAAATTCTAAGCAATCGACTCATTGGAACATAAACAGCCAGCATGGCCGCTTATCAGGGAAAAACCTAGCCAAATAAAAGAAAAAACGCATGTTGAAGTGGCTAAATCTCAGCACAATGCCCTCACTGCAAAGGTCTCTGCTTTAGGGCAAGATTTGCATTCCTCTTCAACACTGCTTAACGCTTGTCATCTGAAAGTATTTTATGAACTCAAAGTTGATTCTTGATCACGTTTACGGGCACGAAAAAACACTTGCAAGCCGTGTCTACATGACCCAACCCATTGGGCAAGGTCAAGTCATTGACTACACATGGCAGGAAACCATGCGTCAGGCGCGCTCTATGGCGGCCTACCTTCAAGCGCAAAACTTGAAACCTGGCGACCGTGTGGCCATTCTTTCTAAAAACTGTGCGCATTTCATCATGGCAGAGTTGGCCATCTGGATGGCCGGTGGCACAACGGTTGCCATTTTCCCAACGGAATCTGGTGAAACCATTCGCTATGTGTTGGACCACAGCGAGGCCAGTTTCTTGTTTGTCGGAAAATTGGACACATGGCCTTTGCAAGCGCCTTTTGTTCCCGCCAGCTTGCCATGCATTGCATTTCCTCTGGCCCCGAGCAACACCTACACAAAGTGGGATGACGTGGTGAGCCAAACATCGCCCCTCAGCGGCGACATTGCCAGAGCGCCCACCGATCTGGCCATGATCATGTACACCTCGGGTTCAACCGGCCAGCCCAAAGGCGTGATGCACAATTTTGAGCGTATTTCTGCCGCCACTGGTGGCATTGTGAGAACCTTGATCGACAACTTAGGTGACCGTGACGACAACCGCATCCTGTCCTATCTGCCTTTGGCCCACGTTTTTGAACGTGCTTGGGTGGGAGCCAGTTCTTTGATGCATGGCAGAACCCACGTTTATTTTGCTGAATCGTTGGACACCTTCATTCAAGACTTGAACCGTGCCAAACCCACCATGTTCATTTCAGTGCCTCGCTTGTGGCTCAAATTTCAGCAAGGTGTGTTCAGCAAAATGCCGCCTGCTAAATTGAATTTGCTTTTGAACATCCCCTTGTTGGGGGGGGTGGTCCGCAAGAAAATTCTCAAAGGCTTGGGCCTTGACCATGTCATTTTGGCGGGCAGTGGTTCGGCACCCATTCCAGCAGAGCTGATTGTTTGGTATCGCAAGTTGGGATTGAACCTCTTAGAGGGTTATGCCATGACAGAGGACTTTGCCTATTCTCACAATTCAACCACGCAAATCAATGCACCGGGTTGTGTGGGTGTTCCCCTTGAAGGAGTCCAAGCCAAGATCAGCCCTGAGGGCGAAATCTTGGTGAAGTCGCCTGGACAAATGGTGGGGTATTACAAGCGACCCGACTTGGATGCTGAGTCATTTACGGCAGATGGTTTTTTCAAAACCGGCGATCAAGGTTCGCAGCGCGCTGATGGCCTTTTGAAAATCACGGGTCGTGTGAAAGAACTTTTCAAAACATCCAAGGGCAAATATGTCGCGCCGGCGCCCATTGAAAACAAACTCAATGTGCATCCCATGATCGAGATGAGCATTGTGTCAGGCGTTTCCCAACCAGCGGCCTATGCCATGGTGGTCCTTGCGGAAGACATTCGTCCTAAGATGAATGTCCCTGAAGTTCGTGCTGACATTGAAACCCAATTGGCACAGCACTTGGAGAAGGTCAACGCCGAACTGGCAGAATATGAAAAACTGCGCATGTTGGTCATCGCCAGCGAAGCTTGGTCCATTGAAAATGGCTACCTCACGCCCACCATGAAAATCAAGCGCAGTCGGATTGAAGCATCCGTTGAGAGCCAAGTTGAATCTTGGTATCAAAAAAATGGAAGCGTTTTTTGGGCTTAAATTGGCACAGTCAACATCAGCATTTGCTGTTGTTGACGTCATGACTTGGAATTTGAAATGAAATTGAATCGCGTTTTACGCAACTACCTCGCTGCAGTTTGTGTGGCATCTATCAGTCTGGGTGCCTTTGCCCAAGGGGCATTCCCAAACAAGCCGCTTAAAATTGTGGTGCCGTTTGGTGCTGGGGGCGTTGCAGATTTAACCGCTCGCACGGTGGCTCAAAAGTTGGGCGAAAATTTGGGTCAGAGCATCGTGATTGAAAACAAGCCCGGCGCGGGTGGTGTTGTGGCCACTGATTCGGTTGCCAAATCTGCACCGGATGGCTACACCTTGCTTTTGATGTCAAACGCTACGGCCGTCAGTGCCGGTCTTTTCAAAACCTTGCCCTACGATGCAGAAAAAGATTTGACACCCCTGTCTATTCTGGGCACCTTCGACATTGCCATTGTCGTCAACAACGATTCAAAGTTTGCCAACTTGGCTGACCTGCTCAGCTTTGCAAAAGCCAATCCTGGCAAGCTGAACATTGGCAGCATCAATGTCGGTAGCACTCAAAATTTGGCAGCAGAATTGTTCAAGTCGACAGCAGGCATTGACGCACAAGTGGTTCCTTTCAACGGCACCCCTGCCGTTTTGACGGCTTTGCGTGGTGGCCAAATTGATGTTGGCGTAGAAATTTTGGCGCCGGTACTGCCTCAAATCAAAGGCCAGGCTTTGCGTGCATTGGCCGTGACTGGTGACAAGCGTGCATCCGCTTTGCCACAGGTTCCAACTGCCAAAGAAGCGGGCGTTCGCAACTTGTATGCAGCATCTTGGAATGCGTTGGCCGCACCTTCTAAAACACCCAAAGAAGTGGTTCAAAAATTAAACCAAGAAATTCAAAACGCATTGAATCATCCTGACGTTCGTAAAAAACTTCAAGACATGAACGTAGAGCCACAGCCTAGCTCTCTGCAACAAGCAGCCGATTTGCTCAGCAGCGAAACCAAAAGATGGGGTGAAGTGATTCAACGTGCGGGCATTCAAAAGCAGTGAGATACTGGCGTTGAATGCTTGACATCCTCGCCATCACTGTCCCCATCTATGTTGCAATTGCGCTTGGATATGGCCTAACCCGTTGGGGTATTTTTGCCAAAGCCGACATGCGGGCATTTGGCACCTTCGTTGTCAAGGTGGCCATGCCCGCATTGTTGTTCAATGCCTTGTCACAAAGGTCGTTGAGTGACATTCTCAATTCAGAATATGTGGCAGCCTACGCCTTGGCTTCCCTCATCACATTGAGTTTGAGCATTTTCTGGGCCCTGAAAGTTCTCAAAACCTCTCGCAGCTTGAGCGCTTGCTATGGTTTGGGCATGACATGCCCCAACAGTGGCTTTGTGGGGTATCCCATCGCGCTTTTGAGCTTAGGCCCCATCGCTGGCGTGTCGCTGGCACTCAACATGATTGTTGAAAACTTGCTCATCATTCCGCTTTTGTTGGCGTGGGCCGAAACCGGATCTGGCAAGCAATCGTGGCTCCAAATTTTGAATCAAACCCTCCAAGGCATGCTTAAAAATCCCATGATATGGGGCATTGTTTTGGGCTTTGCTTTTTCATGGTTCAGCGTTGAACTGCCTGCCAGTTTAAGTCGCGCTGTTTCGCTTTTTGCACAAGCCAGCGGTGCACTCTCATTGTTTGTCATTGGGGGTAGTTTGGTTGGATTGCCAGTGCGCGGCATGGGACCCAAAGTGTCTCAAATTGCCGTCGGAAAATTGCTGCTTCACCCCTTGATCATGTGGGTCGTTTTGACGTGGCTCATCCCCATTTCTGATCCAGTTCTTCGAACAGCTGTGTTGTTGACTTGTGCCATGCCGATCATGGGCATCTATCCCATCTTGACGCAAAAACATGGTCATGAGGGTTTAAGCGCTGCCGCATTGCTGGTGACAACCATGGCGTCGTTTGTCACGCTCAACTTGTTACTTTGGGTGCTTCAAAATCACAGCCTTTAATCTGCACTGTGATTTTTCTAAGCCCCATTGATGCTTGAGACTCAATCCGCTTTTACGCGGCCAGAGCCAATGACAGGGCGCCAACGCTCAATTTCTTGAACAATCAGCGCACCAAAAACTTCGGGTGTTTCTGGCATGGCAACGGCACCTTCTGTGGTCAATCGCTTTTTTAACTCGTTGCTGTTGAGTGCTACATTAATTTGTTGGTTGAGTTTCAAAATGATGTCGCGAGGTGTGCCTGCTGGCGCAACCACGCCATACCATTGGTCAGCTTCAAAATTTTTGTAACCGGACTCAGCCACGGTGGGCAAATCGGGCAAGGCTGGCAAACGCTTGGGGCTAGAAACTGCCAATGCTCTGAGGGTGCCGTTTTTGACATGGCCCATGACAGCAGGTGCGCCGGTGAATAAAACTTGAATTTGACCGCCCATCAAGTCATTGACCGCGGGTGCAGTGCCGCGGTAAGGGATGTGCAACAAAGAGGTGTTGCTTTGCATCTTGAAGTATTCAGTGGCGAGGTTGGCTGCGCTGCCATTCCCGCCCGAACCATAGCTTAATTGACCGGGTTTTGATTTTGCAAGCGCGACCAATTCTTGGATGTTCTTGACGGGCAACTGCGAGTTGACCACCAGCACATTGGGTACGCGCGCAACCCATGCAACAGGCGCAAAGTCTTTGACAGGGTTGTAGGGAAGTTTGGGATAGAGCGACGGGTTGACTGCCAGCGTGCCAATGTGGCCCATCAACAGGGTGTAGCCATCGGCAGGTGACTTGGCCACTTTGTCAGCGCCAATGCTGCCACCTGCACCAGCAACGTTTTCAACAATGACGGGCTGACCCCATGCTTGTGAGAGCTCTAGCGCAATGGTGCGTCCCAAGATGTCAGCACTGCCGCCAGGCGTAAATGGGACGACCAATCGAATGGCTTTGGCAGGGTAGTTGATGCTTGGGCTGGTTTGTGCAGTTGCGGGCGTCGAAAAATTCAAAGCCAACAACAAAGCACCTAGCAAAGGTTTATGAAACTTTGAGATGGGCATAGTGTCTAAAGTCAATAACAGGCGCTGCATGGGTTCAAGCTGACTCTAATAGTTTTTCTGCTGTTTCTCTAATCAGGCTGAGCGTTGCCTGTTGCGTCAAAGTGGTCGGACGCAATGAGCTAACAACGGTGCAGAGTTGAATGCTAAGTTGGGGTTCCGAAATGGGGCGGGTTGAAAATGCAGAAGGGTTGATAGAGCGCGTAACGGCATTTTTTGACAAGATGGCTGAGCCTGCGCCATCGGCCACCAACTCCAAAATGGAGGTGACCCCATCAATTTCTAGTGCAATTTGCGGTTGACTGCCAATGCCGGCCATTTCAGATTCAACATGCATCCGAATGGCGTTGGGTCGGCTTGGAATGACCAATGGCAGTTTGGCCACATCTTTCAGTCGAATGGGCGGTGGGGGAGGGTCTTCTTGCAAAGCAGAAGGGCGTGCTTGAACCAACCAAAGCTCCTCCTGAACCAGGTGCGCGATTTCCAAGCCGCTTGTGGCCTTGGGGTTGTAGAGCAAGGCAATGTCGAGTCGCCCATTCAACAAACTCTCTTGCATGGCAGCGGTCAATCCTTCAGAGATGGACAAATGGGCGTCAGGCATTTTTGATCTGAAGGCGCGTGTTAAGGGAACAGTTAAAACCCTGGCCACGCTGGGTGGAAGGCCCAAGGCCACCTTGCCACTGAGGCCGCTTCTGGCGCGTGCCATCTCTTCTTGGGCTCTTTCTATTTGGTGAAGAATGCCGCGGCCGTGCTCAAGCAGCAATTGACCGGCTTCGGTGGGGCTGGCGCCACGCCCATTTCTTTTTAGCAAATTTTGACGCAACTCAACTTCTAGCAATCTAATTTGGCGGCTGAGGGCTGGTTGTGCGACATTCAGCGCAATGGCCGCTCGCGTGAAACTGCCCATTTCAGCAACACGAACAAAATATTCGATTTGTTTGAGGTCCATGTGTTTAAATTTCCATAACGGATGATCAGCTATTCTATTTTGTTCTAACAGGTAGTGTCCACTGTCACTTGGCGTTCTGGGGTCATCCATTGAGAATCACGTCTCACTGGCAAATCTCAACACATTCACGCTCTTGCTTTCTATGAATCAAAGTTCACAAACCGCCATTCCGTGTCTGTTGATGAGGGGCGGCACCTCCAAGGGGCCGTTTTTCAACGAGTCTGATCTGCCTTCAGACATCGCCATCAGAGACCGTGTTTTGTTGGCGGCCATGGGATCCCCTGACAAACGACAAATTGACGGCTTGGGCGGTGCGCACCCTTTGACCAGCAAGGTGGGCATTGTTCGTCGAAGCAAAGAACCTGGGGTCGATCTCGACTTTTTATTTGCACAGTTGCAACCCGACAAAGACACTGTCGACACCACCCCCAATTGCGGCAACATGTTGGCTGCCGTTGTGCCTTTTGCATTAGAGACAGGCATGGTCAAAGCCAAGGGTGAGCAAAGCACCTTTCGTGTTTTGACCTTGAACACAGACATGCAATGCGACATCACTGTCGATACCAAGGGCGGCGTTGTGCAGTACGAAGGGACGGCCCGAATTGATGGGGCGCCAGGGACGTCTGCGCCTGTCGTCATTAATTTCTTGGACACAGCGGGCTCAGTTTGCGAAGGCTTGTTGCCGACAGGCCGTGTCAAAGACACCTTGACAGTGACTGGTGCGGGATTTGAACCCTTCACGCTGGATGTCACCTGCATTGACAACGGCATGCCCTTGGTGATGTTCAAAGCCACCGATCTGGGTCGCACAGGCTATGAATCGGTGGCCGACATGAATGCCGATACAGAACTCAAAACCAAAATTGAAGCATTGAGGTTACAGGTCTCTCTTTTGATGGGCCTAGGCGATGTGAGCCAAAAGAATTATCCCAAAATGACTTTGATTGCCGCGCCCCAAAACGGCGGCGCTATTGCCACACGAAGTTTTATCCCCCACGTTTGCCATGATGCCATTGGCGTTTTGGCTGCCGTCACCGTGGGCACGGCGTGTGTGCTGGAAGGCTCAGTGTGTGAAGGTGTTGCGGTGATGCCTTCTGGCTTAACAAAGAACGTCTCTGTTGAACATCCCACGGGGGAATTCAGTGTGGCCTTGCAAACTGAACCTGCGGCTGATTTGCCCGGTGGTCAACTGGTCAAGCAAGCCGCTTTGCTGCGGACCGCGCGTTTGCTGATGCGAGGCGAAACCATGGTGCCTTCATCCATTTGGTCTGGCAAGGCTTAAAGAAATTTCAATCATTCACTTTTATCCATTGGAAACAATATGAGTCAACAAAAACCATTGATCATCGATTGCCATGGTCACTACACCACAGCACCCAAGGCTTTGGAAAACTGGCGAAATGCACAAATTGCAAACTTGAACACGCCAGAACTTGGCCCCAAAGTTTCTGACCTCAAAATCAGTGACGATGAGTTGCGTGAGTCGATTGAAACCAATCAACTGCGCTTGATGAAAGAGCGCGGCTCTGACATCACCTTGTTCAGCCCGCGCGCCAGTTTCATGGCCCATCACATTGGGGACTTCAATGTGTCATCCACTTGGGCGGCCATTTGCAATGAGCTGTGCTATCGCGTCAGCCAGTTGTTCCCAGAACACTTTGTGCCTGTGGCCATGTTGCCGCAATCGCCAGGCGTTGACCCCGCAACTTGCATTCCTGAAATGGAAAAATGCATCAAAGAGTTCGGCAATGTGGGTATCAACCTCAATCCAGATCCATCGGGTGGCCACTGGACCTCACCACCCTTGAGCGACAAACACTGGTACCCCATTTACGAAAAAATGGTGGAATACAACGTGCCCGCCATGATTCACGTCAGCACCAGTTGCAACAGCTGCTTTCACACCACAGGCGCACACTATTTGAATGCCGACACCACCGCCTTCATGCAGTGCCTCACATCGGATTTGTTCAAAGATTTTCCGACTTTGAAGTGTTTGATTCCGCATGGCGGCGGCGCCGTGCCTTACCACTGGGGTCGTTTCCGTGGTTTGGCGCAAGAGCTCAAAAAGCCTTTGCTGAAAGACCACTTGCTCAACAACATTTTCTTTGACACCTGCGTGTATCACCAGCCTGGCATTGACTTGTTGACCAAAGTTATCCCAGTTGAAAACATTTTGTTTGCTTCCGAAATGATTGGTGCTGTGCGCGGCATTGATCCAGAAACAGGCCATTATTTTGACGACACCAAGCGCTATATCCAGTCGTCTGACATTCTGAACGACGATCAGCGTTACAAAATTTACGAAGGCAATACACGCCGTGTGTTCCCTCGCTTAGATGCGCATTTAAAAGCCAAAGGCCTCTAATTTTTTGTGCTCAAAATCCTATAACTTAACTCACTGAAATGACCATGACAGAACTCGGAATTGTCAAACGTAACATCTCCCGCGCAGACAAAGCAGCCGTCGAAAAATTAGGCCGCTTTGGTGTTGCAACGGTTCATGAAGCCATGGGTCGCGTTGGCTTGATGCAAAGATACATGCGCCCCATCTACAGTGGCGCCCCTGTATCGGGTACCGCGGTCACTGTGCTTTTGCATCCCGGTGATAACTGGATGATGCATGTCGTCGCAGAGCAAATCCAACCCGGCGATGTGGTGGTTGCAGCCATCAGCGCTGACAACTGCGATGGTTTTTTTGGCGACTTGTTGGCCACATCGTTCATGGCCCGTGGTGCCAAAGCATTGATCATTGATGCGGGTGTTCGTGATGTCCGCGAACTCACGGCCATGGGCTTCCCAGTCTGGAGCAAAGGCATCAGCGCGAAGGGCACCATCAAATCAACCTTAGGCTCTGTCAACATTCCAGTGGTGTGTGCAGGCGTCAATGTCAATCCAGGTGATGCTGTTGTAGCCGATGACGACGGCGTGGTTGTGGTGCCTGCAGCTTGGGCTCAAAAAGTGGCGGATGCCGCTGAGGCGCGTGAAGCCAATGAGGGTGAAAAGCGCGCCAAATTGGCCGCAGGCGTTTTGGGTCTGGACATGTACAACATGCGTGAGCCTTTGGCCAAAGCAGGTTTGAAGTACATCGATTAATTGAATTGTGAAAATTTAAATACCATGGAATTTCAAAAAACCCCCGGCTGGCTTGACTGGTACGCAGGCCCTAGCAAACCAACATTCAAATTGCCAGCAGGCGCAGTCGATGCCCATTGCCATGTCTTTGGTCCTGGCGCTGAATTTCCTTACGCGCCTGAACGCAAGTACACCCCATGCGATGCGTCTAAACACCAGTTGTATGCGCTGCGAGATCACTTGGGTTTTTCACGCAATGTGGTGGTAGGCGCCACTTGCCACGGCACTGACAACCGCGCAACGGTTGATGCCTTGTTGCACTCCAATGGCAAAGCACGCGGTGTCGCCTCTGTGAAGCGTTCAGTCACGGATGAAGAATTGCAAGCCATGCATGACGCAGGCATTCGCGGTGTTCGCTTTAACTTCGTCAAGCGTTTGGTCGACTTCACGCCCAAAGAGGAGTTGATGGAAATCGCCACTCGCATTCACAAATTGGGTTGGCACGTGGTGATCTATTTTGAAGCAGTAGATTTGCCAGAGTTGTGGGACTTTTTCACAGGCCTGCCAACCATTGTGGTGGTAGACCACATGGGAACGCCCGATGTTAAATTGCCCGTGGATGGCCCGCAATTTCAATTGTTCATGAAATTCATGCGAGAGCATCCAAACGTCTGGAGCAAGGTCACTTGTCCTGAGCGCTTGTCGGTCACCGGCGCACCTGCCTTAAACGGCGAGCAAAATGCGTATCAAGACGTGGTCCCCTTTGCCAAGGCCATCGTAGAAGCCTTTCCAGATCGCGTTCTGTGGGGTACCGATTGGCCACACCCCAACTTGAAAAAGCACATGCCAGACGATGGTTTGTTGGTGGACTTTATTCCCCACATTGCAACCACCCCTGAACAACAACAAAAATTGTTGGTCGACAACCCAATGCGCTTGTACTGGCCTGAGGAGAAAATTTAATGTCTTTAGACAAACCCTATTTGGATGTGCCTGGCACCATCATTTTCGATGCCGAACAAAGCCGCAAAGGTTATTGGATCAATCAGTTTTGCATGTCGCTCATGAAAGCTGAAAATCGCGAGCGATTCAAAGCCAATGAACGCGCCTACCTCGATGAGTGGGCCATGACAGAAGAGCAAAAACAAGCCGTGCTGGCCCGTGACTTGAATTGGTGCATGCGCACGGGTGGCAACATCTATTTCTTGGCCAAGATTGGCGCCACGGACGGCAAGAGCTTTCAGCAAATGGCTGGCTCGATGACCGGCATGACCGAAGAAGAGTATCGCAACATGATGATCAGTGGTGGTCGCTCTGTCGAGGGCAATCGTTTCATTGGCGAAGACGGCGACGCACAAGCACACAAGCAACCTCAAGGCTCTGCCGCGAAGAAAGCAAACTGATCATGGCAAAAATTACAGCCTCTGTATTCACCTCACACGTTCCTGCCATTGGCGCAGCGCTCGATCTGGGTAAAACCCAAGAACCCTATTGGCAGCCTCTTTTTAAAGGCTACGAATACGGCAAGCAATGGATGAAAGACAACAAGCCCGATGTGATTTTCTTGGTCTTCAACGACCACGCTACCGCATTCAGCTTGGACTTCATTCCAACGTTTGCCATCGGCACCGCCGCCGAATTTCAACCTGCTGATGAAGGCTGGGGACCTCGGCCTGTTCCTGTGGTCAAAGGCCATCCAGATTTGGCGTCGCACATTGCACAGTCAGTGATCCAGCAAGATTTTGACCTCACCATTGTCAACAAGATGGATGTCGATCATGGTTTGAGTGTGCCTTTGTCTTTAATGTGCGGCCAACCGCCTGCCGATAAGTTTGAATGGCCCTGTCCAGTCATTCCGTTTGCAGTCAACGTGGTTCAATATCCTGTGCCAAGCGGCCAGCGTTGCTACAACTTGGGCAAGGCCATTCGCAAAGCCATTGAAAGCTACGACGAAGACATCAATGTGCACATCTGGGGCACTGGCGGTATGAGTCACCAGCTTCAAGGTGCACGAGCAGGCTTGATCAACAAAGAATTTGACAATGCTTTCCTAGACAAGTTGATCAATGATCCACAAGCTGCGGCAGACATTCCCCATATTGACTATGTGCGGGAAGCGGGCAGTGAGGGCATCGAGTTGGTCATGTGGCTCATAGCACGCGGTGCCATGAACGATGTCGCGGGCGGTAAAGCGCCAGCAGTGAAGCACCGCTTTTATCATGTGCCTGCGTCCAACACAGCCGTAGGCCATCTGATTTTAGAAAATCAATTTTGAACAGAGGAATGAAGTGATGTCGAAAAACATTAAAGTGGCATTGGCAGGTGCGGGTGCATTTGGAATTAAGCACTTAGACGGTATCAAAAACATTGATGGCGTTGAAGTAGTTTCATTGATCAGCCGTGACCTTGAAAAAACAAAAGAAGTGGCCGATAAATATGGCATCAAGCACATCACCACCAATTTGGCGGACAGCTTGGCCTTGCCAGAAGTAGACGCTGTCATTTTGTGCACACCGACACAGATGCATGCGGCCCAATCGATCGCCTGTTTGAATGCGGGTAAACATGTTCAAGTAGAAATTCCATTGGCAGACAGCTGGAAAGATGCCGAAGAAGTGGTGCGCCTTGCCAAGGAAACTGGCAAGGTGGCCATGTGCGGTCACACCCGTCGTTTCAATCCCAGCCATCAATGGGTCCATCAGAAAATCAAAGCAGGCGAGTTCAACATTCAGCAAATGGATGTTCAAACGTACTTCTTCCGTCGCACCAACATGAATGCCTTGGGTCAAGCGCGCAGCTGGACCGATCATTTGCTGTGGCACCACGCCGCCCACACTGTGGACCTGTTTGCCTACCAAGCAGGGAGCCCCATCGTCAAAGCCAATGCGGTGCAAGGCCCCATTCACCCCACGTTGGGCATTGCCATGGACATGAGCATTCAGTTGCAAGCGGCCAACGGCGCCATTTGCACCTTGAGCTTGTCCTTTAACAACGATGGACCTCTGGGCACATACTTCCGATACATTGGCGATACAGGGACCTATCTGGCTCGCTATGACGATTTGTTCACCGGCAAGGAAGAGAAAATTGATGTGTCCAATGTGGCTGTGTCCATGAACGGCATTGAATTGCAAGACCGTGAGTTTTTTGCGGCCATCCAAGAAGGTCGTGAGCCCAACTCAAGTGTGGCGCAGGTCTTGCCTTGCTACAAAGTGTTGCACGAACTCGAGTTGCAGCTGACAGCTTGAGGCTCTTGCTGCTCTCCAAAATGGCTGTGCATCTCACAGCCATTTTTTTTGGAAAGATTGATTTTCTTATTAACTAGATGGTACATTTCGCCCATGGCGACCGCTGTCAAAAAATCCTCACGAAAACAAACGACACGAACCAACGACCCTGAACGGACGATGGCTGAAATCTTGTTGGTGGCCAACAAAGAGTTTGCTGACAAAGGTTTGGCGGGCGCACGAATCGACGAAATTGCTGCGGCGACACGCACCAGCAAGCGAATGATTTACTATTATTTTGCAAGCAAAGAAGGCTTGTATTTGGCGGTGCTCGAAGCAGCCTATCGTCGCATGCGTCAAGTTGAATCTGACTTGCACCTTGAAGATTTAGAGCCTGTTCAAGCCTTGCAAGCGTTGGTTGAATTTACCTACGATCACCATCAAGCGAATGAAAATTTCATTCGCTTGGTCATGAATGAAAACATTCAACGTGGCGAATACATTGGTCAAAGCAAGGACATCCAACAGCTCAACGGTTCTGCGATTCAGACCCTTCAAAATTTGTACGAGCGGGGTGTGAAGAGCGGGGTTTTCAGACCTGGGCTAACACCCTTGGACATTCACTCTGCCATTTCAGCTTTGTCTTTTTTCAATGTGTCCAACCAGCACACCTTTGGACTCATCTTTAATCACAAGCGTTCTTCAGGCAAAGCCCAAACCCTCCAAAGAGCGCATGTGGTGAGTCTCATCTTGAATTTTGTGACCAAACCCCAGAGCTAGATCGAATTGCTATAACAGGTAGCTTGTTATGCAATCAAAAACTAGGGTTTTTACTTATATTTACTAAACTAACTGTTTTGTACATTTTGTACAGGACTCAACAAAACCCATACAACCCATGAACAAGTTTCTTGATATCTACTGCAAATGTCTCAAAGTCATCATGGCAGTTTGCTTGGCGCTCATGGTCGTTTTGGTGTTTGGCAATGTGGTGTTGCGGTATGCCTTTAATTCCGGCCTCACCATTTCTGAAGAACTCTCTCGCTGGTTGTTTGTCTGGGTGACTTTCCTGGGGGCCATCGTGGCCATGAAAGAGGGCGCACATTTGGGTTCAGACACTTTGGTCTCGCGTTTGTCTGTGGCCAAACAAAAAGTATGTTTTGTGATTGGTCATTTTTTGATGCTTGGCATTTGTTATCTGCTCTTCAAAGGCTCGTACGAGCAAGTCATCATCAATTTAACAACCACCAGCGCCGTGATGGAGGTCTCCATGGCCATGTTCTATGGCTGTGGTTTGGTCTTGGCAGTGTCAGGCGCCATTATTTTGATCAATCAATTGGTGAGATTGGCGCGCGGTCAGTTGTCAGACGGCGAGTTGATTGGCATTCGTGAATCGGAAGAAGAACCGGTCGATGTGCCTGCGCCTGTGAAATAAGAAAGAACACCATGACCATTGCCGTCTTCTTAGGATCCTTGCTTGCCGCCATGGCACTGGGCGTCCCCATTGCTTTTTCCTTACTGATTTGTGGCGCTGCCCTGATGTGGCACATGAACATGTTTGACGCCCAAATTTTGGCGCAAAACGTCATTGAAGGTGCCAACAGCTTCCCATTGCTGGCCGTCCCGTTTTTCATGCTTGCTGGTGAGATCATGAACACTGGCGGCCTCTCACGCCGCATTGTCGATTTTGCTCTGGCGCTAGTCGGTCACATTCGTGGCGGTCTGGGTTATGTCACCATTGTGGCGGCCATTTTGTTGTCGGCTCTGTCTGGCTCTGCTGTTGCCGATGCCGCTGCTTTGACAGCCTTGTTGTTGCCCATGATGGTCAAGGCAGGTCATGACAAATCAAGAAGCAGCGGTTTGATCGCAGCTTGTGGTGTGATTGGTCCCATCATTCCGCCCTCCATTGGATTCGTTATTTTTGGCGTGGCCGCCAACGTCTCAATCAGCAAGTTGTTTTTGGCGGGTATTTTTCCTGGCATCGTTTTGAGTGCAGGCTTGTGGATCACTTGGTGGTGGTTGACACGTAAAGAGCATTTGGAACCGCCTCCTCGAAAATCGAAGTCTGAGGTGTTGAAGGCTTTGCGCGATGCCGGCTGGGCCTTGATGTTGCCGCTTATTATTTTGGTGGGTTTGCGCATGGGTGTGTTCACACCCACAGAAGCCGCCGTAGTCGCTGCTGTGTATGCACTCTTTGTGGCCACTGTGATTTACAAAGAACTTAAATGGCGCCAGTTGTATGAAGTCTTTGAAACAGCTGCTCGCACCACAGCTGTGGTTATGTTCTTGGTGGCGGCAGCCATGGTGTCAGCGTGGCTCATTACGGTTGCTAATTTGCCTGGCCAAGTGGTCACCTTATTGCAGCCCTTGTTGGACAACCCGACCTTGCTCTTGATGGCCATCATGTTGCTGGTCATGATTGTGGGCACGGCCATGGACATGACGCCCACCATTCTGATATTGACGCCTGTCTTGATGCCAATTGTTAAAGCGGCCGGTATTGACCCCGTTTATTTTGGTGTGTTGTTCATCATCAACAACTCAATCGGTTTGGTGACACCGCCGGTGGGCACAGTTTTGAACGTGGTCGCTGGCGTGGGTCGCATGCGCATGGATGAGGTCACCAAAGGGGTGATGCCCTTCATGGCAGTTCAATTCTTGATCATGTTCTTGATGGTGCTATTTCCATCGATCATCATGGTCCCAGCCCGATGGTTCTATTAACCCCACAATTTTCCATTCACTGCTTGTTCGGGTACGCCAAGCAACTGAATCTTTGTTCTGCGTACGACCATCAATTTCATCAGGAGACACAGACATGAAACGTGTTTTTATCAAGACAGTTTTGGCAAGCGTTGCTTTGGTTGCCATGGGCGTTGCTTCCGCACAAGAGAAAACCATTAAGTTTGCTAACCAAAACGCCGTAGGTCACCCCATTGTTCAAGGCATGGAAAAGTTCAAAGAGATCGTTGAAAAACAATCTGGCGGCAAAATCAAGGTCAATGTTTTTCCAGGTGGCGCTTTGGGCAGCGACCAAGCCAACGTCTCAGCCATTCAGGGCGGCGCTTTGGAAATGGCGTCCATGAACTCTGGTATTTTTGCCAGCCAAGTCAAAGACTTTGCAGTGTTTGATTTCCCCTTCATGTTTGCCAGCGGCAGGGAAGCTGATGCCGTGGTGGATGGCGCATTCGGTAAAAAAATGCACGCCAAGTTAGAAGAAAAAGGTTTGGTTGGCTTGGGCTACTATGAATTGGGCTTCCGCCACATGTCCAACAGCAAGCGCCCTATCACCAAAGTTGCCGACATTGACGGTTTGAAATTGCGTGTCATTCCAAACCCCATCAACGTGGACTGGGTCAAAGCATTGGGCGCAAACCCAACACCGCTGCCATTCCCTGAGTTGTATGCAGCGCTTGAACAAAAAGCGGTTGACGGACAAGAAAATCCAGTGGCCACCATCAACGGTGCCAAGCTGTTTGAAGTGCAAAAGAACTTGGTTCTGACAGGTCACCAATACAACCCACAGTCAGTGGTCATCAGTAAAAAATTCTGGGATACGCTGTCTGCTGCAGAAAAGAAAATCATCTCTGATGCGGTGGCTGAATCTTCTAAATTCCAGCGTACAACTGCGCGTGCATTGGAAGCAGGTACCTTGGAAGGTCTGAAGAAAAATGGCATGGCCGTGACCACGTTGCCAGAATCTGAAATGGCCATCTTGCGTGAAAAAATGAAACCAGTCATTGCCAAGCATGGTGAACCCATCGCTGCCACAGTGGCTGAGTTGCAAGCCGAGTTGACCAAATTGCGCAAGTAATTCAGGTTTCAACCAGGTCCAAATCAATCAGGTCCTACAGTAGACCTTTATGTCATTTCATTGCGAAGTCTCTAAGCTTGTCTTAGAGCTTCGCATTTTTATTTGCGCATTATGAACATCGACGGTAACACTGAGCGGATCGCCCACATTGGCTATCCAACGCACAGTTTTAAATCACCCCTGATTTACAACCCTTATTTTGAGAAAGAGGGTATCAATGCATTGGTGGTGCCGATGGGCTGTCAGGCAGCACATTACCCTCATTTTTTAAAATCAGTCTTTAACTTG
>JACCDZ011647739.1_pt1 | contig 25421 bp, 16 predicted proteins | sample 7449551 | NCBI WGS metagenome assembly JACCDZ01 (sample SAMN15323452, study PRJNA562643) | freshwater metagenome | isolation source: river surface water | place: USA:Blue River Watershed | collected 2017-08-18 | reverse complement strand
GGATCAAAGAAAGCAGATTGATTTTGGAGTTCAATGAAACCCAAAAGAGCGGGATCGTTGAGAATTTCGCTGTTGGTATATGTCGGCGCAAATTGAAAAACGGCAACGGCGATTCCAGGATCATAAGTAACCCCAGGAATGCTCATATCAGCGGGTGGAGTGACAGGTCCAAGAATATTCATCAATAGATTTTCATTGGGACATAAAATCCCATTAGATAGATTTTCATTGGTTGATACGGCAGCCATATTGGCCTGTCCCAACATGTGACTGATGAAAATTAATAGTGTGAATAAGGCTGTGATACAACTCTTCATTGTAACAAATTTAGGCCTAAAAAAAAAACTTCCCGGTAGTTACTCCGGGAAGTTTCAACTATGAAAAGTGTACAAATGCTTATCTAATTACGGTGACAGAACCATTGTAAAGTTGAGTATCATCTAACCCTTCCAAGGTTACTTCCATTGTCCAATGATAAACTCCGCTCGTTACGTAATAATCTTTGAGGGTGTTGGAATTGGCATTCCAATACTCGTTGTAATCAGTGGTTTCGAAAATGATATTTCCCCATCGGTCAAATACTTTGAATAGATAAATTGTGATTCGGTCAGAACCTGAAATTACAGGACGAAGGGCCTCATTCAAATTGTCTTGATCAGCGGTAATGGCCGTCGGCATGTACACTGCAAATCCTTCTTTGATGGTAACGTTGTTACAGAAATTATTGATACATCCATTGAAATCGATTCCCTCAAGACAGACCTCATAAGTTCCAGGCTCCGTTACAGCCGAGAAATTAAATGTTGTGATTTGCCCTGAACCAGTTCCGTATCCAGCATAATCCCAATTCCATTGAGCCAAAGGAGAATCTGAACTGTTGATGAATTGGAATTGCGGATTGTCCATGGTTACAGATGAAGGAGTAGAATAGAAAGACACTTCAGGTAGCGCGAAGACTTCAAGGAAGTTGTTGTAGTTCGTTGTATCGATACATCCATTTTCATCTTGAATGATAAGTCGGATATCATACAAACCTGGAACGGTAAGCTCAGGTGTAAATCCAGAACAATCGCCATTTGTATCCTCCGTTCCATTCACAAACCATTGACAGTTGGTATTGGTACCTGCCCCAATACTTGTATTGCTCAAGTCAAACAAGAATGGAGTACAACCATCAGGATCAAGAGCTGTAACAACGGCATTCGTAGTGTCATGAATCACAAGTGGAACAGGTAATTGAGACACTTTTCCGCACTGAACGTTTGGCGCATTGGCAATGTCATACCAAAGGTCATAATTACCTGCGCCCAATATTGCGGGATTTAAGTTGTTCAATCCAATAATGCCATTGTCATTGGAATAAGTATCGTTCGCAACGTCATAAATACCAGCATGCCATTGGCCACCTGCAGGTGTTCCATTGGTAGTTAAGTTTACCATAGCACTGTTGGTACATTTGCTCAAATTCCCTGTCGTTGTGGGGAAGTAATCATCCAATACAGCAATTTGTACATGCTCAGACTCGATGCTACATCCTGGTGCAGGGATATTTGGTGTAAACGAAATTTCTAGATTGTTGGTATAGGGTGCAACTCCTGGATTTGTGTTGATTAAATCATAACTTGGTGTGAAAAGTCCTGTTGCACTATCGAAGTAGGCCGATAGAGGAGTGGTCAAAAGGTTGCCATTCCAGATTACATTCCATGTCCCAGGGATTGCAACATTGCCCAATCCAACTCCCAATCCTGTGAACTGCAATTGATCGGCTACATTGTTGGAAGCACACTCAACAATTTGTCCGGGCATTACGGCGGCTGGAGTGGTAGCACCATTAATGATTTGACCGACTATACCTTCAGTTGGTCCAACAAATGGTGTGGAAGTGAAATTTGCTGTGCAACCATAAGTGTCTTGAATATTCACATTTAAAACATTTCCAGTTACAAGATTTCCATATGTAAAGAAACCTCCAGAGTAGTTATTGCCATTGTAAGTTGTAGTAGCGTCATTAGCAAGATCACTAAGAACATTATCCAAAAGTGCATTTGCTGGATTGTCTGAAGTTATAGTCCAAGCAAATGGGTAATTTCCTGATTCTGCTTGGAAGATCATTTGACCATTTAAACAATCTTGACCGATTTGAGCGGTAGTAATTGGAGGAGGAAGAACGATGGTCCAATCTGTCGAAATGGCTCCACAAGGGGCAGAAACAAGCGGGTTGAAACTTGGGCCAAATCCGGTTTCAAACAATGGAGGCAAATATGAATCAAGCGCGGCATCATAAAATCCAGAAATATTAGCAGGCAAAGTACCTATTGCTGCAGGATTGTAGATCGTGATAATACGAGCACCAAATATTACGGGTTCGTCACCTACTACAACTGGGAGGTTTAAAAGGTTGACAATTTGGGTGGCTGAATTGAAACCAGCATCGTAAGTAAATGTCAAATCGTTGATGGTTGGAGCTGCAGTGAGGTCAAAATCCTCAATGGTCCAAAGCACTTGTTGTGTAGGGTCGTTTAGATCGAAGAACACCAATCCCAAACCTCTTTGGTGAGGTTTCATTACTGGATTATTGGCAGCATCTGTCTCGTACGCTATGGATGGAGGGTTGAAGTTGTCATTGGAGTTCCAATTCAAAGTCGTTCCAGTAGTACAAATGGCAATTTGATTGGCTCCAGCAACTGGAGTAGAAGCGATTGAAGTTGTGAATGTTCCAGCATCGGGGTTACATCCGCAATCACCAGGAACCACAAAATCAACAGTTGCTTGACATGGCGTTACAACATTGGTGAATTCGGCAAGAATAGTTGCTGTGTATGCTGCGGTCAATCCAGCTGGTGTCGGTGGAATGGCAACGGTAATATTCGGAATTGTAATGGTTCCGTTGGTTGGAACCACAGGTGTTGCGGGTGAAATAGACTGGTTACCTCCGGCAGGTATTGGAGAGAACGACATGTTGAAGTTGGCACCAGCTGGATTGTTGGCGATGGTCATTTCCAAATCCATTACGAAGTAGTTACTGTAACCTAGGCACTCTGAAATATTGGTAACCGTCAGGTCAGTTATGGCACAAGCGCATTGGGTTGGATTGAGATACTCAAAAGTAGCAGTATAAGGAACGGCAGGATCTGCAGCTGAAACTACAGGCGTGTTAAATGTGCATGCTCCGGTTGTAAATGAGAAACTGAATTCGTGATCCACAGCCGGGACATCCAATATTGTTACGGGAACGATACCACTTGCTGGAACTGATGCAATGGGTAACCAATTGGCACTAGCCCCGTTCGGGTTTCCAGTTATGTTAACATTGACAGGTGCTCCATCCATAAAGAAATACACACCAGTGGCATTGATGGTAGAAGCGCCAATAAGCTCCAAGTCAAATTCAACATCGTTCGTTGGTCCAGCTGTGGTTACTGAGCACGAGTTTGGAATTTCCATAAAGTTTTGCACATCCACCATGGGTACTTCAACTTGCACACCTGGATCTGGAAACAAACAAGGAATCACAGCACCTGTTGTAATATCAGTCAAAGAAAAAGTGATATCACAGAAGCCATCGCTATTGGTTCCTGGAGCCAAACCATTGATTGGTCCAAAAATTCCGAAGTTGTATGTAGAAGAGTTTAGAGTAGTAATGTCCGCCATGCTGTTGATGTTGACGACGTTTCCGCCTCCACATTCGTAGCTGATGTCCAATGCCGAACCAAAGGGCAGGTTGGCATCGTTGATATCCAAGGAGATGTCATAGAATACAGGTGCTGTTCCTGTCGGCGGCATGGGTTGACAAGTAAATGCAGTTACTGTTGCATTTAGCAAGCATCCACATGGTTCAGGAGATTGATATGTCCCCGTAACTACGCATGCAGGATTTGAGCTAAATGAGAATTGAACAGTATGTGAATCGCCGTCAGAAAAAGCAGGAATTGTAAAGTTGTAAGGCGACGAAGCGGGAGCGGGTATGGAAAGCAACTGTATAGATCCACCGGTTGCATCATTCACTGAAGTGACGATTAAGTTTCCTAATCCAGCGCCACTGAAATAAATTTTACCAGAAATGGTGTGGTAACCATTTTGAAGCGGGGTAGCATCGTCTTCGTCACAAGGCGAGGGCTCGACACAACCAAACAAAGCCAAATTACAACCGCCGGCTGTTGGAGGAGTGTAGGTGAACGGCTCTGTTGGGCATCCAAAAGTTGATCCGAAACTTCCAAATTGACTGTCACCACCAGCGGTAATTGACACGTTAACATTGGTAAGGCTTAATAAAGAAGTTTGGAAGCAAAAGTCCATCACACAAGAACCAGCGTCTCCCCAATCGTCTCCGCCATTTCCGTTGTTGTTATAGTCATAGTAATAACCAAAACCTGCAGGAATTGCACTTCCTCCTGTAGGATTGATACTCGTTTGCCAGATCCAATCACCAGGACCGCCATTGCATTCTTGAGGAAATTGGCTTGCTACCGGAGTAGGATTGGCCCAACTTGAACCCAAATCGATGGCAAATCCATCCAACCAGTCACCTGAAGATTGAGTGTAGTCTAAAGTGTAGCAAATTTGAACGTTATCGCCTACAGCCAATCCATTGGTGTTGTTTGCAGGAGGGTTGCCACTGCCTACTACCTGGAATGTTATTGTTTGCGCACCAATACAAGCGCTAGAGGGCGGCACAGCGCATGTACAATCATCCTGTACTACTTCCCCAGAGGTACTCGGGTCGCCGTCGTCACAAGGCGCGTTAATATATACTGCTGCGCAATTATCGTCACAATCTCCAACATTTAGGATATATCCAGCAGGCGGTGAGCAAGTTGAGACAACCCCATTTGCATCACCGTAACCATCTCCATCCAGATCGGGGGCATAGTTTTGAGGAGTTGCACAATCCGACGCGTTGACATTGAAGGAGGATAAATTATTAGCTCCGCTAAACATCCAAATTTGAACGTAAACCAATGTGCCTGCAGCCCCATTAATTGTTAGTTGTGGCATAAGACCAGTTCCGCTGTCATCATCACAACCAACTTGCGTAAAACTATTATTACTAGAGTTGAATGTATATGCAGCCATACCGGGATCGCCTGTTCCTGTTGGCGAAATGAAAAGTTGGCCTGATGCAGGTATCTGCATTAATATCCAAGCATCTGGATTTTCACTTCCAACAAAGTTTCCAGCACATCCTGGCGCGGGGGTTACAGTGCTCACTGTAAAAGGACCACCACTTGAATTTGGAATTGTTCCACCTGCCGTTGGGTCAAAAGGTACATCGGTGGCAGGGTTGGGGTCATCTGTTAATTGACCTTGTGCCAATTGAGCGGTGAAAACGCCCATTAGGACTAAGATGGAAATGGAAAAACGAGTTAAGGCTATGTTAGGTTTTTTCATGGTCGTAAGTATGCTTCGCGAATATAAATTAAATTAATTGTCACTTCGTAAATTCATTACGATAAGGTAGGTCAGTTTTGTAAACAAATTAATGACTATGCAAAACATACCTTTCTATTTAAAAGACGACGGAGCACAACAATATGTTGCTTGGCAATCGGATCAAGTTGAACGTCAAGCAGGATTGTTGGCCTTTATGGGTGGCCAATGTATGATTCAGCCTATGAAAGATGGAAGATGGCACATCATGAATGGACCATTGGGAAGATGGCAAATCGTGGATCAATTGGACATGTTTGATTGGCAAGTACTCAAGGCATTTTGCTCTTTGGGGGAGGCAGATCAACAACGGATGAGGATTTTCATGACGCAACGCGCAGATCGTTTTTCAACTATGCTGCACGTCCTTCCGCAAAATAATGTATCGTGGAAAAATTCTTTTTTGATTGCATTTTCAAAAATGCTGCAAGAATGTGAGGCATGAGTTAAATTCGTCCAATGCAAATTAGACGGAATTTGAACTTGAAATTTGGGTTTGTTGGCGTGTTGATTTTGTTTTTATCCATGTCCATACAAGCGCAAGAAAGCAATAAGGATAAGAAAAAAGAAAAGAAGACTTATGCGCCTTCATTCACGGTAAGAACATTACGAGGTCCTGTTACTTTTGATACGCGGTACAGCAAGTTTAGATTTGAAACCACTTTTGACTCCAAGTATACATGGTTTTCTGGTAACGATGCCCGATACTTTGGAGGCAAGTTGGGGTGCAACATTCGTCGTGTAACGCGATTGGGTTATAGCTTTTACTCTTTTCTAGGGGGAAGTAATTTCAGAGAGGTTGAGGGGCGGTCATTGGGTTTTGATCATGTCAATGTGATGAGCAGATACCAGGGAGTATATCTGGAGAGATCGGTGATATTATTGCCACGAACTGAATTGAGTGTAGGGGGATCGTATGGTGTTGGCAAATTGCGCTTCAAGCGCTATTTGGATTCAGGGAGAGATTATTTTGATTTGGAAAGATTGAAATACCACTATATCGAAACATATGTGCAGGGCACATTGCGTGCGACCTATTTCATGACACTTTCAGGCGGAGTAGGCTATCGTTGGGCTCTGTCCGAAAAAACAGAACCGTTATTGTCTTCATGGGTCAATGCGCCTTACGTAAATTTTTCTGTGGGAATTAGTGTTTGGCGTATGTTCGCCGGGATTTTTAGTCAAAATATTCGGGAGGTTTATTGATGTCAAAAGAAAGATTATTGGAATTGCGGTCGTTGTTGCACGAACACAACTACCGTTATTATGTTTTGAACCAACCAACGGTTTCTGATTTTCAGTTTGATCAATGGATGAAGGAGTTGGAAGGATTGGAAACTTTTTATCCAGAAATGCAAGATGATAATTCACCTTCAAAACGGGTGGGATCAGACATTTCTTCCAAATTTGAAAAAGTGGAGCATGTGCGACCAATGCTGTCATTGACAAATTCATACAGTGAAGAGGAGGTAGCGGATTGGGTGCGCAGAATAGATGAATCGGTGGGTGGCGAGATAGATTACGTGTTGGAATTGAAGTACGACGGCGTAGCCATTTCATTGCATTACGAGGATGGGAAATTGACCAGAGCCTTGACGCGCGGTGATGGAAAGGTTGGTGAGGATGTTACGTCGAATGTACGCACAATCAAGAACATACCGTTGCAATTGACAGGGGATTATCCGGCGTCATTTGAGATTAGGGGAGAAGTTTTTTTACCTCGCGATGCATTTGATAAAATGAATGCAGAACGTGCAGAGTTGGGAATGGACTTATATGCCAATCCCCGCAATACGGCATCGGGAACACTGAAGCAACTGGATAGTCGAGAGGTAGCCAAGCGACCTTTGAGGTCGTTAATGTATTTTGTGTTGGGAGAAGATGGCATGGCATCTACGCATACTTCTCGTGTTGAGCAGGCCATGTCGTGGGGATTTGATGTGCCGCATGCATCCAAGCGAATGATACAGCGCTTGAAAAGTGTAGAAGAGATGATGGACTTTATTCATTATTGGGATTTGCATCGACATGAATTGCCTTTTGATATCGACGGAATAGTCCTTAAAGTGGATAAGATTTCCTTGTGGGATGAACTTGGAATGACGGCTAAAAGCCCACGATGGGCAACTGCTTATAAATTCAAAGCTGAAAAAGTTTCCACGCAATTGGAGGTGATTACCTATCAAGTCGGTAGAACTGGTGCCATTACGCCGGTGGCAAATTTGACACCTGTTTTTTTAGCTGGCACCACAGTGAAACGTGCATCATTGCACAATGCAGATCAAATCGAGAAATTGGATATCCGAGAAGGCGATTGGGTATTTGTAGAGAAGGGGGGTGAGATTATTCCCAAAATTACGCATGTGGATTTGAGTCATCCCCGCGGAAGCGAATTGCCTCACCAATATATTACAACATGTCCTGTCTGTTCTTCACCTTTGATAAGGGTGGATGGTGAGGCACAGCATTACTGCACCAACCGCGATGGTTGTGCACCGCAGATTATTGGCAAGCTTGAACATTTTGTTTCAAGGAAAGCGATGAATTTAGAGGGTTGGGGAGTCGAGACTTTAACAGCCTTTTATCAATCAGGACACGTTACGAATATTGCTGATTTGTTTGCTCTGAACTTATCCGAAATGGTAGGTTTTGAATATTGGGTAGAGGATGAAATTACAGGGGAGCGAAGAAGAAGGTCATTGCAACAAAAGACAATTGATAATTTGGTTGATGCACTCTCTTCATCTCGAAATGTCCCTTTTGAACGCGTGTTGTTTGCTATAGGTATTCGACATGTCGGAGAAACAGTAGCCAAGCGACTGGCCAAGTATTTTAAATCAATTGATAAGTTAATTTTGGCCACAACAGAGGAGTTGTTGAATGTCCCAGATGTGGGAGAGAAGATTGCTGAATCTGTCATTCATTTTTTTCAGCAATCCGCAAATTTGGAGGTTATCCAAAAGCTAAAAGATTGGGGATTACAATTCGAAATAATTGAAGAAGATTCAGCCGAGGAATGGGCGCCAGTTTTAGCAGGAAAGATCTTTGTCGTCAGCGGTGTATTCGCCCAATTTTCAAGAGACGGATTGAAAGAAGATATAGAGAAAAGGGGAGGGAAAGTGAGCGGTAGTATCTCATCGAAGACAAGTTTTGTTGTAGCAGGTGATGATATGGGTCCATCCAAAAGACAGAAGGCAGAGGAACTAAATATTCCCATTTTAAATGAGCAGATGTATTTAGATATGATTCGGTCATGATGAGATTGCAATACCACAAAGGAAAAAATTTTGGAGATCAATTGAATCCAATGATTTTTAATTTTTTCCTACCAGGTTATTTTTCGGAAAACGCAGAATCACCAACGGTATTGGGAATTGGTTCTATACTTGGATTTTCTGAGAAGTTTCCGGGTAAAAAGATAGTATTGAGTTCCGGGTTCGGAGATGGAGCGCAGTCGACATATGGCGCTCTTCCTCAGCGGATGGAAGATTTTGATTTTATATCGGTTCGCGGTCCACTCACCGCGAAATTATTGGGATTGAGAGATGATCAATGGGTAACAGATGGTGCCATTCTTTTGGCGGCAATGGATTTGAATTTTCCGCCACGGACGAAACAGATTTCTTTCATGCCCCATTTAGGTAGTGAATCATTTTATGATCATAGAAAAATATGTGAAGCATTGAATTGGCAGTTTATAAGTCCCAGTGAGCCTGTTGATGTTGTGTTGGAGAAAATGGCGAATTCAAGTTTTGTGATAACCGAGGCAATGCACGGAGCAATTGTTGCGGATACACTTCGCGTGCCTTGGATTCCTTATGTTGGGTTCAAGACGATCAATTCGTTCAAATGGAGAGACTGGTGTGCATCAATGGAAATAGACTATGCACCCAATTATTTGATACCCTATTTTTCTAATGAAAAAATAGAGGAGTTGGTTCGACTGAAATTGGATAGCAATAGGCTAAAATTTTTGTCTCCAATTGTCGCCTCTGTTATGAGCATGTGGATGAAATGGGTTTGGAAAAAGAATATTGCGAAGCTTAAAAAACTTGGGGTGGAAGAAAATACCATTCTGAGTAAGGATGAGGTTTTTAAAAATCGCATAGAACGGATGTTGGAAAAGATGAATGAGTTTAAATTGAAATATCCCATTTAAATTATGGAATTGGAAGTGAAAAGAAAGCAAGAGAAGTTAGACGCATTTGCGCGGCTTTTATCTGTGATGGAAGATTTAAGGGCAGGTTGTCCATGGGATCAAAAGCAGACTTGGGAGAGTTTACGGCATTTGACCATCGAAGAGGTATATGAACTTGGAGATGCAATCTTGGACAGTGATCACGAAGAAGTGAAGAAGGAGATTGGAGATATTTTTTTGCATTTGGTTTTTTACGCCAAAATCGGAGAGGAGAAGGGGCATTTTGATGTCGCCGACGTCCTTCATTCGATATGCGAAAAATTGATATTTAGGCATCCGCATATTTATGGAGATGTTAGTGTGAAAGATGAAGATGAAGTAAAGGCCAACTGGGAAAAGTTGAAGTTAAAAGAGGGCAAGAAAAGTGTTTTAGAAGGAGTGCCCAAATCTTTACCTGCAATGGTGAAGGCGCAACGAATTCAAGAAAAGGCTCGAGGTGTAGGATTTGATTGGGATAATGAGTCGCAAGTTTGGGAGAAAGTGGTTGAAGAGATGAATGAGTTTAAGTTGGCTTGTGAAGAATTGGATGAGAAAGAGCAAATGGCCGAGCTAGGGGATGTTCTTTTTTCGGTTATTAATTATGCCCGATTCAAAAACTTGAATCCAGAAGAAGCTTTGGAAAGAACCAATAAAAAATTTATTTCCCGATTTCAGTATCTAGAAGAATGTATCAATCGAGATGGAAAGAATTGGGAAGAAATGAACTTGTCTGAAATGGATGTGTATTGGGACGAAGCAAAGAAATTGGGGCTTTAATTATTCTCTAATTTTGAAAAAGGCGATTCCATCAACCAATCGCCAATCTATAATTTCCCATCGTATCAATTTGGCCAATATCTTCTGAAGTATGGGTCTTTTGAGTCCGGACACTTTGGCGAGTTTGCTCAGAGTAGATTCACCTTGATCTAAAGCATGTAATAATGCCTGTTCCTTTTCAGAATAAAAGAATTTTTCAGGTCTTTCGTTTTCAGCAATGAGCCAGACATCTTTCATTACTGCTGGTGCAAGAATGTTTTGGTCATGATCCCTCAAAAACGCTTTCCATTCTTGATTTTCTATTTCCGCAAGGATAGGTTTTTTTACGGCTTCTAAAATTTGGACTTCTAGGACAACCTTGTCTTGAATCTTCCATGGTTGATAGCTCAATTGAATGGGGGGCTTACAATATCTTTCTGCTGCCCATTGGAGCATATGAAATTCTTCTTCTTGCTTGATTCCAGCAATTTGACCGTTGTCTTTAACACCTACAAGCAATCTACCTCCAACCGTGTTTGAGAATGCACTCAATGTTTTGGCAATTTTTTTTGCGTCGTCAATTCTGAGCTTGAAATCTTGTTGGAAATGCTCGCCTTGACTTATCCACTTTAGAATATAAGGTTCAGTTTCGTAGCGTTGACGCATAATTTAGCATTGTAAACTGAGAAGAGTAATGTCATCAATTTGCTCTTCTTGACCACAATAGTGCTTGATTTTTTCAGATAAATATTCGGGACCCTTTTCAAAAAAATCAGGTTCTTCCAACCAACTTTTGAGACCGCTCCACTTGAGTCGTTTTTTATTTTCACCACCCATGATATCGACAAGACCATCTGAAAATAGCATTACTTTCTTTCCTTGACATTGGATAATACCATTTGGAATCTCTTGCTCTATATTCAACATCCTAAAGAATCCCTTGCTCTTCGATATCATTTCAAATTCACCATTGTTTTCGACAACAATGTTGGAATTGAAATTGGCATAGTGTATTTCTTTTGTTGTTAAATCCATTTTAAGAACGCAAAAATCTACCCCGATACTTTCTAAAATTTCAGCTTTTTCTTGGGTGACTTTGTTTTGCAATCCACGGATAATTTCTTTGGTTGTAGAAACGACATCCAAATTATCTTGATGCGTGAGAATGTAGGTTTTGGCAACATCTATTACAAGAACAGAAAGCAATGCACCTGCCAATCCATGTCCGGTACAATCACCTTGAATAAGAAATGCAACATTTTCATTTCGATGCACCCAATGAAAATCGCCGCTAATAACTTTTAAAGGGGATTCGTACAAGTATGTTTTTTCAATTTCAGGTTTCAATTGATCGAGTGATGGAACAAATGCGGATTGAATCAATTTGGCATACTCAAGGCCTTGCATAAGTTCCAAATTCTTTTGATTCAATTCAGCTGTTCTTATGGCTACCTGATTTTGAAGGTCCTCGTTGAGTGCACGCAATTCGGCCTCTTGTGATTCCAAACGGCGCTCATTGTCATATGCATGAATGGCTTCAAGGATGGTGAGTTCAAGATCCTTGGGATACCATGGTTTTTCAATGAAATGAAATAAACCAGTATTGTTAATTACCTCAGCAACAGCCTTTACATCGGCTTGTCCTGTAAGCATTATTTTTTTGCATTTAGGAGCAATGTTACTCACTTGAATGAGTAGGTCGCTTCCTTTCATCGGATACATCAAGTAATCACTAATAATCAAAACCAATTCTGCATCTGCCTCAATGATGTTCGTGCATTCGTCCAAGGCCGATTGCGGATTGTCGACGGCAACAAGATTGATATCAGAAGGTAAAAAGCGTTTGAGATGATTGATCAAGACATTGAGAATGATGGTGTCATCATCCACGGCAATCATGTATCTATTGTTCTTTATGTATTGGCTCATTGATTTTCTAGATATATGCTCATTTCGTCGATACCCTTTCGCATTTTATTTACCAATTCTAACCCAGATATTGAACCTTGAGGTAACAATTTGTCATCGACTATGTAATTCCTAAAATCTTCAAGTTGAGCTAGTGCATCATCCATGCCCATGTTGTGTAAGTTGGGTCGCAATTCATGGAGCTTTGCCCTAATGATTTTTATATCATGCTCATATATGGCATTTTCTAAAACAGTTGCAATTTTTGATCCCTCTCTGACGAATAATTCAACAATGGAATTGACAATAGTCTCATCATCACCAACCAAATCTTTGATACGCGCCAATCCAAATGAAGGGGTATTGTTGTCTGCAATTTTTGTAGACAGTTGGTTTTGTGATGTCATTGTAGCTTGAGAATGGTTGTACTTTATCAAGGTTTCGATCAATTCATTCTCATTAAATGGCTTCACCAAATAACCATCCATTCCAGCATTGACACATTTGGTTTTTTCAGAATGCTGTGCATTTGCAGTGAGCGCTACTATAGGAGTTCGAATCCCCTTGGAGCGCATAATGGCACAAACCTCGATACCGTCAATTGTTGGCATTTGAATGTCCATGAGTATTAAATCGAATTTGTCTTTGTCGACAATCTCCAAAGCATGCAGTCCGTCAACGGCTTCTGTGACATGTATTCGATGTCTCTTCAAGAATGCTTGGGCAACAGCGCGGTTCAGGGCATTGTCCTCAACAACAAGGACTTTCATGTTCGCTATTTGCGTGTTTTTTAAATCCAATGTGGTAATCTTTTCATTGGCGCTCTCATCAGATTTTTGAACAGGAACTGTCAGTTTCACTGAAGTACCAATGTGTTTTTGGCTTTCGATTTCAACATTTCCCCCCATCATTTCTATGAGTGATTTGGTGATGCTGAGACCTAGTCCAGAGCCGCCATATTTTCTTGATATAGATTCGTCGGCTTGTGAAAATTTATCAAAAACGCGATTCAAATAATTGGGATCCATACCAACACCTGTATCAACAATGGTGTACTCAAGTAAGATTTTATTATCTGAAGTTGGTAGCATTTGATAAATCAATGTGATCTTTCCGACTTGGGTGAATTTTGCGGCATTGCTCAGGATGTTTAGAAGCGATTGCTGCAATCGATTGGGATCACCAAAATAGAGGTTGGACTCGTCAATATCTCCAATCAATTCAAACTCCAATTTCTTTTCTCTTATGCGGTCACTAATCAATAAAGCTGCATTTTTTGCAACAGATAACGGATTAAAAGTGATGTGTTCTAGACTTATTTTACCAGCCTCTAGCTTGGAGTAATCAAGCACATCATTGATGATATTGAGCAATGCTTCGCTAGCAATATTGGCTATGTTAATATATTCCTTTTGTTCTGGTGAATTGGCAATCAATTTGAGTTCACGAATCATCCCGACAATTGCGTTGAGCGGAGTTCTGATTTCATGGGACATATTGGCTAAAAACTGTGTTTTAAAATCAGCTATTGCCTCTGCTTTATTTTTATCTCTAACCAAATTGAGTTCTAATTCCTTTTGTTTGGAGATATCCCAATGGATACCAATTGAACCATGATCATTCCCATCGTTGTCTATGTTGGGAGCTCCGCTGATTAGCCACCATCGAGAATCGCCTTTTTTTGTTTTGATTTTCAATTCATATGCGCCGGCATAACCTTCTTGTCTTCTTTGATTGATTTCATCCATCATTGCTTTATTGTCTTCATCGAGCAATAAAGCACTTGGATCCCTGCCGAGCAATTCACTTAATGTGTATCCGCTCATTCTGCAGAAACTTGGATTGACCTTTTTAATTAAACCATCCTCTCCAACTTCTAAAAGTCCCAATTGAAAATGATCTAGAATTCTATTGAATTTTTTTTCTTGAATATTCAGTTGAGTGTCAAAATCGTTTTGAGTGGACTGATATTCAAAAATGAAAGCGCGATAGCTGAAATGGGTATCTAAAATTCCAAAGCTGTCTAGACTACATTTTTTGTTCTCCGCAATTTGCAAGGGAAGACGAATGATGGTAGCACCTTCCTCTGCAATGTCTTTGCAGGTTGCAGCTATTTGACTAATGTTCGCATTTCCTTTGAGTATGTTCTCAATTGGTTGATAAAACCAATCTTTCGTCTTTTCAAATAAAGGCAATTGGGGAAACCCTTCGTTTTGATAAAATATGACATGGCCATTGGGGAGCGTCAGAATACAAGCTTGATTTTCGGCATGTGAATTAAGTTGAGACTGCAATGGCTCAAACAAAACACTCAGCATACCATTGTGGATGCAAAAGGATGCTCGGAATGGTTCACCATCTATTCGACATTCAACTTCTCCTTCTGTTTGATGGACCCAGTTTTGTAAATGGAATTCAACCCATTTTCCGACAGATGAATTGTCAATAATCAGATTGTTGTAGGCTAAATTTTTGATGTCGCTATCTAAAGCAACCTCGAAAAATAAAGGGCTTCGAAATCCGTGAGGTGTATTTAATTTTTGTGCTGTCAAAGCAAAATCCTTTCTCTAAAAATACACCAAAATGGGGTAGGGTGGTTCTTTATTTTAAAAGGCTAGTCAATTCTTCCGAAAGAGGGGATGTTTTGGAAGGGAAATGTTTGACCCATTGGCCATCTGGCGAGATTAATATCTTGTTGAAATTCCATGAAATTTCAGCATCAGAAACACCATTCAATTGCTTATTGGTTAACCACTGGTAGACGGGATGTTGGTCTTTTCCTTTGACACTGATTTTTTCAGTAATCAGGAAAGTAACACCATAATTTTTTGAGCAGAAAGTTGCAATCTCTTCCGCAGAACCAGGCTCCTGTCCCAAAAACTGATTGCAAGGAAATCCTACGATGATCAATTTATCAGCATATTTTTCTTGTAAATCTTGCAATTGCGCATACTGCGGGGTATATCCACATTTAGACGCTACATTTACGCATAGTACAAATTTCCCTTTGAATGAATTGAAATCTACCGGTTCGTTTTCTAAGCTATTAATTTTTAATGAATAGAAAGGCATAACATCATTGGCGATCATATTGGTAGGTTTTTGCCAGCGACCTCTGAATCCAAAAAGGACAACCAGAATGGCCATTGCGATAAGTAAAAAAATAATTTTCATAATCTTAAAACTAATAGAAGCTTTTAAAGTTCAATCAATGATTCTTTTTTTGACGAAAACAGCAGGATTTCCTTGCCAAATTTCATAGGCGGGTACCGTGCTATGAATTAAGGAGCCAGCTGATACTACAACGTGTCCCTCTATTCGTGCACCGGGCAACAGCGTGGACTTGGCACCAATCCAAGCGCCATCTTCAATGGTAATGGGGTGGGTTGTCAGGTCAAAGCTTACTTTGTCCCAGCGATGATTTCCTGTGATAATTGTAGCACCTTGTGAGATGCATACATGATTACCGATGGTCACATTGGTTAAATTATCTATCCATACATTTTCACCAATCCAAGTGTGGTCACCAATATGAAGTAGCCAGGGGTGTTTGATGTTTAGTCCGGGACGAAGGATGCATCCTTTTCCAATTCGAGCACCAAAGCTTTTTAGTACAATGGCTCGAAGGAATGAAAATGGATGTGCACTTTTGATGAAAATAGAATTGACCACAAACCAAAGCGATCTTTTCAAAAATGAACCGGGTTGATATTCCGGATTGGCAAACTTTGAAAGATCGACTTTCTTCATGATAGAAAACCTTGGTCAATCATTTCGCGTCGCAATTTCTCACTGGTAGTAGAGGAAACTGGCACCAATGGAAGGCGAAGGAAATGTTCACAAATGTTGAGTTGATCCAAAACTTCTTTGATACCTGCGGGATTACCTTCTGCAAATAACAAGTGTATGATGTCCAAAAGGCGGTAATGGATTTCACGGGCCTCCGTTATTTCTCCATTTAATGCGTGATTGACCATCTCTGAAAATTCTTTTGGAAATGCATTACCTACAACGGAAATAACACCATCCGCACCGCTTGCAATCAATGGAAGCGTTAATGCGTCGTCGCCGCTAATCACCAAAAACTCTTTTGGCGTTTGTTGAATCACCGACATTACTTGCTCTACATTTCCTGATGCCTCTTTTATGCCAATAACATTTCTGCAATCAAATGCGATTCTACTTACAGTGTCGGGCAAAAGATTTACTCCCGTTCTTCCTGGAACATTGTATAAAATGATGGGGAGTTTGCTGCTTTCTGAAAGCACTCTATAGTGCTCATACAAGCCATTTTGGGTAGGCTTATTGTAATATGGTGTAACCGATAATATAGCAGTGATGCCATGGGTTTCAATCCGACTTAACTGAGCTGCAATGTCTTTTGTGTTGTTTCCTCCGATGCCAAGAACGATGGGTTTACGACCATTGTTACAAGCCATGACGGTGTCCAATACCAACTTTTTTTCTTCTTTGTTCAGTGTGACAGATTCACCTGTTGTGCCCATGACAACCAAATAATCAGCACCACCAGTAACCAAATAGTCCGTTAGTTTTTTTAACGCAGGAACATCAACTTCTCCAGCTTTTGTGAATGGAGTAATCATGGCTACTCCTAAACCTCTCAATTCATTCATTTTAATGCGTTGTTTCCTAAGTATATTTTTAATTGTGACAGGTATTGGTCAAAAACAAAAGGGGGCTTCATGATCAACATAAAGTCTGCAAATTTTTCAGCGCCGGAAGATTGCATGCTAATCTTCATCTTGGCTTTGCTTTCTTTGAATAGATAAAGAAGTGGGAGAACATTTCCATCGGATAAATCGATGAGCATGTCAAATTCCTCATTTCTAAATGCAGTTACCCGGGTTACGGGTCGTCTGTGCCAATTTAAATCATCTTGTGTAAAGTAGCCAAACTCTAATTTTTGTGATTGCCAAATGGGGAGCATCTTTTCTTTGGCGGGAACATAACCCAGTGCCCTGATATTTTTTACTTGATGCTTTTCTTTTAACTCTTTGGCAAAAGCTCTGATTTTATTGTACAACCTTTCATCATCATCCTGATAAAGTATTCCGATGTTTTTGGCAGTGTCAAAATTGAACGCATGTTTGATGCGCACAGGCTCGGAGATTTTCTTGAGCATTTGAAAACCTGCTTTTTGCTTTACCTGTTGAACAATTTTCATTTCAACAAAAATAACCAATAAAAATAATTTTTGATTCTTTACATTAGCAAATCACAAAATAATATTTCGAGATGACACAAAACACAAAGGGCTTATCCTTATTTGCCTTGATCATGATAGCCATTGGGAGTACGATAGGATCGGGCGTGTTCAAAACACCCACCGATATTTCTCAGGCCGTTCCCGATGTTTTTTGGATGACTATTTTGTGGATTTTAGGTGGGGTAGTATCCATGATTGGTGCTTTGGTTTTTGCAGAATTGGGTACCAAAATTACCCATGCTGGCGGTGTGTATTCTTATCTCCGCGAAACCATTGGTGAAATGCCTGCTTTCCTCTATGGGTGGTGCCTTTTGACAGTGGTGAGTTCGGGGACCATCGCAGCATTGATTGTTGTCTTTGCGGATTACATGCAAAAGTTTATTGGATATTCGGACGGGTTAATCCCTTTGGTTGCAGCGATTGGAATTGTTGTTTTGACTTTGTTTAATGCCTTTTCTTTAAAGGCTTCCGAGTGGTTTGCGAATATTGCCACGATATTAAAAATGATAGGGATTTTTGGTGTGATTATCGTGTTGCTTTTTTGGGGAACTTCACCAAATGAAGCCCAAGTTGTGGCGGTTGCTCAGGATACGGCATCATTCAACTGGGCCAAGGCCTTTGTTGGGGTATTGTGGTCATACACGGGTTGGCATTATGCGAGTTTTGTTAGTGGCGATGCAAAAAATGCGAAGCGAGACGTTCCACTGGCAATGATTTTTGGGACATTGACAGTGACCGTTATTTATGTTTTGTGCAATTTGGGTTACACACATGTGATGTCCATTTCTGAAATTCAGAGTACCAAAACGCTTGCTGCCGATGCGATGGAAAAAGTATGGGCAGGCTCCGGATTTTGGGTTTCAATCCTCATAGCATTGTCCGTCTTTGGTTGCGCGGGATTGTATATTTTGGCCACGCCGAGGATTATTCAGCAAATGTCAAAAGAGGGTGTGTTTTTTAAAACATTCGCGACAGCTCACTCAAAGTTTGGCGTTCCATTAAAAGCCATTGTGATGCAATCCATTTGGGCCATCGTATTGGTTTTTGTTTGGGGGAAATTTGAGGCATTGTATACCTATGTAACCATTACCGAGTGGTTCTTTTTATTGCTAACCGCCCTTGGATTTGTTGCTTGGGTGTTGATTAAGAAGAAAGAAACTTTTTCAACGCGATCTGCGGTTTTCATTTTCTTGTCTTTGATATTCTCTGTTGTTGTGACTTGGTTTATTGTGGCCAATGCGCAGTCAGACAATCCAGCGGTATACTATGGCCTATTGGTTATTCCAATTGGTATGGTGGTCTATTATTTCATGAAAAAGTCGTCTAGTTAGTTCAAGGAATATTCTCTTATATTCGCTGACAAAGTTCAGTGAAATGAGAAAATTATATTCGATCGGTCTTGGGGTAGGTATGCTTCTTGGCTTGACTTGTATTGGGGATTCGGCCATTGCTCAAGCTCCCAAGAAAGGTCTTTTTGGAAAAAAGAAACATGCGGCAGCTCCTGTTAAAAAGGAAGAGGACAAGTATGCGGACATTTTAAAGAAATGTAAGAAGGTTGAGGGGCTATTCAACTTGTACCGCGATACCACATCAGGAAAGGTGTACATGGAAATTAGCAAGGCTCAAGTGGGGCAACAGTTCATTTATTTCAGCCACATTGTTGATGCACCGGTTGAAACAGGCTACCACAGAGGTTCTTTTGGCGATAGTAAAGTGGTTCAAGTAGAGAAGTGGTTCGATAAAATTGCATTTGTGCATCAGAACACGCATTACTACTATGATCCAGCGAGTCCATTGAGCAAGGCTTCCGATGCCAATATCAATGATCCAGTTTTGGCTACTGAAAAGATTGAAGCTACCAGTAAGGATCAAACCAAATACTTGATTGACGGTGATGCTTTATTCTTGACTGAGAAAATGCAATTGATTAAATACCCAAGTCAGCCAGGTCAACCTTCTGCTTTGGGCAGTTTGTCAGCCAACAAGACACACATCTTACAAATCAATTCATACCCTGAAAATACTGAAATCAAAGTAGAGTATGTTTATGAAAACGGAAGTCCGCAAATGGGTTCAGATGCGTTAGCCGATGCAAGAAACGTATCTGTTCAATACCAACATACTTGGTTGAGTCTTCCTCCAGATGGTTATCAACCCAGAAGAGACGACCCTCGTATTGGTTATTTCTCAACTCAGATTGATGACATGACAACTTATGAAACCATCAATTATCGTGATGTGATTCATCGATGGAGATTGGAAAAAAAGAATCCTGAGTTGGCTTTGTCAGAGCCCGTAAAGCCCATTACGTATTGGATTGAGAATACAACTCCTTATGAATGGAGACCATTAATTAAAGAAGCTTGTGAGCGTTGGAACATTGCATTTGAGAAAGCTGGATTTAAAAATGCTGTTGTCTGTTTGGAGCAACCTGAAGATGCAACATGGGATGCGGGAGATATCCGATACAACGTATTGCGTTGGTCCTCTACACCGGCTCCTCCCTTTGGTGGTTATGGTCCTTCATTTGTTGATCCCCGGACTGGAGAGATTTTGGGAGCAGATATCATGTTGGAATTTGTAGCGATCATCAATCGTGTAAATGCAGAGAAATTTTTTAAAGGCAACTCATCCGAGAATGAATTTGGTCCACAAAATCGCAATCCATTTTTGTGCGCTGCCAATGGCATGTCTCAGCATCAAATGGCATTGGGATCTACTATCGCAGATGTATTAGGAATGGGTGATGCAATGAAGAAGGAAGTTGCTCGTCAGTTGATGTACCGTTTGATTTTGCATGAAGTGGGTCACACACTTGGTTTGACACATAACATGAGAGCAAGTACATTGCAGAAGTATGAGGACATCAAAAATGTTGAGAAGATCAAGAAGGAAGGATTGGCCAACAGTATCATGGAGTATCCAGCTTTCAATTATCAGTTGAACGAGAAAGATCAAGCTGCCTATTGCGATGAGTTTGTTGGACCTTATGATTGGTGGGTAATTGAATATGGTTACTCAGTAGAATCTACCGATCCCAATGAGGAAGCTGCAAGATTGAAAAAGATTACAGATAGAAGTGTTGAGCATCAATTGGCTTATGGTAATGATGCCGATGACATGCGTTCTCCAGGTCGTGGAATTGACCCAGATGTAAACATCTACGACTTGTCATCAGATCCCGTCGCGTATGCCGTTGATCGTTGTTTTATGGTGAACGCATTGGTTCCTAAACTCAAGGACAAGTTGGTGAAGGACAATGAGAGCTACCAAGAATTGATTCAAGCTTTCAATTCTGTTACAAACGAGTATAGCATTCAGTTGGGTGTTATGACCAGACAAATGGCGGGTGTTCATTACAATAGAGCTTTCAAAGGTCAAGCAACACAAGAACTTCCATTGACTCCAGTTTCTTTGGAAAAGCAAAAAGCAGCAATGAAGGCATTGTCACAATATGCTTTCGCACCTAAAGCATTTGATGAATGGGGTTCTGTTTATGCATACATGTTGACACAAAGACGTGGCTTCAATCACTTCTCCGACAACGATGATCCAAATATCCATGGGCGTGTATTGTCTATGCAAAAAGGTGCGTTGTCTCATTTGTTACATCCCAATGTTTTGCAAAGATTTTCTGATGCAGCGATGTATGGTAATGCCTACAAGTTGGATGTTTACATGAGTGATTTGAATCAAGCGATTTTCGCAGAGGACTTGAAATCAAGTGTGAATACTTTCCGCCAGAACTTGCAGATGGAATATGTAAATCGTTTGATCAAAGCATTGGACCCTAAAAATGGATATGACCATGTATCAAAAGGAATGGTCATTTATTCATTGAATCAAATTGATGGATGGATGAAGTCCAATCCCGGTAATGATGTACTTACACAAGCGCATCGCGCGCAAATCCGTTTGGCAATAGAAATGTCCAAACAACCGTAAAAAGTTGATTTTACAAAAAAGGGCTGCGAATGCAGCCCTTTTTTATTTCTTCTCGTACACCCGTATGTTGTACCAATATTTGTTGAGTGTCAAAAAAGGTTTGTCTGGTTCTACAACCATCACCAATTGAAAAGTTGAATCTTTTTCTATTTCCTCTTTGAATACTTGCTCTTCATTTGGGCCAAAGTGACCATCCCAAACGATGATATCTCCCTTTTGGGCTTTGCGCCAATTGTGCAATCGGTCATTGATGTTGGTATCAAAAGGGTCAATGTCCAAAAGCAGATTGATGTAGGGGTGAGCAGTATATGTTTTCTTCCCGTCCATCTCATATGTAGATATTAATTGGGTGTACAATTTTCTATTCACCTTTTCTTCAGATCCCATGTTTGGAAATACACGGATTTCTTGAAACGAGAAAAGACGCATAACAAAAGGTGCAGCAATCACCAATGAAATGAATATCCATTTGTTTCTGGATTGAGCGAAAAAAGTTCGCTTTTCTTCAAGACGTTCCCAACCCATAACTGCAAGAATAGCAAATGGAACAGTAATGACCATCATTACACGGATAAGTCCCAGCGATGCCCACATTCCCAACCACCACAAAACGGTATGCGCCATGAAGTATCCCCAGAAGCTACCGAGAATCAACCAAAATTTAATTTGCTGTTGGGATGTCCAAACTTTTGTTTCGAATACTTTAGGGACGCTCGGAAAATTTTTCCAAGTCTCGGAAAGAACCAATAAAAACGGTATGCCGAACATGGGCACAGCAAGAATAAAGAAGTGAAAGAAACTACCACTTCCATATACTTTGATGCCCGTGTTGATGTATGGATTGTTGTCAAAAATCCACAAAGCTTTTCCGGTAACAAAAAAGCCCAGTGTATTAAAGATCAATGTGCCCAACAAGAGAACTGGAATCTGCTTCCAACGTTTGGAGAACAAAAAGAATATCATAGCAAGTAGTACCATCACGAAACCTTCACTTCTCGCAAATGGCATAAAACCTAGAATCAAGGCAGCCAATGTCCATTTGTCTTTGGTGGCATAGTACAAGAACAAAATCAGAAAAATTGCGCAAATGGGCTCAGTAAGTCCGGATTTAGAGTTCCCCAATAGAATAGGAGTAAAGAAATAAATCAAGGTCACCCAATGCGGACGACGAATATTAAAGTGCTGAGCAATTTTAAAAGCCAAATGACCACCCCATAGAATTAGCGCCAAGTTGGCTAGGTTAACCGCCAAAAATCCCCATTGTGCAACAGGAGAAAAAAGAATGGTGAAAAGTGGTTTTCCCCATTGATCCATCAACAGTTTAGGATGGTCCCATGAGTATTTTGAAATTTGGTAGTGTGTGATGCTATCAGCTCCACCATTAAAACCAGGGCTAAGCCAGATGTTGGCAATGTAGAGCAAAAAGGCAATGATTAAAATGATACGGTGTGTTTCCGCTGAAGATGAAGTTTTCGTCATGCCGCAAAAGTAAGCTTTCTTTTTTTCTAGAATAATCCAATGGACACAATAAATAATTGATTTTCTATGAATTGAAAGAAATAAAAAATAACTTTATGGCACATTTAACGCCTATGAAACGTTTTCTATTTCAATTGATTATTGTATTTGTGATTTTTAGTGTTTCGGAATCTGTACGGGGTCAATCTTTCCCTTTTCAAACCAGTCCAACCGGTTCCTATGTTCCGGCTCCCCATATTTTTCAGGATCCATCCACGTTGATTCAGAAAATGGGAATGCACTATTCGGCATGTGAACTAAAAATGCGTGCATCTTCCAAACTGGGATCGATTACGTTTGGTTCATCGAATACTGCAGGTTTGAATGCCGGAGCGGTTGTTAATGTATATCTGGATAATTCCCAATATTGTGATCTGAGAACTTGGAGATCTTGGACAGATGTAAATGATAGTATTGATGCTTCAGGTCAAGCGCAATTGGTGATTATTAACGCTACCAATTTTAGATTGGTATTTTCTTCCGCACTCGCAAACTCGTTTGTTTACGAGGGAGGAGGGTTGGACGTTTTCGTTGAAGGACTGGGTCAAGTATCCACAGAGACTTTATCTGGTTTCGAAAGTGCGGGCAATGTAGGATTTTGGGGTTTAAATTTACCTGTATTTGGAACCAATGTTATTCGCCCCGTAATGGCGGGGAATTACGCCTTAACTACCCAAAATATTCCACCCACGTGCATAAGAACGGTGACTTGTTCCAATCAGACCCAATATTGTCCTGGAGAAAGTTTTTGTTTGTACTTGAAGAAACAAGATGGTGTTTTTGTGAATGATGGTGGCTTATCTTTTTCTTGGGAAAGTACAACGACGCCTTGTGACGCAGCTTCATGGACATCGGTGCCTGCCTCGAGCAGTTGGAGCCTTCAATTGGCGGCGCCCTCCTTATCGGGCACTTATTATTACAGATGTAAAATAACGGATGGTGCTAGTTTATACTATTCCAGTTTGTCAGGAACATGCAGTGCCGCAGGGTGCAATGATTATTTTTCCATTACCGTCATCCCAGCCTTGAACACTTTGGGTTGTTATGATGAACCGGATATTGAAAGTATTTCGCTTGGTGCAAGAATTTCAGAAGTTGAGATGAAAGTAAATGGTGCACTGCTTTTGAAGTCCAATACCAATTTTGTCAACGGTGTTTGTACCACAGGAGCGGATTTTTATTCGGTGTATGCCCGGCCGAATTCTGGATCTTCATTGACATCCATTATTGAAGCTCCAATCATTAGTCCAATCAATTCTTGGATGGATTTTTCTGACGCATTGGCCGCAACTGTTATACCTGAAGTTCATCCTGGTGATTTGATTGATTTCAAAGTTCGAATGAGCAATTGTGATAAACCTCAATTGTTCAATCATGCAGTGCGCCTTGAATTTGATTGGGATAATAATCAAACTTTTGAGTCGATTTATGATTTTAATTTTTCAGAGGCAAACCCTGTGTTGTCTTATTACCAAGGATCTACAGAGTCTTTGTTATTGAATCCTTTGGATGCAGATTCGGTGGTTTATCAAAAGAGTTTTACGGTTCCTTGTGATATTGTATGCGGTAACAATGTGGTCACAAAGTTCAGGGTGTCCTTAAAAAGATTACCTACTGGATGGGGTGATGCAGAAGATTACGCGATCAAATCATTATGCAATGATATTACCATCAATTTTTCGGGAAGCAGCACCATTTGTCAAGGTCAGTCTAAGTTGTTAAGTGTTGGAGTAGGAAGTACATTTCAATGGAACAAAGATGGGGTCCCTATTACTGGAGCTACCAATAGTACTTTCTCCGCGAGCCAGAGTGGAGCGTACACTGTGACGGTTCAAATTGCAGGTTGCAACTACACATCTGGAGTTGTAAATATTACAGTGGATAATGTAATCGTAAATGCAGGATTGGATTTTACAAAAACGTGTGTGACCAATCCTTCGGGATCTGCAGTTGGGGAGTCGAGTTCTTCGGGATTTACCTATGCTTGGTCACCAAGTTCGGGATTGAGTTCAGCTGCCATTTCCAATCCGATTGCTAATCCAAGTTCAACAACCACTTACACATTAACCAAAACCAATTCAACGACGGGATGTAGTTCTTCTGATCAAGTATTGGTGACGGTTGATACAACGTTACCGACAGTTAATGCAGGATCGGATTTTACGAAAACGTGTGTGACGAATCCTTCGGGATCTGCCGTTGGTGAGTCGAGTTCTTCGGGATTTACTTATGCTTGGACACCAAGTGCGGGATTGAGTTCAGCTGCCATTTCCAATCCGGTTGCTAATCCAAGTATTACAACCACCTATTCATTAACCAAAACCAATTCAACGACAGGATGTAGTTCTTCGGATCAGGTAGTGGTGACGGTTGATGCGACATTACCGACAGTTAATGCGGGGTTGGATCAAAATGTTTGTGCTGGAGATATGGTTACTCTTTCTGGTAGCGGCGCATTGACTT
>JACCDZ010162564.1_pt1 | contig 25438 bp, 24 predicted proteins | sample 7449551 | NCBI WGS metagenome assembly JACCDZ01 (sample SAMN15323452, study PRJNA562643) | freshwater metagenome | isolation source: river surface water | place: USA:Blue River Watershed | collected 2017-08-18 | reverse complement strand
CAATAATTCTGGTTCTTGTTGAGAATGATTGGCTACGTAATTTTCTAAATCTTCTGAAATGAAATGCATTATTCTATAAATTTACAAGTGCAAAAGTACAAATTCAAAAACTAAATAAATCAAAAAATAAAAAACACTAACTTTGCATCATGCAAGCAGACAAAAAAGACATCAGGGCTTTATCCAAAGAGCAACTAAGAGAATTTTTCATAACTAACGGAGACAAAGCCTTTCGTGGGAATCAAATTTACGAATGGTTATGGAGCAAAAGCGCCCATTCATTTGAAAATATGACAAATGTTTCAAAGGAAACTCGCGCTATGTTAGAAGCTAACTTCGTAATTAATCATGTAAAAGTCGACACGATGCAACGTAGTGAAGACGGAACAGTTAAAAACGCCGTTCGTTTACACGATGACTTAATTGTAGAAAGTGTACTAATTCCAACAAAAACAAGAACAACTGCTTGTGTATCGAGTCAAGTTGGTTGTAGTTTAGATTGTAATTTCTGCGCTACAGCTCGATTAAAACGCATGAGAAATTTAACACCAGGAGAAATTTACGATCAAGTGGTGGCGATTGATAATGAAAGTAAATTGTATTATGACAGACCACTTTCCAATATTGTTTTTATGGGAATGGGTGAACCACTTATGAATTACCCCAACGTAATGAAAGCCATTGACATGATTACTTCTGATGAAGGATTAGGTATGTCGCCAAAACGCATTACAGTTTCTACTTCTGGCGTTTCGAAAATGATCAAAAAGATGGCAGATGATGATGTGAAATTCAATTTAGCGGTTTCCTTACATTCAGCGATTGAAGCTACTCGAAATGAAATTATGCCTTTCACCAAAAGTTTTCCTTTACCCGAATTACGTGAAGCTTTAGAATATTGGTACAAAAAAACGAAAAGCAAAATTACCTATGAATATGTAGTTTGGAAAGGAATTAATGATGACAAAGCGTCCATTGATGCTTTGGTGAAATTCTGCAAATATGTGCCTTGTAAAGTTAACTTAATTGAATACAATGCAATTGATGATGGCGACTTTCAACAAGCTAGTGAACAAGCTACAAAAGATTACATAACCGCTTTAGAAAAAAATAACATTGTGGTTAAAGTTAGAAGAAGTCGTGGTAAAGATATTGATGCCGCTTGCGGACAATTAGCAAATAAATCATAAAAAAAGAGAGCATTTTGCTCTCTTTTTTTATTTAAGTAATATTTTAATTAGTTCCCAAAACCAATTCTACAACCTAATTGGAAATTAGGAATAGTTTCTTTTACAGTATTTGGTTTTAAATAATAATTATAGTTTCCTGTACCTGAATTATATTCATAATTTTCAGTTAAGAAATCATGTTTTACAGAAGCAAAACCAATTCCTAAAAAGTATTCAAAACTAATATTTGAATCCCAAAAAACTTGTTTAGCAATAGTTAAAGCTAAACCTGATTTAGTTCTTGAATCTTTTTCACCAATTATATTATAATTTGTTGAATTATATGATTCATTAGTATATTCTCTATTATTTGTTCTTGAAAATAATTGAAGTCCGAAAGACCAACCTTCAATAGCATCATAATCTGAAGAAGGATAAAATTTAATTCCACCTCTAAAAGCAGTTCCCATTGCAGCTTTAGTTGTAAAAGTAGAACCATCTCCTGTATAACCATCATCGAAAATACCAAAGTTTTCATATAAACCGTAAGTTATACCTGCCGAAGCCTCTACACTTAATTTTTTGGCGAAACGATATTCCGCAATCACTGGAAATTCTCCAGAAATATAACTAAAAATATCCGTTTTCACAGTCCATTTATAAGCTTCTGAAACAGCTTTCATACTTGAAGACGGTGAATATACTTTGATTTTACTTGATGTTTGTTCTGTAGCACCATTAGTTTGAGCAAATGAAAAACCAGAAACTAGCAGACTCAGAAAAATAATTTTTTTCATGTTAAATATTTATTAAAAATTTTGGCAAATATATATATATTTGCTCAAATTTATTAATCACCTAAATTAAATCATGAAAAAAATCTTATTTACCTTACTTGTTTTATCACAAGTAGCTATTTCTCAGGAAATTACATTAAAATGGGCGGAAAAAATCCCAACCAAAGGTTACATCTCAATCTTAGGAGGAAAAAATGGTTTGTATTACACAACACATACAAATAAAGAAGATCAGCTTATTGGACGTACTTACGACAGTAATATGAACTTGAAAAATGAGAAAAACATTACTTTTAATTTAGAAGATAAAAAATATTTTTACGGAGGTGCTTATTTCTTAAATAACAATATTTTACACTTCATTACTGAAAGACAAAAAAAACAAGACAAAACGTTTTTATACACCGGATTCAGTGACTTTAGCTTAAAAACTTTAGACAAACTAAATATAGTTGACGAAGTAAATGATGATGAAAAATCTATTAATTTTGGATTAAGAAGTATTTCGCCTGACTCTACAAAAGTTTTGATTTATCATGAAAACACAGGAAGAAGAAAAGATCCAAATGTTTTAGTGTATAAAGTATATAACAGTAGTATTACTGAAGTTATCAATGAAGGTGCTGCGTCATTGCCAATTAAATCAAAAAATTATAGCACGGAAGAAGTACGTACAGATAACGTAGGAAATGTTTACATTTTAGCTAGAATTATTAAAGAAAAAAACGAAAGAGCAAAAGGACAAAGTGACTATTACTACAAACTAGTTGTTTTCGCAAAAGACAAAACTATTAAGGAGTTTGATTTTGACTATGCTGATAATGATATTTCATACATTGATATGATTCCAGGAAAAAACAATACTTTTTTCTGCACAGGATTTTTAACGAACCTAAAAGGTGGAAAGAAGAAATTATTATCAGACGAAATGTTTTTCGCAACTTTAGATTGCAATACTTTAAAATTAAGTGAATCTAAAATGATAAAAGTTCCTGGTTTATATCCTGACGAAATAAAAAGAAGTGAAGATTATGTACCTTATAAAATCAGAGCTATTTATGAAAAAAGTAACGGTGGTTTTTCAATTGTTGCTGAGCAATATAAATTAGTTGTTACCACTCATACCACTCAATACGGTACAACTACACATTACACTTATTACTATTGTGATATTGCTTGTATTCAAACAGATAAAAGTACAAATATTGAATCGATTACAAGAATGCCAAAATATCAAAAAAATGCTGGAAATCCATCCATAATTTCTACATTTAAAAACGATAAAACTTATGTTGTTTATGAAGATCTATCTTCTAACTTAGCAGCAGAAAGTGATAAGAAAACTAAAAGAAGTACAAAAACACTTTTTTCTTCTGACTCAAAAAACTCTTTATTTTTATTTACAATTGATGCAGAAGGAAAACCTTCTAAAGAAGTCATTTATGATTATAAAGAAAGTAAAATCAAACCAAGAATTATGACAAGTAGAGCAACCAATAATGGTGAGATTTTATTAAACGCTGATGACCAAATTGGTGTTCTTAAAATTGGAAAATAATACATTTAAAAACTCCTTCGGGAGTTTTTTTTATTTCTAGATTTCACTACATTTGTTACTACATGAAAATCACCGAACAAATCAAAGAACCCATAACCCATGAAATGGAACTTTTCGAAAAAAAGTTTCAAGAGGCTATGTCTTCTAAAGTGGCGCTACTAAACCGAATTACACATTATATTGTAAATCGAAAAGGAAAACAAATGCGACCAATGTTCGTGTTTTTAACTGCTAAAATGGTTTCTGGTGGCGAAGTAAACGATAGAACATATCGTGGTGCTTCAGTTATTGAATTAATTCACACCGCAACTTTAGTGCATGATGATGTAGTAGATGATAGTAACAAACGCCGAGGTTTTTTCTCTATCAACGCACTTTGGAAAAATAAAATTGCTGTTTTAGTTGGCGATTATTTACTTTCAAAAGGTTTACTACTTTCCATAGATAATAACGATTTCGATTTATTGAAAATCATTTCTATAGCCGTTCGAGAAATGAGCGAAGGAGAATTACTTCAAATCGAAAAAGCCAGAAAACTAGACATTACAGAAGCTATTTATTACGAAATTATCCGACAAAAAACAGCCACACTTATTGCAGCCTGCTGTTCATTGGGAGCTTGTGCTGTAGCTCCAGAGGATAAAATTGTGATTGAAAAAATGCGCAAATTCGGAGAATTGATTGGTATGGCTTTTCAAATTAAAGATGATTTATTTGATTATACCGAAGATGCTATCGGAAAACCAACCGGAATTGACATTAAAGAACAAAAAATGACTTTGCCTTTAATTCATACTCTAAACAATTGTACTCCAAAAGAAAAAAGTTGGATTATCAATTCGATAAAAAATCACAATAAAGACAAAAAACGCGTAAAAGAAGTCATCAATTTTGTAAAAAAAAATGGCGGACTAACTTATGCCGAACAAAAAATGATGCAATTTCAACAAGAAGCATTACTCCTTATACAAGACTTCCCCACATCTGTTTATAAAGACTCCCTAACTTTGATGGTAAATTACGTGATTGAAAGAAAGATATAATTGATTGTATCAATTAGCCAATGTGCCAATCAATTATTATACAACCTTTTTAAAATCATTCTCGTCTATGTTAATAGAAGCGTTTAAAATTTAATTTTAAAAGTTTTTTAAAACATGATGCAACCATTTTAAAAACCAAATCGTCTATAATAATAGAAGCTAAAATTGGCACACTGAAAATTGACACATCGACTAATTTAAAAATGAAAGTAATAGCATTACATAATAATGAACAACAATTAATTAGCGAAGCGATTGCTAATAATCGGCAAGCGCAACAACAATTGTATTCGAAATATGCTTCAAAAATGCTAAGTGTTTGCCGTCAGTACATTAAAGATGTTCACCATGCGGAAGATGTAATGATTACAGGTTTCATGAAAATGTTTACCAACTTGAAAAAATTTGAACAAAAAGGTAGTTTCGAAGGTTGGATCAAACGCATTATGATTCATGAATGCATAGATTATTTGAGAGTCAAGAAAAACAACTTCAATCACAAAGATATTGACGATGTCATTTATTCTGAAGAAGAAGACAATTACGAAATGGAAGGCGACTTTTCTATTGATGACATTCAATTATTAATAGATAATTTACCTGAAGGATATAAAATGGTTTTCAATTTATATATTATTGAAGGCTACAAACACAATGAAATTGCCGAGTTATTAAACATTTCAGAAGGCACCTCAAAATCGCAACTTTCACACGCAAAGCGACAGTTGCAAACCCAAATTACCGAATTAAAAAACAAAAGCAATGGTACCAAATAATTTCGATAAAAACATACAAAAGAAATTCAATTCTCGTAAAATTGAACCTTCTGCACAAGCTTGGGACAGATTGGACGCTATGCTAACAGTTGCTGAAGAAAAAAAACAGCCTAAAAATTATTTCTGGTTAAAAATTGCAGCTTCTTTCCTATTATTTTCAGGAATGGGTTACATTTTTTTTCAACAAAATCAGAAATCGGAGTTTTCACAACCCACAAATGAATTAGTTAACACTAAAGAAACTCCAAGTAATAAAGCTAAAAAAAATGAAGATACAGAAATTGTAATTTCACCAGAAACACAAAATGAATTAGCAATTGCCACGCCAAAAGTGACAAATATAGCAACTAAAAAAGTATCTAAGCCAAATGACAATTCACAATTTAAATCGAAACTAGATACCTATTTAGCCATCACAGAAAAACAAAATGAAGCAATTAACAAAAGTGAAAACACAAACACTTCACAAGAACAAACGAATCAAAAATCTACGTATAACTATGTAACTCCAGAAACTTTACTTGCCGAAGTACAAGGTAATAAAAAGCCAAAAGGAACTACAAATACGTACAAATCTACTTTAAAAGTAAACCCAAACGACTTACTAAATTCGGTTGAATCTGAGCTCGATCAATCGTTTAAAGACAAAGCGTTAACTAAATTTAAACAAGCAAAATCCGCATTTGTAAACAGAAACTATAATTAAAAAACAATTTAAAAAATTAGAAATCATGCAAAAAATTATTTTATACATCAGTATCGCCTTAATCACTTTGGTAAATACCGTAAGTGCGCAAGAAAAAACGTTTGAACAAAAAGCAAAAGAAATTGCTACTAATATTAAAACCATTGCAGAAGAAGAGAAAAAAGCTTTAAAAGCAGAAATTGAAGCAATTGACCTAGCTGTTGAATCTGGAAAAATGACGAAAGAAGAAGCAGAAAAACAAAAAACAAAAATTGCTGAAGAACGTGCGAAAAACATCGAAACTAGAACAGCAGAATATGAATTAGAATTAAGAAACTTAATCACTGATCAAGTACAAACCATTGACCAAGATACTACTATAAACGTAAATAATATCAATTTAAAAATCAATGCGAAAAAAAACAACCCAAACAAATCTGAAAACAGAACTACAAGTCAGTTTGTATTTGCCACAGGTTTTAATAATCTTGTAACAGATGGCGCAGTAGCTAATTCAGAATTTGGCTATGCTCGTTCAACTTTTTATGAGTGGGGTGTTACTTGGAACACACGTTTAAGTAAAAATAGTAATCTTTTACACTTGAAATATGGAGTAGGATTTATGTATAACAATTTACATGCTACGGAAAATAGAGTTTTCGCTGATATAAACAACCAAACTATTTTAGTCCCTTTTGGAACTGATTTAAGACCAAACAGAACCTATTTTAAAAACGTATATTTTGTAGTTCCAATGCATTTAGAATTTGATTTTTCTAAAACAGCTACAGTAGATGATAAAAAAGTTTTCAAATCTCATAAAGGAGTTCGTTTTGGAATCGGAGGATTTGTTGGAGTTAACACCAATTCAAAACAATTTATTGGATACAAACAAGACGGTTACAAAATCAATGAAAAACAAAAAGGAGATTTTAACGTAAACGATTTCACTTACGGATTAAGTACCTATATCGGATACAAACAAACTTCATTATATTTAAAATACGATTTAAACCCAGTATTTGAAAACAACGCAGTAGATCAAAACAACATTTCATTAGGTATCCGTTTTGATTGGAATTAAAAATTAGAATTACATTTTTTGAGTTATATTATCATACTTTTTTTAAAACCTACAGGAATTTTCTTGTAGGTTTTTTGTTTTTTACACTTATAATCAAAATAATTCTCTAAAAATTCAAACCGTAAGTATTAGTATTAAAAACCATAAAAATTGTCTTTTTGTTTAATTAGATTTACAAAATTAAATTACTAATAATCAATGAAAACTTTATGAGAAAAACAATATAATAAGATTAATGTTCTTTGGCATAATTCTTATGTTATTTGGATGTAGTGAGGATTTATTTGATGATATTTCACAAAAAAGTAAAAGAGATTATAAAATAAAGGAAATTTCTATATCTGAATTATCATTAAATCAAGAATTCACAAAGGCTTATTCAAAAATTTCTAAATCAAATTTTGAAATTCAAATTTCAACTACAAATAAAACACAAATTGAAAATGATTATGGATTTACCATAATTGACGAGCCTGCAAAAGTAATAGAATATGATAATAAAACATCTTATTCTTTATTAATAAAAACAGATAGTACACAAACTAATGAATTAAAAAATTTAGTGATTGAGGTAGATAGTTTAAATAAAAGTACTAATTTTATTATAACGTATAAATTAGATGAAAGTTCAGAAAATCATATAAACACAAACGAACAAATTGTAATTGAAGAAATCGCATTTGATCCTAATACAAATGTTAGCAGTCGATATAATTCAGATTGTATGGATGTTATTGTGATTTATTGTTCAGATGCAAGTCAATATTGTGGAGGTGCAGATACGCAGTATGGCTGCTATAGGAGAACAACTACAATTTGTAGTGCTAGTGGAGCAAGTGATTTTGGAACCTCAGAAAATGTTTTAACTTCTCCAGTAGACATTAATCACGGACATGGTGGTGGTAACGGAATTGATGAAGTTTTAGTTACGCCTTGTAGCAGCTTAAAAAAAGTAAATTTAAAAGTAAAGTCTTCATTGAGCAATTTAAGTATAAACGCAGCAACAGCTGAACATGGAGAATACGGCTATAGCTTTCAAGTAAATAGTTCTAATAGTTTGACTTTACCTGTTGAGTTAGCATACTCACCTTTAAGTCAAATTGGAATCCCAACCTTTAATAATATTTATGGTGCAGCACATACACATCCGTTAAGTGCATTTTATATGTTTTCTTTTAGTGATGTTTATACACTACTTAGTTTATATTCAGCTGCAAATACTACTATAAAAAAAGATGTAGTATTTATGCTTATAAATCCTGACGGTAGTACTTATGCTATAAAAATTGATGATATTGATGTTTTTACATTTAATATGCAAGCTAAATTGAATGCTACAGGTATTTATGGAAGTAATCCTCAACCAAAAGTAAATGCAGCTGATAGAAAGTTAAATGAAATTTATAATAACACAAGTGACCCTACCGATTCTAATAAATTGGCTCGTGTTTTTTTAGAACATTTTAATGGTTCTGGTATGTCATTATATAAATCTACAGGTAATTTTGATGGTTGGAAAAAACTATCTTTACCAACGAATCCTAGTTCGCCTACATTAACTGAATCACCTTGTAATTAAAACTAAAAATTATGAAAAAAATAGTAATTTTAACATGTTTAATATTTTCAATACTATCATGTAACGCACAAATCATAGTACAATCTAAGCAAAATTTTTATACTGACACACCTGATGGTGGCTATTATCAAGATACAAATAATTTATTAGACCCTTATATAGGCACTTGGTTATTTACCAACGGAACTACATCATTAACAATGAAATTAAGAAAAATAGTAAATCATTATAACGGAAAATTTTATACCGATTTATTAATAGGAGAATACCAGTATGTTGAAAATGGCATTGAAAAATTAAACACTTTAGACCAATTTAATATTGACTATCCATTTCAATATGATCATCGACTTAACAGTTGCTATTTGTTAAATGCAAATGACAAGCCAAACCCATGCAATACCTGTAATAATTCAATTTCACGAGTTGATATAACTTATAGTGATGATGTAAAAGGAATTATGGGAAGTTTTCTAATTGGTTTATCTGCAACAAGTAACACAATTGCAAATGTATATATTTCTTCTACCGGTATTAAATATTCAGGTGATGCAAATGATATTTCTACAATAACAACAGAACAAGTTGGTACAACCATACCCAATGGCTGGTATAGTTTTATAAAACAATAAATAGAAAATATCTTAGAAAAAATTAAATTGATTTCCAACCTTTTAATAAAAAAAAAGTATCTTTAATAAACAAAATATAGATTTATTTTTACCTATAATAGAATATCTATGAAAAAACTATTTATAAATTTATTTCTATTATGCAGTAGCATTATATATGCACAATACCCAGTAATAACAACAACATCCTTGTCAAATCCAAGTCAAGAAGACCAACATACAAATTCTGGCAACTATGCTATGGACACCGAGAATGAAAGACAGCAATTTGTGGGTTTATGGCGTTATACAACCAGTGATGTTTTATTCGAAATAAAAATTTTAAAACTAGATAAATTATTTTCATCTACAACGCCACCTTCAGGATTTGAACGAAAATATTCTTATATGGATGGTGTAGTTTTGACATATAAATTAGTTAAAAACGGAGTAGTTCTACATGACAATTTAAGTACAATATTTACAAACACTAATTATCATTCATGGGGATATATTGAAGCTCCAGATGATTTTTTATATGGTCGGATTAAAGACTTTACAGGTAGTGTAACTTCTGTATTCACTATTACAAACTTAAATACGATTCCGAATAGAATTTTATTTGACATGAGCAATATGGCATATTCACTCGATAATCCTAGACACACATATATTCCTAGCAACAATTTATTTTCAATTCCAACTGGCGGGATAGAAATGATTCGCATTTACTAAAAAATATTTTAAATTTTTAAAACCTACAGGAATTTCTTGTAGGTTTATTTTTATCTGAATTTATTTCAGATTCTTTAATAACTTCTAAATTTTAGACTTGAAACATTCAACTTGGAATTTTGAATAGAGAAATTTAATTTCTTCGTATATTAGCCAACCAAAAATAAAACATTGATATCTAAAGAAACCATAGAAAAAGTATTTGACCAAGCTCGTGTAGAGGAAGTCATTGGCGATTTCGTACAACTTAAACGATCCGGGAGTAACATGAAAGGACTTTCACCGTTTGTGAACGAAAAATCGCCTTCGTTTATGGTTTCGCCAGTGAAACAAATTTGGAAAGATTTCAGTTCTGGAAAAGGTGGAAACTCCGTGACTTTCTTAATGGAACACGAACATTTTACGTATCCAGAAGCCATAAAATATTTGGCGAACAAATACGGAATTGAAGTCGAAGAAACCATCGTTACCAATGAAGACTTAGAACAAGCCAACGAAAAAGAAAGCATGTATTTGGTTTCGGAATTTGCCCGAGACTATTTTCATAAAACGATGTTGAATACAGATGAAGGTCAAGCGATTGGTTTATCATATTTTAAAGAACGTGGTTTCACTAAAAACACCATTGAGAAATTTCAATTAGGATATTCTCCAGATTCTTGGGATGCGTTTACGAAAGAAGCTTTAGGAAAAGCATACAAATTAGAATATCTAGAAAAAACAGGTTTAACCATCGTAAAACAAGAAGACGGAAAAACATTTGACAGATTCAAAGGTCGTGTCATGTTTCCTATTCAAAGCATGAGCGGAAGAGTTTTAGGTTTTGGTGGAAGAATTTTAACCAACGACAAAAAAGCAGCCAAATATTTAAACTCGCCAGAAAGCGAAATTTACCATAAAAGTAAAGTTTTATACGGAATTTTTCAAGCCAAACAAGCCATTGCCAAACAAGACAATTGTTATTTGGTAGAAGGTTATACCGATGTGATTCAGTTCAATCAAAGTGGTATTGAAAATGTGGTGGCTTCTTCCGGAACGGCTTTAACCCCAGACCAAATCAGATTAGTAAATCGTTTAACGAATAACATTACGGTTCTTTTTGATGGTGATGCGGCAGGTTTACGCGCTTCTATTCGTGGTATCGATTTAATTCTGGAAGCGGGAATGAACGTTAAAGTTTGTAGTTTTCCTGATGGTGAAGATCCAGATAGTTTTGCGAAAAACAATTCGTACGATGTTCTAAAACAATATTTAGACGAAAATTCAAAAGACTTTATTCAGTTTAAAGCCGATTTATTAGTTAAAGAAGCCAATAACGATCCGATAAAAAAAGCTGAATTAATTAGAGATATGGTCAACAGTATTTCTAAAATTTCAGATTATATTAAACGTGAAATTTACATTAAAGAATGTTCTCGTATCATGGATATTACGGAAGATGTTATCCGTAGTACCCTAGCACAAATTGAAAAGAAAGACCTTTCAGATGCGAATAAAAAATTTACAGAAGAAAAAAAGGTTTTTGAAGTGCATAAAAATAACGAGAACTTGCAACCTGCAAAAATTGATATTTTATACGAATTAGAACAAAAAATTATTGAACTTCTGTTAATCAACGGTTCTGAAACAGAAGATTTTACCGAAACTTTTTTAGCTGAAGACGAAGCTGGAAATCTGGTAGAAGTTAAAGAAACCAATGCATATAAAGTTTACGAAAAAATATACTTAGCGCTTCAAGAAGATGAAATAGAATTGTCTAATCCAATTTTCAAAACCATTTATACGGACATCATCAATTACTACAACCAAAATATTGAATTTGAAATTGACAAATATATCTCTCAAACTTCTCCTGAAATCGCAAACAAAATTACTTCTATTTTAATGCTAGAAGAACGTGATACTTTACACAAATGGGAAAGTCGAAAAATTGTAGTGGAGAAAAAAAACATCAATTTAGCACAAAACGTTACAGAAACCATTTTGTCTTACCGTTGGTATTTATTAAATAAAGTAATTGAAGAAAATAAAAACAATATAACTGCAGACGTAACTGTTGATAATACAGAAATTTTAACAACCATTAAAGATTATTTATCTTTAACTACGGTTATTGCCAAAAATTTAGGCCGAGTAATGGCACGTTTCTAAATAAATATTGTCTTTTCAAACGAAGTGAGAAATCTCAAAAATTAAGCCACAAACTAAACTAATTTTCACTGTTATGTAAAAATCGGAGTAATTCGTGGCAAAAAAGTAATTTTCTAGATAATCTCTAGCTGTTTTGCTTTGTTGATCAAATCCAACAAATTTGTAACGCTCAATTTTTGAAGCAAACGTAATTTGTAGGTGCTGATTGTTTTTTCGTCTAAACCTAAAATCTTAGCTACTTCTTTATTTTTTCTACCTTCACTGAAATATCGTAAAACTTCAATTTCTCTTGTGGAAAGTTTCTTAAATAAGCGCTCCGATTTTTTAGTTTTATTCAAAATATCAATGGCTTTTCTTACTTCCAAACTGAAAACAGTTTCTCCGTTACTTACTCTAATAATAGCATTCTCCAATTCACCTAATTCAGCGTTTTTGGAAACATAACCTTTTACACCAGACTTAATAGCCGGTGGAGCATACAAAGTATCCGAAATATTAGTAAAAAAAATCACATTTAACTTTGGGTTTTCTTGTAATAATTTTTTGATTTTCAAAATACTGTTTAAACCATTCAATTCAGCATCTAAAACAACACAATCTATTGAAGAAGTATTAATTTTTGATTGTAAATCATCAAAATTAGAAACCACTTCAGCAATTTTTATCGTAGTACTATTCTTAAAATACGTTTGAATTCCCAAGTGAACCACCGGAGAATTATCTGCTAAACAAAGTGCAATCATACCAATCTATTTTATAATGTTAGCAATAATTTTATTACACAAAATTAACGAAAATATCCATATAAAAAACGTATTTAACTGATTTTTAATCTGTGGGGGATTTCGCACACCGGAATTGGCTGCATTTTATGCTGATTGATGCGATTTAATCGTTCATAAATTTTAAAAACTTCGGCTTGTCTTCCATCAAAATTAGCGGCTATTTTTCCGTTTTCCATCTCTAACATGGCCCATTCTAACTCATCATAACTCGCACCAAGCTGGTCTTCATCACTTCTGTCGTCACCAAACAATCCATCAGTTGGTTTAGCTACTAAAATACTTTCTGGCACACCTACAAATTTTGCTAATTGTCGGACTTCACTTTTCATTAAATCAGCAATCGGACTCACATCTACTCCTCCATCGCCATATTTTGTGTAAAATCCAACTCCAAAATCTTCTACTTTATTACCAGTTCCAGCCACTAAAAATCCGTGAATTCCAGCTAAATAATATAAAGTAGTCATTCGCAAACGTGCTCTAGTATTCGCTAAAGTTAAATTTAAAGCTTTTTCATTATCAGAACTTGGTACACTATTTTTAAAAGTTTCAAAACTAGGCGTCAAATCCACTCTATTATTAAATACATTCGGAAAACGTTTTTTCAATTGATCAATGTGTTCGTTTGCACGATTCACATGACTTTCCGCTTGATGAATTGGCATTTCCACACATAAAACTGGAAAACCTGTTTGCGCACACAAAGTTGAGGTTAAGGCGCTGTCAATTCCTCCAGAAATTCCTATAACAAAACCTTTTACACCAGATTTTTCTGCATATGTTTTCAACCAATCTACAATATGAGCTTGAATTCCTTCTAAATTTAACGTTGTTTTATTTGACATAATTTTAATAAATAATTTAGCTATATAATTATATATTTGCAGTTCAATAATTTTTGATAAAAATAGTAAATTTCATACGATGAAAAAATTAATCTTTTTACTAATTTCAGGATGCTTCTTCCTTCAATGCAAAAAAAATGATGCGGTTGAAATTGTAGACATCAAAAAATCAGTAGATTTAAATATAGAACGTTTCGATAAATTATATGCTTCAGCAACTTTAAAAACATTACCAGATTTAAAAAATCAATATCCGTTTTTATTTCCACAGCAATTTCCAGATTCTATTTGGGAAGCCAAACTAAGCGACCCAATTTTTAAAGAATTAAATGAAGAAGTTGGCAAACAATTTCCAGACAATACAAAATTTGAAGATGGTTTAGAAATGATGGTTTCTCGAATCAAACATTATTTCCCTGAAGAAAAAACACCAAGAGTAATTACGTTGGTTAACGAAGTTTTAATTGACAAGAAAGCCTTTTACACAAAAGATTTAATCTTAATTTCTTTAGATACATATTTAGGAAAAAACCACAAATTTTATGAGCCTTTTGCAGAATATCAAAAAGCAAATTTAGAAGCACATCAAATATTACCAGATTTAGTCACTAATTTTGCTTTTAGAAAAATTGTGCCTTCACAAGACAAATCGCTTATAAGTGAAATGATTTATTTTGGAAAATTACACTATTTAAAAGATTTACTACTTCCAGAAGTTCCTAATTATCAAAAAATTGGATATACAGAAATGCAAGAAAAATTTTGCATTGAAAACGAATCACAAATGTGGAGTTATTTGATAAATGAGAAATTATTGTACGATAATAATATCAAAAACTACCAACGTTTTATTGAAGATGGACCCTTTACCAAATTTTATTTAGATATCGATAGAGAATCACCAGGTAGAGTTGGACAATGGCTAGGATGGCAAATTGTAAAAAGTTACATGGAGAATAATGAGGTAACATTAGAACAACTTTTAAAAACGGAACCTACAGTGATATTTAACAAATCAAAATACAAACCAAAAAAATAGTAAAAAGTAATTAGTCGTAAAAAAACAAACCATAACCCATAACTTACTCCTGAGGAGTAATATATTTAATAACCATGAGTAAAACATCTGAAATTAAAGTAAATATAGAATTAGACCAAAATAATGTCCCAGAAAAATTAACCTGGACAGCTCAAGATGGCGGTGTTAATAACGAAGAAGCCAAAACCGTTTTATTATCTATTTGGGATGCGAAAGCGAAAGAAACATTGCGTATTGATTTATGGACAAAAGATATGCCCGTAGATGAAATGAAAATCTTTTTCCACCAAACATTAGTAGCTATGACAGACACTTTTCAACGTGCTACTGGCGACGAAAAAATGGCCGGAGCAATGACTGACTTTTGCGATTATTTTGCTGAAAAATTAGAATTAAAGAAAGAATAAGTTAATATAACATTTTATAAAGCCATCGTAATTGATGGCTTTTTTTATGAACAATTATTAAATAAAAGTTAAACTATTAATAATTGATAGTATTACTATTATATTTGCGATGTAAATAATCAGAAATGGAAAATTTAATTACAAACATAAAAATTCAAGTCAACCCTAAAACCTATGTTAAAGATCCAGAAACTTCAACTTTGGGTAAAAAAATCATTCAAAACAGTATTTTGTTAATTGACGAAATCGGTTTTGAAGAATTTACTTTTAAGAAACTAGGTGAAAAAATCGGTTCAAACGAAAGTTCAATTTATCGTTATTTCGAAAACAAACACAAATTACTGGTTTATTTATCCTCTTGGTATTGGGCTTGGATAGAATATCGTTTGGTGTTTACCACTGCCAATATTGAAAACAAATTAGAAAAATTAAAAAAAGCTATCAGTATTATTACCGAAACGATTCAAGATGATAGTGCAACTGAACATGTAAACGAAGCCATTCTGAATAAAATTATCATTGAGGAATTTACAAAAACGCTTCACAACAAACATGTAGATAAAGAAAACAAAGAAGGCTTTTTCTTAATTTACAAACAAGTGAATTACAGAATAGAAAAAATGATTGAAGATGTAAATCCAAATTATCCGTATGCCAAAAGTTTGGTATCTTCTATTATAGAAGGTTCCTTACATCAGCATTTTCTTAGTCATCACTTGAAAACAATTACCAACTGTAATGCAGAAATAAATCCATCTGCTTTTTATATTCACTTAGTAGAAAATCTTTTAAAAAAATAAAATATGTCACCACTAAAAAGATATTTCAATTTATTACGATTAGATAGAAAAGACATTCTACAAATTATATCGTATGCGATTTTTGCGGGAATCATTAGTTTGTCACTTCCATTAGGAATTCAGGCCATTATAAATTTCATTCAAGCCGGAAGAGCAAGTGTCTCTTGGATTGTTTTAGTAATTCTAGTAGTTATCGGTGTGGCTTTTGCAGGAATTCTTTCCTTAATGCAATTGCGAATTACCGAAAATTTACAACAAAAAATATTTATTCGTTCGGCTTTCGAATTTACATATCGCATTCCGAAATTAAAATTTTCATCTACATACAATAAACATTCCTCAGAAATCGCTAATAGATTTTTCGATACTTTATCCATTCAAAAAGGAACTTCGAAACTATTAACCGACTTTTCAGCAGCTTTACTTCAAATTTTATTTGGAATTATTTTGCTTTCGCTTTACCATCCGTTTTTCATCATATTTGGAATTTTATTAACTATTCTATTGTACTTAATCTACAAATTTTCATACGAATCAGGTTTAAAAACCAGTTTAAAAGAATCGAAATTTAAATATAAAGTTGCAGGTTGGTTGCAAGAATTATCTAGAAATAATTTCAGTTTCAAAAACCCTTATCATTTAGAGTTTGCTTTAGAAAAAAACAACCGTTTAGTGAACGATTATATCAATTATAGAGAAGAACATTTTAAAGTTATCAAAAGACAATTTTCACAATTAATTGGTTTTAAAATAATTATCACGGCAAGTTTATTACTAATTGGTGGTTTCTTAGTTTTGAATCAACAAATGAACATCGGACAATTCGTAGCGGCAGAAATTATTATTTTATTAGTAATTAATTCCGTCGAAAAAATAATTTTAGGATTAGAAACTTTTTACGATGTGTTAACTTCCGTAGAAAAAATTGGACAAGTAACTGATTTAGAAATAGAAGCAGAAACAGAACTTAACCAAAGTAATTGTTTCATTAATCTTTCTTTAGAATTAGAAAACGTAAGTTTTAAATTTGAAGATGATACCACAAATGTGATAGAAAACATCGACTTGAAAATAAACCAAGGTGAAAAAATTGTAATTGAAGGCGATAACGGCTCAGGAAAAACAACGTTAATCAGAATTTTATCTGGATTAATTCAACCGACTCAAGGTCATTTTATTATTAATGATGATACTTTTAACAAAATGGACATCAATCAATATCGCACACATTTCGGAAGTATTTTACAAGGTGAAACTTTATTTGAAGGTACGATTTTCGAAAATTTAACTTTCAATAATCCAAATATTTCCACAGAAGATATCAAGTGGGCTTTAGATAATTTGAAGTTAACGAGTTTCATCAAAACCTTACCAAACGGATTAAACACAGTAATTTTCCCTGACGGAAAACAACTTTCATCTTCAAATATTCAGAAAATATTGTTGGCGCGTTGTATTTTACATAAACCTAGAATTTTATTTTTAGAAAACCCAACTGACAAAATGGATGTGGCAACCTCACAAGAAATAATTGCTTTCTTAATGGATCCAAATCAAAAATGGACCGTAGTAGCCACCTCAAATAACAAACAATTTAGTGCCAATAGTAACCGAGTGATTACTATGGAAAAAGGTAAAATTAGTAACATTTTAAATAAATAATTATGTTAAATGTTTCAAACAACAACAGAATTGATAATAAAAAACTAGAGAAATTTAGTTCCATACAACTGTTACATAAGGAAAAACATTATAAAATTTTAAATAAGATTTTATTAGCATTTGTTATAATTGTTCTTGCATTTATGTTTCTTCCTTGGACACAAAACATTTCAGGATCTGGAGCGGTAACGACTTTAAAACCCAATCAGCGACCACAAACCATTCAATCTTTAATTTCTGGTAGAATTGAAAAATGGTATGTAAATGAAGGTGATTATGTAAAAGCTGGCGATACTATTTTATTCATTTCGGAAATAAAAGAAGATTATTTAGATCCGAATTTAGTCGAAAACACAAAAAATCAAATGTTAGCTAAAGAAGATGCGGTGGCTTCTTATGAAGGAAAAGTAGATGCTTTAGATTCGCAAATGAATGCAATTAACAGTGAAAGAAATTTAAAATCGCAACAAGCCAAAAATAAAATCCGACAAGCCCTTCTAAAAATTAAAAGTGACAGCATGGATTTAGAGGCGATTAAAACGCAAATCAAAATTGCCAATACGCAATTTAAACGTTCGGTTCAATTGAATAAAGAAGGCTTAAAACCCTTAACAGATGTAGAAGAAAAACGTTTGAAATTACAAGAAATCGAAGCGAAAATCATCACACAGGAAAATAAACTATTGAGTAGTGAAAACGAATTAATTAATGCTCGAGTAGAAATTAGCAGAATCAATGCCGAATATTCAGAAAAATTATCTAAAGCACAAAGTGATCAATATACGGCACAAAGTAGTAAATACGATACGAAAGCACAAGTGAACAAACTAGAAAATCAGTACAATAATTACAAAATCCGAAACGGGATGTATTACATAAAAGCGCCACAAAGCGGTTATGTAAACCGTGCTTTAAAATCTGGTTTAGGTGAAAACATTAAAGAAGGTACACCAATTGTAAGCATTATGCCTGCCAAATATGACATTGCAGTAGAAACCTATATTTCTCCAAACGATTTTCCATTAATTCAAAAAGGAGAAAAAGTACGCGTTTGGTTTGATGGTTGGCCTACAATTGTGTTTTCTGGTTGGCCGAATTTATCATACGGAACGTTTGGTGGAAAAATTGTAGCAGTAGAAAATTTCATTTCAGATAACGGAAAATATCGTGTATTAATTGCACCAGATTCTAGTGAAGAAAAATGGCCAAAACAACTGAGCATTGGCTCCGGCGCACAAACAATGGCCTTGTTAGATAATGTACCAATTTGGTTTGAAATTTGGCGAACTTTAAACGGATTTCCACCAAATTATTACCAATCGACGAAAGAAAAAAACAAAGATGTTTCAGAAAAATAACAGAAAAATGAAAGCTTATATTTTTATACTTTTCTTGTTTCTAAATATTGTAAACGCGCAACAAACCAATAATGAAATGTCGTTTAATGAATATTTAGGTATGGTGAAAAAATTTCATCCTTTGGTAAAAATTGCCGATTTGGAAATTTCTCAAGCACAAGCCAATTTATTGATGGCACGAGGCGCTTTCGATCCAAAATTAGAAGCGGATTTTAGTAGTAAAGAATTCAAAGACAAAAAATATTATTCGCTTTTTAATGGTGGCTTTAAAATCCCAACTTGGTACGGAATTGAACTTAAAGGTGGTTTTGAATCTTCAGAAGGTTATTATTTAAATCCGCAAAACACAACGCCAAATGAAGGTTTGAGTTACGCTGGAATTTCCGTTCCTGTTTTGCAAGGCTTTTTAATCAACCAAAGAATGGCAGATTTACGAAAAGCTAAAATCAATGTCAATTTGAGTACAGCTGAAAGAAATTTACAAGCGATTCAGGTGCTGCATCAAGCTTCGATGGCGTATTTTAATTGGAAAAAAAATTATGATGAATTCAAATTGTACGAAACCTATTTACAAAATGCAGAAATTAGACTTAAAGGAATTAAAACCTTAATTGAACAAGGCGATAAAGCTGCAATTGATAGTATAGAAGCAGGAATTACGGTAAAAAACAGAATGTTAAATAAAGAAGATGCTTTACTTAAATTAACTAAAGCACGTTTAGAATTATCCAATTTTTTATGGACAAACAACTCGATTCCTATTGAATTAGAAGAACAAATGTTTCCAGAAATTGATTTATTTCAAAACATTCAAGACTATTTAAAAACAAATGAATTGAATATCGTAAATTTTTCAGCAGACAATCATCCAAAAATTAATTCGATTAATTATAAAATCAATATGTTGGAAGTGGACCGAAAACTAAAAGCCAATATGTTACTTCCGAAAATAGATTTAGGATATAATTATTTATCGGTTCCGAATCAATTCCAGGAATTTCAATTTCAAGATTATAAATTCGGTGTCAACTTTGCTTTTCCTTTATTTTTACGAAAAGAAAGAGGAAGTTTAAAGTTGACCAAACAAAAAATTGAAGCGGAACGGTTTGCTGTAAGTTTTGAAAAAGAACAATTGAACAACAAAATTGCATCCCAAAAAGCAGAAATCGTATCGTTAAAAAAACAAGAAGATATTATTTCCAATTTAGTAGAAGACAACTCAACCTTATTAAACTCAGAAGAACGCCTTTTTGAAATGGGAGAAAGCTCTTTATTTTTAATCAACACTCGAGAAAACAATTTGGTTTTAGCGCAATTATCAAAAATTTTAATTGAAAATAGATTTTATATTTCCAACGCCGATTTATACAAAACCATTGCCAATCCAAATTAAAAAAATCTCCCAATTTACTTGGGAGATTTTTTTTTACATACTTTTTACCATATCAAAATAGGCTTTTTCCACTGCTTCTTGATGCTTCGGATGGGCAATTTTCACCATTTCATTCACCCGCTGTTTCAGTGTTTTTCCGTATAAATTGGCAATTCCGTTTTCTGTAATAATATATTGCACATGAGAACGCGTAGTAACCACTCCGGCACCTTGTTTTAAATAGGGTACAATTCTACTTTCACCTTTTTTGGTAATTGATGGTAAGGCAATAATCGCTTTTCCACCTTCACTTAAGGAAGCACCACGAATAAAATCCATTTGTCCGCCCACTCCAGAATACATTTTCGCTCCAATAGAATCGGCACAAACTTGTCCGGTAACATCAACTTCAATCGCAGAATTTATAGCTACCATTTTTGGATTTTTTCTAATAATTGCGGTGTCATTTACTAGAGAAGATTCCTTCATTTCAATAAACGGATTGTCGTTTACGAAATCGTATAATCGTTTCGAACCAATTAAAAAAGTAGCTAAAGCTCTTCCTCTCGAAACTCCTTTAAAATTACAATTTATCACATCATTTTCAATTAAATCGATGACACCATCTGAAAACATTTCGGTATGTAAACCTAAATCTTTATGATGCTTCAATTTACTTAAAGCCGCATTCGGAATCGAACCAATTCCCATTTGCAAGGTACTTTTGTTATCAATTAAAGAGGCTACATATTCTCCAATTTTCTCTTCTTCTACAGAAAACGGGGTTACTTCGTGAGAAAAAATCGGCACATCTACTTCTACTAAATAATTAATTTCAGAAACGTGTAAAATGCCATCTCCAAAAGTTCTTGGCATATTTTTATTGACTTGTGCAATGACAATTTTAGCATTTTCTATGGCCGCTAAACTCGCTTCCACAGAAACACCTAACGAACAATATCCGTGACTATCAGGTGGCGAAACGTGAATAAAAACCACATCTAATGTCACCACTTTTTTTCGAAACAACAAGGGCAATTCACTCAAGAAAACAGGTGTATACGAACCATTTCCTGCCTTTAAAGTATGGCGGACATTCGCACCAATAAAAAAAGAATTCACGTGAAAACTTGACGCCAATTCTGGATTCGCATAAGGAGCTTCCCCTTCTGTATGCAAATGACAAATTTCTACATCTCTTAACTCACCAGCTCTTTCCGCTAAAGCTTTGGTTAATACCGTGGGCGTTGCGGCGGCGGCTTGTACATAAACCCTATCTCCAGACTTTACAACTTGTACAGCTTCCGCTGCAGTAACATATTTACTCATACCTAATTTTTATGCAAAACTACTAGCCAAATTATACTTAAAATATGACAAAACTCATACTTCTTCATAAAGATAAAAATTATTAAAAGAATATTGTATTTTTGCATTCTCAATTTCATCAATATGATAATAATAAAAACTGCAGAAGAAATAGAATTAATGCGTGAAAGTGCACTAATTGTATCCAAAACATTAGGAATGATTGCTAAAGAAATCAAACCCGGTGTTACTACTTTGCATTTAGATAAATTAGCAGAAGAATTCATTCGTGACCACGGAGCTGAACCTGCATTTTTAGGCATGTACGGTTTTCCGAATTCATTATGTATGAGTCCGAACACACAAGTAGTTCATGGTATTCCGAATGATACACCCTTACGTGATGGTGATATTATTTCTGTAGATTGTGGGACACTAAAAAACGGATTTTATGGTGATCACGCGTATACTTTTGAAGTTGGCGAAGTGGCCGAAGAAACCAAAAAACTACTACAAGTTACCAAAGAATCTTTATACGTAGGAATTAGAGAAACTAAAGTAGGTAATCGTGTTGAAGATATTGGATATGCGATTCAAACCTATTGCGAAAGTCATGGTTACGGAGTGGTTCGTGAATTATGCGGTCATGGTTTAGGAAGGAAAATGCACGAAGATCCGGAAGTAGCGAATTATGGTAAACGTGGTAGAGGAAAAAAACTAGTCAACGGAATGGTTATCGCCATTGAACCAATGATTAATTTAGGAACCAAAAATATCATTCAACATAAAGATGGTTGGACAATAACAACTGCCGACAACAAACCTTCTGCTCACTTTGAACACGATGTAGCTATTGTAAATGGAAAACCAGAATTACTTTCCACTTTCGCCTACATTTATGAAGCTTTAGGAATTGTGAGTAATGAAGAAGATGGGTTGAGAAGTGTACCGTTAGTACTTTAATTATTACACAAAGCCACACAAAATAAACTCAAAGCCACGCAAAATTTATATATTATTTTAATGAATGAACGAAATAAAAAGATTAACGAATTATCATATAAAATAATTGGTTGTGCAATTGAAGTGCACAGAATTCTTGGTCCAGGTCTTTTAGAATCAGCATATCAAAATTGTTTAATTTTTGAATTAGAAAAAATCGGATTAAAAGTAGAAAAAGAAGTTTCTTTACCAATTTTTTATAAAGAAATTGAATTAAATCAAGGCTATCGAATTGACCTATTAATCAATAATTTGATAGTTATAGAATTAAAAACTGTTGAAGAATTAACTGAAGTACATAAAGCGCAAATTCTTACCTATTTAAAACTTGGAGAATTTCCGTTAGGACTTTTAATAAATTTTCGCTCTAAAATTCTAAAAAACATTATAAAAAGATTTATAAACAAATAAAAACAGAACTTTGCGAATCTCTGTGATATTTTGCGAATCTCTGTGTAATAACTCACATGAAGAAAATATTTAAATTTATACTAAATACCATCCCGCGTCCTATCTTAATTAGATTGAGTATTGTGGCACGACCAATTATTGCATTCTTACTAAAAGGAAATAAATTCACTGATCCAATAGATGGAAATAGTTTCCGAATGTTTTTACCTTACGGATATGGAACACAAAGAAATAATGTGTTATCACCAAGTACTTTATCTTTAGAAAGACACCGATTGTTGTGGTTATATCTTCAAAACGAAACGAACTTTTTTACTTCAACAGATAAAATAAAAGTATTGCATTTTGCTCCAGAACAAGAATTTTACAAACGTTTTAAAAAACAAGCGAATTTAGAATATACCACTACCGATTTACTGTCGCCATTGGCTGATGTAAAAGCAGATATTTGTAATTTACCTTTTCAAGATAATTCGTATGATATGATTTTGTGTAACCACGTTTTAGAACACATTCCTGATGATACAAAAGCGATGCAAGAATTATATAGAGTTATGAAACCAGGCGGAATGGGCATATTTCAAATTCCTCAAGATTTAAAAAGAGACGTGACTTTTTCAGATGATTCAATTACTGATCAAAAGGAACGTGCTAAAATTTTCGGACAATACGATCACGTTCGCGTATATGGAAGAGATTATTTCGATAAATTAAGAACTATTGGATTCCGTGTAGAAGAAGTGGATTATACCAATACCATTCCTGCAGATTTAGTAGAAAAATATTGTTTAGCAAAAGGAGAAATTATTCCTGTAGTGTATAAATAATGTTATTTGGCATAGTTTTTATATCTTTATAAAATTGAAAATTTAATTTATGAAGAATTTATTTCTAAGCATTACATTAGTACTTACAACAATTGTATTTTCTCAAGAGAAGGAAATTGTACCGCCATATAATATTAAAACGGTTACCTTTTCGCAAAATGTAAATAATACGATACCTTTTTTCAGACTAGGAGAAAGTTTCGATTTGCAATTTGATGATTTATACGGCAATGAAGCCGATTATTATTACACGATTGAACAATATAATTACGATTGGACACCTACACAATTACTTAAAAATGAGTATTTAAACGGCTTAGACAATCAACGCATTCAGAATTATCAGAATTCGTTAAATTGCTTACAAGTTTATTCGCATTATACTTTAAGTTTTCCAAATAAATTCAATCAAATTATTAAAAGTGGAAATTACATTGTTAAAATTTTTGATGAAGATCAAGAAATTGTTTTTTCGAAAAAATTCATCATTTACGAAGATGATACAGCGGTTGGAATCACCATCAGACGTTCTCGCGATATGGAAACCATCAATCAGAAACAGAATATTGAATTTTTTATCGATTACAAAGACAAACCATTACAAAATCCGAAAGAAAACATTAAAGTTTCTATTTTTCAAAATGGAAAATTCAGCAATGCCATTCATAACATTAAACCTCAGTATACCATTGGCACACAAATGATATACAGATACAATAAAGAAACACAATTTTGGGCGGGCAATGAATTCTTAAATTTCGAAAACAAAAATATTCGCGGTGCTACTAATTCGGTCTTTAAAGTCACTACTGGTGATATTTACAATTCTTTTTTATATACTAACGAAGCGCGTAAAAACAAAATTTACACCTATTTCCCAGATATCAATGGAAACTTTTTCGTAAATAACTTAAATACTACTCAAAACGCCATTGAAGCTGATTATTCTTGGGTGTATTTCAGTTTACTTTCTGATGTAAATCCGTTAGAAAAATCAATTTATGTAACTGGAATGTTTAACAATTATCAGATTTCGGATGAATTTAAGATGGAATATAATTCGGAAACTAAAACATTTGAAAAGCCTATCTTATTAAAACAAGGATTTGTCAATTACCAATATACTTTGGTGGATAAAAACGGTAAAATCGACGAACAAAATGCCGTTGATGGCAACTTTTACCAAACCGAAAACGACTATATTGTTCTAGTTTATTACAGAGGTGGCGCAGAACGTTACGATAGAATTATAGGCATTGGAAGAGCAAATAGTACGGAAATTAAAAATTAACATTTAGTTATATTTATTTTTCTGTAACTTTGATTTTACTAAAAATGCAATATGGTTACGCAAATCACAAGTGGTATAAAAATTTCGGTAGCAACTCTTTTTGAGGGCACTTATTTTAAAGATTATAAAATGCTTTATGCCTT
>JACCDZ010962808.1_pt1 | contig 25470 bp, 24 predicted proteins | sample 7449551 | NCBI WGS metagenome assembly JACCDZ01 (sample SAMN15323452, study PRJNA562643) | freshwater metagenome | isolation source: river surface water | place: USA:Blue River Watershed | collected 2017-08-18 | reverse complement strand
TGTCATCCAGTAACTCGTGCTGCATGCGGTACTGGGCCATCACGCTCTGCCCCAGCTTCTGCTCCCACTCGGCCGGAATGCGCCGGGCCGCCATGGCGCTCATGGCGTCGAGCGAGCCGTACAGCAGAAAGCCGGCCACCACGATCAGTGCAAGCACGGCAGCAATACTGCCCCATACCATGGAGTGATGCCGCACACGGGCGCCCCCCACGGCCTGCACGGCGGGGTGTCCGGCCAGTGCCGGGGCCTTCAGCAGGCCGTGATCGGCCGTGTAGATCTGCCACTCCGGACGGGCCGGATGGGTACAGAAAATCAGGCGATTGCTGGCGCCACCAAGCTTGAGCTCCAGACCGGCAAGCGGCAGCGTGACCGTGGCAGTGGCGTGCACGAACTCGATGCCCATCGGCCCCACGTTGAGGGTGCCGCTGGCACGCCCCTTGGGCAGGCTGGCGTGAAAGGCGTGGGCGGGAAAAGTGACTGGCGAGGACATATCCATGTGTCGCGAGGGGAAAGTCTGGAGTCTATCGGCTGGACCGTGACAGACAAGCGGTGAAGCCCCCGGCAGGCAAAAAAAACGGACCACCGGGGTCCGTTTTCAGCGCGATCCGTGATCAGGCCGGCTTGGCGTTCCTGATCTGGCACTCCGGGCGGTCACAGATGCCATAAAGATGCAGGGCATGACTGGTGAGCCTGAAGCCCAGCGACTCCGCCACCTTTTCCTGGCGCGCCTCGATCACATCGTCATGGAATTCCACCACCTTGCCGCAACTGACACAGACGATATGGTCGTGATGCTCTTCACGTGCCAGTTCGAAAACCGAATGGCCACCTTCAAAGTGGTGCCGCTCGACAATGCCGGCCGCCTCAAACTGGGTGAGTACGCGGTAGACCGTTGCCAGCCCGACATCCTCGCCATGCTCCAGCAATGCCTTGTAGACATCCTCCGCGCTCATGTGATGAACGGGCGAGCTTTCCAGAAGCTCGAGTATCTTGACGCGCGGCAGGGTGACCTTGAGGCCGGCCTTGCGCAGTTCCTGGTTACTGGTGCTCATGCGGTATCCCGGTCGTGCTCCATCAATTACGAAAGTGCTCAGGAGGGCCATGCCGATGCAGCCTCATCATGAGGTATTATCGGCGCACGCACCTGCCCCTGCGCTTTCGCCGCACCTTAGAGGAAATCCCCGCGTGATGCAAAAAATCACCCTTATTCTGCTGCTTGTTACCGGACTGTCAGGTTGCGGCAGCTTTCTGAGCGTCTACAAGGCGGACATTGATCAGGGCAATGTCGTCACCAAGGAAATGGTCGACCGCCTGAAGCCGGGCATGACACCGGGCCAGGTACGTTATGTTCTGGGTACCCCGCTGATCACCGACACCCAGAACCCGAAACGCTGGGACTATCTGTATGACTACACACCGGGCACCTATGCCCGCAAGGGTGGCGTTCCCGCTGTCGACAACCGTCGCCTTACGGTCGTGTTCGAAAACGGCGTGCTGACCCGCATTGAAGGTGCCGAGGCAATGCCGCCGCGCGACCCCGTCAAACCGGAAAGCCGTGACCGCACCCTGAACGCCGAGCCGCTCTGAGCCCCCGGCCTGCATAAGGCCTGCGACATCATGTCGCAGGCCGGTCCACCCCAGTCCCCGCTACACTCCGCGCCATTCCGAATTGTGTGGAGAAGCCCGTGGTGTCCGCCTTCCGTTTTGCTGTCCTTCCCCTCGCCCTTGCCTGCAGTCTGGCTGTTGCAGAAGAAGATGCAGGTAGCGCTGCTCCCGACGTCCTGCCTGAAGTTGTGGTCACCGCCGCGCGCATGAGCAGCCCGCTCACGGTCGAAACCGATCCGCAGATGCCACGCCAGCCCGTTCCGGCCAACGATGGTGCCGACTACCTCAAGGCCATTCCCGGCTTCTCGGTCATCCGCAAGGGTGGCACCAGTGGCGACCCGCTTTTTCGCGGCATGGCGGCCTCGCGCCTGAACATTCTCGCCGACGGCGAAGCCGTGCTGGGCGGCTGCGGCATGCGCATGGATCCGCCCACTGCCTACCTGTTTCCGGAAACCTACGACCGCATCCGCATCCTGAAAGGTCCGCAAAGCGTGGTCTGGGGTACCGGCTCGGCCGCCACTGTCCTGTTCGAGCGTGACACGCCCGACTTCGACGCCCCCACCGTGGAAGGCAAGGCCAGCCTGCTCGCCGGCAGCTTTGACCGTCTTGAGGCCATGGCCGACCTGACCACGGGTGCGGCCAGTGGCTACATGCGGCTGCAGGGCTCGCATGCCGAGTCCGACGACTATGAAGACGGTGACGGCAACGAGGTGCACTCACACTACGAACGCTGGAGCGGCAACGTTGCCCTTGGCTGGACCCCGGATGAAAAAACCGTGATCGAGCTGACCGGTGCAATCAGTGATGGCGAAGCCGCCTATGCCGACCGCATGATGGATGGCAGCATGTTCAAGCGTGAAAATATCGGCCTGCGTGCGCGTCGCGACGTGTCACTGGGCTGGCTGACTGCGGTGGAGGCACAGCTGTATCGCAACGATGTTGATCACGTGATGGACAACTACAGTCTGCGCACGTTCACCCCCAGCATGATGATGCCGGCACCTGCTGCCTCGAATCCGACGCGTCTCACCGAAGGCGGCCGCCTGACCACCACACTGGCACCTGGCGACAACACACAGGCCACCATCGGTGTTGATACCCAGAGCAACGAGCACGCCGTGCGCAGCACCATGAACCAGACCATGATGCCGTTCGAGGCCATGGCCTTTACCGATGACGGCACCTTTGAGCAGCAGGGCCTGTTTGCCGAAATCGAGCACGCACTGAATGCCGGCTCGCGACTGGTTGGCGGCCTGCGTGCCGATCAATGGGAAGTGACCGACCAGCGCCAGACGCTGAAGAACGGCATGATGTCCGTGCCCAACCCGACTGCCGGCACCATCGACAAGGACACGCTGACCAGCGGCTTTGCCCGCATGGAGCACGACCTGAATGCACAACACCAGCTTCTGGTCGGTCTGGGTCACAGCGAGCGCATTGCCGATTACTGGGAACGTTTTTCCACGCAGAGTGAAACCACACCGAGCGGTTTCCTCACATCGCCCGAGCGCACCACACAGCTGGATGCCGGCTGGCAGTATCGCGGTGCGGCGGTCAACACCACCGTGTCGCTGTTTGCCTCTGACATCCGCGACTACATCCTGATTGATACCACCCTGCCGGGCATGAAGGCAGGCAAGGCTGTCAGCCGCAATATTGATGCGCGTACCTGGGGCGGTGAAGCCGACATGGCCTGGGCATTTGCCAGCCACTGGACCCTGACCGGCACGCTTGCCATGACCAAGGGTCACAATGTCGATGACAACACGGACCTGGCGCAGATGCCGCCACTGGAAGCACGAGTCGGTCTGGACTATCGCCAGCCGACATGGAGCACCGGCGCCCTGCTGCGTCTGGTTGACCGTCAGGACGACATCGACACGGGCCGTGGCAACATTGTCGGGCAGGACCTCGGCGAAACGGCCGGCTTTGGTGTGTTCTCGCTGAATGCCAGCTGGACACCGCTGGCAAGCCTGCGCCTCACCGCCGGCGTCGACAACCTGTTTGACAAGACCTATGCCGAACACCTGTCACGTGGCGGCGCCATGGTCAGTGGTTATGTGCAGACCACACAGGTCAATGAGCCGGGCCGCTTTGTGTGGATGAAAGCGAACGTGAGCTTCTGACACCCCGGCTGACTGCAGTCAGCCATTCAGCATCAGTAAAAACGCCGACGTAATGTCGGCGTTTTTTTAATTGGCAAAACTGGCTGCACGACACTATCAGCGCGCCGCCTGTGCCCGTTTGGCCCTGGCCTTGGCGGCACGCGCCTTGCGCGCTTCCTTCGGGTCCATCACCAGCGGCCGGTACAACTCAACGCGATCCCCTGCCAGCAACACGCGCGTGGCGGGCGACGACTCCGGCTTGCTGAAAATACCCATGGGCGCAGAGGCCAGGTCAATCTCCGGGAATTCCTGCAGCAACCCGGAACGACCAACAGCTTCCGTCATGGTGGTGCCCGCCGGCACATCCAGCGTCACCAGCCGCTGCACATCCGGCCGTGCGTAAACCACCTCGACCCGAATCATTTCAGCGCTTGCCATATATTTGCCCGGCCCGTTTGTGAAAAGCGTCAACCGTTTCATTGGCGCCCTGCTGCACCGCCGCATTCACGGCGAACTGCAAAAACCGCTGCTGCACACTGAACTCCATGCTGAAGGTGACCTTGCAGGCTTTTTCCTGCAGCGGCTCGAACAGCCAGTGCGCAACAAGATGCTCAAACGGTCCTTCAACATACTCGATATCAATACGCGAGGGTGCCTGCATGCGGTTGCGCGACACCATGTGCTGGGTGACGCCCATGCGCGTGATCGTCATGCGGCCGATCAGCTCCGTCTCGCCCGAAGCAACCACCTCGGAACTGATGCACCCCGGCAGGAACTCGCGATAGCGCGCCACGTCGCAGACCAGGTCATACATCTCCTGCGCCGAGTAGGGCACCAGCACGGTCCGCGTGATGGCGTGGCTCATGCAAGGTATCCGGAGAACACAAACAGGACCGCCAGCGGCACGACAATCCTCACCGCCACCCGCCAGACATTGTAGATGCCCTCATTCGGCAGGTTGAGCTCCTTGCGGGCATGACTGATCTTCATGATCCAGCCGGCAAACACCGCCATGCCCAGCATCACGAGCAGCAACAGGTCGCGCACCGCCTGCAACAGGAAATGCACCCCCTCCACGCGGCCGCCCATCCAGAGCATTTCCGCCAGTGCCGAGCCGCTCACAAAGACCAGCACCACGGCCGGCAGGCGGGAGATGCCTTTTTCCGCCAGGCGCACCAGCAGCGGTTCGGCCGCAAAGGCCAGTGCAAAGACCGCAGCAAGGCCCAGCGCCACGAACAGCAGGACGGGCGCAAGGCCGGCCCCCATGGCGGTCGGGATCTGCTCCAGCACGGCACTGCTGCCCGCCGCCCCCACCGCCGCCGGCACGTAAGGCGCCAGCGCCAGCCACACCAGTCCTGCCAGTACGGCCTGCAAGGACACCAGCGCCAGCGTGAAGCTGCCCAGCGCGGTCTCTTTGGGCAAATGCATGCCGGTCAACCAGACCACGCCCAGACCACCGCCACCGGCGAGCAGGGCAAAGCGCATGGCCTCACGCCAGCCATCCGCACCCAGCGTGGTCACGGTGTCATAGGCCCCCGGAAACGAGGCGCCCAGCAGGGCCGCCACACCAAGGCAGATCACCACCACCGCCAGCGCCAGGGTATTGGCCAGCTCGCGCTGCCCCGCCTTAAGCAGGGAGAGCCCCGCTGCAAGGATGAACGCCGTGCCGGTGCCTACCGGCCAGACCAGACCCGCTGCTGTCGCTGTTTGCACCGCTTCGCTCACAAAACGATGCCCCAAAAAGCTGCCGCCCCAGCCGGCCAGCAAGGCCAGACCAGCGATGGCCATGACATCGGCCAGGCCGGAGCCCCAGGCGGCAGCACGCCAGCCCCGGGGCGCATCGGCCTCACGCGTCAGGTACGCCATGCCGTCAATCGGTGAGCGCCGCGAACGGCGACCGAGCATCAGTTCCAGCAAGCGCAAGGGCAATGCCAGCAGCAACAGGCACAACAGAAAGGCACCAAAGAAGGCAATGCCGCCGTGGCGGGTGGCCGCCAGCGGCAGCTCCCAGAACTGGGCCAGACCCATGCTGAAGAGGGAAAGAGCCGCCAGACCGGTGACAGGCCGGGACCAGGTACCGTGAATCAGGGAGGGTGGCGTTGCCATGATGCCTCGCAGTCGGTTAATGCCGCAGATGGCGCGCATTGTCCGGGATTAGGGATAGGCACTCAACCGGCTTGAGCCTGCCGGCGAACGATAATGAATTTTACGGACGCGACCGGGCGCAATCCCTATAATGCGCCCCATGAGCAAACCACCCGCAAAAAAAGGCAACAGCACCGGCAGCACGATTGCGCTGAACCGCCGTGCCCGCCATGAATACTTTATCGAGGACACGGTCGAGGCCGGTCTGGTGCTGATGGGCTGGGAAATCAAATCCCTGCGCGCCGGCAAGGCCAACCTCACCGACGCCTACGTGCTGTTCAAGAACAACGAAGCCTGGCTGCTGGGTGTGCACATCACGCCACTGCTGCAGGCATCCACCCACGTCATCGCCGACCCGACCCGTACCCGCAAGCTGCTGCTGAGCCGTCGCGAGATCGACAAGTTCACCGGTGAAGTCCAGCAGAAGGGCCACACCTGCGTACCGCTGGCCCTGTACTGGAGCCATGGCCGCGCCAAGTGCGAGATTGCCATCGTCAAGGGCAAGCAGCTGCACGACAAGCGCGAGACCGAGAAGCAGCGCGACTGGGAGCGGGAAAAGCACCGCGTATTGCGCAATCGCTGATTACCGCGTCCAGACCTGTCCCCAATAAAAAAAGAGCGCCAACCGGCGCTCTTTTTTATGTCCGCAACTGTCCGCACCCGGACCGGATGTCAGCTCCCCAGCCGCTTCAGCAGGGCATCGGCACCGGTTTCGCTCTGCACCCGCATTGCCTGTTTTTCGTCCCCGTTACGGTCGTAGAACAACATGGCTGGCGGACCGTACAGCTTGAGCCGCTGCAGCAATTCACGCTGCGCCGGGGTGTTGTCGGAAAGATCCAGCTGCAGCCGGCGCATCGGCGCCAGCGCCTTGATCACGCGGGCATCCCGGAAGGTGGTCCGGGCCATGTCCTGGCAGGCCACACACCAGTCGGCATAGACATCCACCACTGCTTCCTGGCCGGCACTCGCCGCCACGGCCAGTTGCTCGTGCAGCTCGGCCTCGTTGCGCACCCGCACAAACTCCACCTCAAGCGACGGGGCCGCCCCGGTTGCCGATGCAACCGGCTGCTGTGCGAAGGCCGCCAGCGGATGACGCGGGTCTTCCTGGCCGGTCAGCGCCCCCGCCATCAGGAAGGCGGCATACAACAACATGAGTGCGCCCAATCCTTTCCACAGCCGCTCAATGCCCTGTGCAGCAGGCTCCAGTGCGCCCATGAACACCGCCGACACGCCGAGCAACAGTGCCCACAGCAGCAATGTCACGGAGCCGGGAATCACGCGGGCGAGCAGCCATATGGCCACGGCCAGCATCCCCACGCCAAACACGCCCTTGACGGCGATCATCCAGTTACCGGCACGCGGCAACAAACGCCCGCCCGTCGTTCCGATCAGAATGAGTGGCGTGCCCATGCCCAGCCCCAGCGCCAGCAGGGCCAGTCCGCCCAGCACGGCATCGCCGGTCGAGCTGATATAGACCAGGGTGCCTGCCAGTGGCGCCGACACGCAGGGTGACACCACCAGGGCCGACAGGATGCCCATGAGGAACACCCCCGCCATGCGACCACCCTGCTGGCGACGCGCCAGCTCGTCCATGCGATCACGCAGGAACGACGGCAACTGCAACTCGTAAAAGCCGAACATGCTCAGTGACAGCACCACGAACACCAGCGCAAAGCTCACCAGCACTGCCGGCGTCTGCAGCCAGAGCTGCACATTGGCGCGGGCACCAAAATAGCCGACCAGCGTGCCCACCAATGCATAGGTCAGGGCCATGCCAAGCACATAGGCCAGCGACAGCCGGAAGGCATGACCCATGGTGAGACGGGCACGGTCCTCGCCGGCAATCAGGCCGGACAGGATGGGCATCATGGGAAAGACACAGGGCGTGAACGTCAGGCCAAGGCCCAGCGCAAAGAAGGTGAGCAGGACCAGCGACAGGCTGGCATGACCGAGAAAGCCGGCAATACCGTCGGCCTCATCAAGGCTGACCACGGCAGTAGCGGCAGGTACTGGTGCCGGCACAGCCACAGCGGGCACGGCAGGCACAGGCGTCATGACCGACGAGGCCACCAGCGTCACCGGCACGCTCACCGTCTGTGGCGGGTAGCACAACCCGGCATCGGCACACCCCTGATAGCGCACCTGCACCGTCAGGGTCTTGCCGGCCACTTCTGCCGAAACATTCTGTACCTCCAGCATGGCCCGTGCTTCGTCATGGAAAACCTCCATGCGACCAAAACTGGGATCGTCCTTGAAGGATGACGGCGACAGGAACTGCAGCGGCGCCAGACGCACGCCCTCAACCGGCGCGCCCTCAGCCGGCAACCCATCAAGACCCGCACTCATCCTGGCCTTGTACAGGGCATAGCCCGGCGCCACCACCCAGCGCAGGCTCAGGCGGTTATCCCCGGCTACAGCCGTCTCCAGCCGGAACGCCTGCTCTACCGGCAGAAACTCCTCGTCACTGGCCACACCACTGAAATCCGGCACCGCCGCGTGAGCCGGCACTACCTGCATGCAGAGCAAAAACACTGTTGTCAGCAGAAAACGCATACGAGCATCCCCTCATCATGATGATGCGATTCTAGGGAGCCGCTCCCGGCCAACGATTAACACCAGATTAAGAAAACCCGATCGCAACAGAAAACCGGCCAGCCTTAAGGTCGCGTTAAGGATTACCCCTCTAGTCTTGCCAGCAACCGGAGGTAATTCCCATGACACCAGTTTTGCGTCGCCTGCTCCTGCTCCCCCTGCTGCTGGCATCTGCCCTGTTCGGCACCGCCCATGCGGCCGCGCCCACCCTGAATCTTGATGCCTACAAGGGCAAGGTGGTCTATGTCGATTTCTGGGCCTCCTGGTGCGGCCCGTGCAAGCAGTCCTTCCCGTGGATGAAGGCCATGCACGAAAAATACAGCAAGGACGGCCTGGTCATCCTGGCCATCAATGTGGATCAGGAAAAACCCAAAGCCGACGCCTTCCTCAAGGAATTCACGCCAGCCTTCCCGGTCATTTTTGACAGCACCGGCACGCTCGCCTCGCAGTTCAAGGTACAGACCATGCCCTCCAGCTACATGCTGGACCGCAACGGCAAACCACGTTTCAAGCATCTGGGCTTTCATGATGCCAAGCGTGCTGTTTACGAAAAAGAAATCCACGACTTGCTGTCCGAGTCCGTGACAACTCCCTGAGGAACAACCATGAAAAAAACACTGGTGCTCGTGTTGATGACGAGTCTGCTCGGAGCCTGCAGCTCGCTCGGGGTGAAGCCCTGGGAGCGTGACCTGCTGGCAAAAAAATCCATGCAATTCGATGCCTATCCTGTGGATAGCGGCCTTGATGACCATATCTATTTCAGTAAGGAAGCGGCCAGCGGTGGTCGCGGCTTTGGTGGGGGTGGCTGCGGATGCAACTGAAAAAATCCAAAGGCCTGACCATTGCTCAGGCCATCGCTCAGGCCAGTGCCACGTTACTTGGCGCTGTAACTCCCATTGCGTCCGTGCATGCCGAAGATCATGGCTGGCAAGTCGATACGGCTGCACTTTTCTACAAGGAAAGTGACGGTCGAGTACAGGCCGCCGAACCCGTCGTCAGCCTGAAGAAGGATTTTGGCGACGAGAAAATCCTGAACATGAAACTGGTGCTGGATTCGCTCACCGGCGCATCACCCAACGGTGCAGCGCCGGCCAGCGTGCCACAGACCTTCACCGGCCCTTCTGGAGGCGGCGAGTACACCACACCAGCCGGTGAACTGCCGCTGGATGACGAGTTCAAGGACACGCGTGGTGCATTTTCTGCAGGCTGGCAGCAGCCGATCAGCGACACCATGCGCCTGAGTGTCGGCGGCAACATTTCCAGCGAGTTCGACTTCCAGTCGGTCGGTGTGAATGCTGCGCTGGCCAAGGACCTGAACAACAAGAACACCACGCTGTCTGCCGGCTTCAACCTTGAGTTTGACAACATCGATCCGGTCGGCGGCACCCCGTTGCCACTGGTGAGCATGATCAACAAGACGGATGACGACGGTGTTGGTGGCAGCGAAACCAAGACCGTGACGGACGTACTGATTGGCGTCACCCAGGTCCTCAATCGCCACGCCATCATGCAGGTGAACTACTCGATGTCGATGGCCAACGGTTACCAGAGCGATCCCTACAAGCTGCTGACCGTGATTGATGCGTCCAACAACCTGATGCTGGACCCTTCGCCGGAAAATGATGAAGGCTACAACCTCTACCTGTTCGAGGCACGGCCGGATTCGCGCACCAAGCACAGTCTGTACACACAGCTTAAATACCATCTGACCGAAGACGTGATTGATGCGTCCTACCGCTTCACCACGGACGACTGGGGCATCAGCTCGCATACCCTGGACCTGAAGTACCGCTGGGAACTGGGCCACAACATGTACCTGGAACCGCACGTGCGCTGGTACACGCAGAACGAGGCTGACTTCTACAAGCCGTACCTGCAGGTGGGCACCGACGTCAGTGCCGCCGGTGTGCCGCTGATTACCGAGGCTTCTGCAGATTCACGTCTGGGTGCCTTTGATGCCACCACCTTCGGCCTCAAGTACGGTATCGGTCTGGGCAAGGACAGCGAACTGAACTTCCGCGTGGAACAGTACACGCAGACAGCCAGTGCGCCCGCCGCACCGTTGACCGGCCCGCTGGCCGGACAAACCATGCAGCCGGACCTCTCGGCAATGTGGGTGCAGGTCGGTTACTCGTTCCGCTGGTAAACCCGGCAGCGCCGGGTTAAACATGGGGATATTCTCCTCCTGTTTAACCCGGCGCTTTTTCATGACGGCACAGCATCCGATGAGCGAACTGTCCCTCACCCGTCACCAGGGCCTTTGCACCGGGCGCTTTCGCGCCATGGCCAGTCCCTGTGAAATCATTCTTGATCACGACGACTTTGCATCTGCCGCAGCGCAAACCGACGCCGCTGCCAGCGAAGCCCTGCGCATCGAACAGAAATTCAGCCGCTACCGCGACGACAACATCATTCACCGCATCAACAATGCCGGCGGCATGCCCGTGACCGTTGACGAGGAAACGGCTCGACTGATTGATTTCTCCGTCATGCTGCATGAACTGTCAGGCGGCCTGTTCGACATCACCTCCGGCGTATTGCGCCGTGCCTGGAAATTTGACGGCTCCGACAAGGTGCCCGATGCCGCCACCGTGAATGCCTTGCTGCCGCTGACAGGCTGGCATCATGTGCAATGGCAGAACCCGGTGATCACGCTGCCGGCCGGCATGGAAATCGATCTTGGCGGCATTGGCAAGGAATACGCCGTGGACCGTGTCTTCACACTGCTCGCGGGCATGACCGATGCCGCCATGCTGGTCAATTTTGGTGGCGATCTGCGCGCGCGCGGGCCGCGCCGTGACGGTAGCAACTGGCAAATCGGCATAGAAACACCGGACCAGGCCGACACCGCCGCAGAAACACTGTCACTCGTCAGCGGTGCACTGGCCACCAGTGGTGATGCGCGCCGCTTCCTGCAGAAGGATGGCGTGCGCTACAGCCACATCCTCAACCCGAAAACCGGCTGGCCCGTGCAGAACGGCCCGCGCTCGGCCACACTACTGGCGGCGGACTGCGTGCAGGCCGGCATGCTGGCCACACTGGCGCTGCTGGCCGGACCAGACGCAGAAGACTTCCTGCGCGAGCAGGACGACATACGCTACTGGCTGATCTGGTAATCCGATTCATTCTACGGGCGTCATGACATGCGAGTACTGCTGGCCGAAGACGACATCATGCTGGGTGAAGCCCTGCAGGAAGCCCTGATGAAACAGGGTTTTGTGGTCGACTGGATGAAAGATGGCAACAGCGCCCTGCACGCATTGCAGAGCGAGCATTTTGATCTTGCCATTCTGGATCTGGGCCTGCCGCGCCGTGACGGCATGGAAGTGCTGAGCGAACTGCGCCGGCTGGGCAATGATTTGCCGGTGCTCATCCTGACCGCGCGCGACACGCTGGACGCACGCGTGGCCGGACTGGATGCCGGCGCCGACGACTACCTGCTGAAACCGTTCGATATGGCCGAACTGTCTGCCCGCCTGCGCGCATTGCTGCGCCGCCGAGCCGGCCGTGCACACACCACCATCCAGCATGAAGACATCGTGCTCGACCCTGCCAGCCAGCAGGTCACCTGCAAGGGCCAGCCTGTCGTGCTGCCACGCCGTGAATACATGCTGCTCAAGGAACTGCTCGAACATGTCGGCGAAGTCCTCACGCGCGACCGGCTGGAAACATCCCTTTATGGCTGGATGGATGAAGTGGAAAGCAATTCACTGGAGGTGCACATCCACCACCTGCGCAAGAAATTTCATCCGGAACTTATTCGCACCCTGCGCGGTGTCGGCTACATGATTCCAAAACCAGCAGACAAGCCAGCAGAAGCACCGATAGACAAGCCCGCTGCGAAGGCAGACCACTGATGCGCTCGATACGACGTCAACTCCTGCTCGCCCTGATTGCCACCTTGCTGGTGACATTTTCGGCATCCGGCCTGCTCAGTTATTTCACCACCTCGCATGAAACCCGCGAACTGTTTGATGCACAGCTGATCGAGAATGCCCGCGTGCTCAAGGGCGTCATGAACCACCCAGCCAGCCAGGTCGACTGGGCGCAGATGAAGAAATCGCTGGAAGAAACCGCCAGCGAAAATGTTTCTGCCGGCGACCCCATGGCAGACGGCCACAACTACGAGAAAAAAATTGCGATCCAGGTCTGGTCGCCTGAGGGCAATCTGGTGCTGCGCTCGCCCAGTGCGCCGGAATACTCCCTCGGCCCCTTGCGTCACGGTTTTTACGAACGCAACAACGGGCACCACAGCTGGCATATCTATACGTCAGCACTCCCGGAAAACGGACACTGGCTGATCGTGGCCGAACGCTCCGACGTGCGTGAAGAACTCACCCTGAACATTGCAGCCAGTCTTGCTGTCGGCAGTCTGCTCGGCCTTGCGCTGGCCGTGTGGCTAAGCCGGCGCACACTCAACCGGGAACTGCAGCCACTGGAAGAATTGCGCAGCGCCATTACCCGCCGGGACCCCGAACACCTTCAGGCCATTCATCTGGAGGAGCCGCGCACCGAACTAGCACCCGTCGTTAGCGCCCTCAACCATTTGCTCGACCGCGTCACCACCGGCATTGAACGCGAACGCCGTTTTCTGGCTGATGCCGCGCATGAACTGCGGACACCGCTCGCCGTCCTCAAGCTGCAGGCCGAGAACGCCATTGATGCCGGTGCCACGCCGGAACAGCGCGTGCATCTGGAGCGACTGGTCAGCGGTGTTGATCGCAGCACCCGTGTCGTTGAACAACTGCTGCTGCTGGCCAGACTTGATGCCAATGCCGTGCCTTTTGTGCCGCAAACCGTTGCGCTTGATGAAATTGCCCGCGACACTCTGGCCCAGCTTGCCCCGCTGGCACACGCCCGCCGGCAGGACATCGGCCTCAGCCATGACGGTGCATCACTCACCGTGCCCGGAGAGCCCGCCCTGCTCGGCGCCCTGCTGCGCAATCTGGTCGAAAATGCCCTGCGCCACACGCCGGAAGGCGGCGAAGTGGACGTCACGCTGCGCGAGGAAAACTGCTGCGCCATCCTGGAAGTGCGCGATACCGGTCCCGGCATCGACCCGGCCCATCTGGGCGACATCACCGAACGCTTTGTACGCAGCCACAGCCAGGACACCCAGGGCACCGGTCTGGGCCTGGCCATTGCCGCCCACATCGCCGGCCTGCATCATGCCCTGCTGCATCTGGCCAACGGCCCGGAGGGTGGACTGATCGTGAGCATCACCTTCCCGCGCCATTAGGTCCCCGTTCAGCCCCTGCCCTTGCAATTCGTCCCCCCGGCCCCATCTTTACCGTTGTGCAGGGTGCTTTGTGGTAAACTGCACGTGATCTCTGGGGGTGACATGGCTTCGACGCCGGTTATGAATCCCGAAGGGGCATGCGGAGAGGGTGACATCTCTCGTTAATCAAAGTCACAAGCAACATAGTCGCAAACGACGAAAACTACGCACTGGCAGCCTAATACCCTGCCTACGACCGAACCTGCCTGCCCATGGGCGGGGGACGTCGGCGCAAAAAACATGGGATCGCCTGATGTCGCGCCTCGCGACTGACGGTTAAACCTCAGAGGCTCGTCTTCATCGTCCTGTCGATCGGGTTGATGCGGATTAAATCAATAGACCGACTAAGCATGTAGAACCGAGGGTGGAATGCTGACGGACGCGGGTTCGATCCCCGCCACCTCCACCAGATGAAAACAGATAAGCCCCTGATTCCTAAACAGTTTCAGGGGCTTTCTGCATTCTGGGGCGGCGCCATGTCGAAAATGTGTCGAACGGAATTTACGGGAGACAACATCACCGCCTCTTGGAAGTGCTCAGGTGCGAGATGAGCATACCGCATGGTTATGTTGATTGAGGAATGGCCAAGAACTCGCTGCAATACCAGCATATTGCCACCCTGCATAACAAAGTGACTGGCGAAGGTATGGCGCAGCGCATGACTGGCCTGCCCAGAAGGCAGCTCAATGCCACTCCGCTCCAGCGCCCTGCGAAAGGCTGACAGGCTAAACGGCATCTCGGAATATTGATCTTGCCCACCCCTGCCGGACACGCTGTTAAGCGAATATCCTACGCAACAGAGGTGTCCCATGACCAAGCAAGTTACCAAGAAGAAGCCGGGGCCGATATTTTTGACTACATTGAGTGCTTCCATAGCCCGAGAAAACGTCGGCAGCTGGAAATGCTTAAAGGGAATGATTTAGTCTTAGCTCAACTGTCCGTGGAAGCGGGGTAAAACCCGGTTGAGCGCAGCATATACCAAGTATCGTGCAGAGCCGATTAACACCATAGAGGCGTTGTCCTTCGCATTGAATAGCGCACAATTACTGTGGAATGAACAAAATGCCAGTAGCGTAATAACCTTTACGAACTGCTTGCTGTCACCCAACCCAAAGACCTATGGCAGCTTGATAGTCAAGAAACGCGCATCTGGAATCACCATCAGCGACACGCTCAAATTGACTGATGACAGATCGGCACTGTTTAACGGTTTTCTGGAAAGCATCTACCAAATTAGATGTCAACTGGTACACAGACAACTAGAACCTAATGATGAGAGTCACGAGGTCGTCAAACAGTGTTATTTCCTCCTTCATTTGCTAATGCGAATTTGAGGAACAAATATGCCCCTCGACTACGCAACCCTCGATGCCCTGCGCACCCACCACCCCGCGTGGCGGCTGTTGCGTTCGGACCATGCACCACTGGTGGCGAGTTTTCTGCAGCGGGTGTTCGTGGCACCCAATGTGCGGGTGATGGCGGCGGCAGATTTGGCCGAAGCGTTGGAGGACGAGCTGTATGCCTTGCGCCTGCACGTGGGTGAAAGCGCCTTTCCTAAACCCGCGCTGGAGTACCTGAACGACTGGGCTGCACCCGACAAGGGATGGCTGCGCAAGTTCTACCGCCCCGGCACGGACGAGGCGCAATTCGATTTGACGCCCGCGACCGAGAAGGCCATTGCCTGGCTGGCACAGCTCAGCGAACGGCAGTTCGTCGGCACGGAATCGCGCTTGCTCACGCTGTTTGACCTGCTCAAGCAGATGAGCGAAGGCAGCGAGGCCAATCCGGCCAAGCGCATTGCCGAACTGCACAAAAAGCGTGATGACATCGACGCCGAGATCGCCCGGATACTCTCAGGCGATGTGCCGCTGCTAGATAACACGGCGGTAAAAGATCGCTTTCAGCAATTTATGCAAGGTGCGCGCGAGCTGCTCACGGACTTTCGCGAGGTGGAGCATAACTTTCGTCAGTTGGACCGGCGCGTTCGCGAGCGCATCGCGTTGTGGGAAGGCAGCAAGGGCGCGCTGCTGGAAGACATCATGGGCGAGCGCGATGCGATTGCCGATTCCGATCAGGGCAAGAGCTTTCGCGCCTTCTGGGACTTTCTGCTATCCAGCCGTCGTCAGGAAGAATTGACCGAGCTGCTGGATCGCGTGCTCGCACTGCCCGCGGTGGCGGACCTGAATCCGGATACCCGCACCCGCCGCGTGCACTACGACTGGATGGAAGCGGGCGAGCATACCCAACGCACCGTGGCCGCCTTGTCACAGCAATTGCGCCGCTTTCTGGATGACCAGGCATGGCTGGAAAACCGCCGCATCATGGATATTTTGCACGGCATCGAGAGCAAGGCGCTGGCGCTACGCGATGCCCCCCCTCCAGGTAACGTGATGGAAATGGCTGAGTTCTGCGCAGATATTGAGCTGGCAATGGAGCGGCCCCTGTTCACCCCCGCCATTAAACCCGTGATTGCCGATCTGGCCTTGCAAACGGGTGATGAAGATATTGACCCATCGGCATTGTTCGATCAGGTGGTTGTCGACAAAGCGCGGCTTACCCGCCATATCCGCCACGCTTTGCAAGATCGCGCCCAGATCACATTGAGTGAGCTGGTAGCGAATCAGCCCTTACAACAGGGGCTAGCCGAGTTGGTGACCTATCTGCAATTGGGCAGTGAAGCATTCAGCACCGTGGTAGACGAAGACACCCCCGAACCCATCCGCTGGCAGGCAGTGGCAACAGATGATCAAACTATTACCCGCAGTGCGCGGCTGCCCCGCGTGATCTTCATGCGCTGAAAAGAACAAAAGCTGAGGCAAGGGATGGAAGAAGAATTCTTGAACACAACACCGACTGCACACCCAATGGTGGCTCCAGCCGCTGATTTGTCGGTTTTGCTGATCGGCTTGCTCAAAGGCGTGCTCTACCGGGATGGCGATGAACGCCAATGGGCAGCTCTGCTGAGCCTGCAAGCACGCGTACGTGATTACGTGGCGGTGTTAAATCTTGATCTGGTGCTGGATGAGGCAGAAGGCTATGCATTCCTGAAAAGCCGTCCCGAGCCTGCCGACGACGATTCATCACCGCGTTTGCCCCGCTTGGTGGCGCGCCGCCCGCTGTCCTTCGCCGTGAGTTTGTTGCTTGCCCTGCTGCGCAAGAAACTGGCCGAGTTCGACGCGGGCGGTGGGGACACACGACTGGTGCTATCCCGCGACGACATCGTGGAGCTGGTGCGGGTGTTCCTGCCTGATGGCCCGAATGAGGCCAAACTGATCGATCAGATCGAGACCACGATCAACAAGGTGGCCGAACTGGGTTTTCTGCAGAAGCTCAAACCCGCCGGTGGCGCGGCAGTCGGGCCCGCCACTTTCGAGGTGCGGCGGATTCTGAAAGCCTTTGTCGACGCCCAATGGCTGGCCGAATTCGATACGCGCCTGGCCACGTATCAATCTCAACTGGCGGGAGTGAGCAACACCAAGGAAGGTGCCGGCCATGAATGATCCGCAATCACTCGGCATGGACTTCTGCGCCGATGACACGCTGTCAGGCTTTCGGCTTACGCGGCTGGAGGCATTCAACTGGGGCACCTTTGACGGCCGGGTGTGGACGCTGCAACTGGATGGCAAGAATGGCTTGCTTACGGGTGATATTGGCTCGGGCAAATCCACCTTGGTGGATGCCATTACCACTCTGCTGGTGCCTGCTAACCGGATCGCCTACAACAAGGCAGCCGGTGCGGACAGCAAAGAAAGAACACTGCGCTCCTACGTGCTGGGGCACTACAAATCCGAGCGCAATGAGGTTACCGGCGCGGCCAAGCCGGTGAGCCTGCGAGACCACAACAGCTACTCGGTGATCTTGGGTGTTTTCCACAACGCAGGCTACGACCAGACGGTGACGCTGGCGCAGGTGTTCTGGATGAAGGAGGCTCAGGGGCAACCAGCTCGGTTCTTCTTGGGCGCAGAGCGTGCACTATCTATTGCGTCTGACTTTTCACATTTCGGGTCGGACATTGCCCAGCTGCGCAAGAAGCTGCGCGGGCTTGGCGCTGAATTGCACGATAGCTTTCCACCCTATGCGGCATGGTTCCGTCGGCGCTTCGGCATTGAAAACGATCAGGCGCTGGAATTGTTCCACCAGACGGTGTCGATGAAGTCCGTGGGTAACCTGACGGATTTCGTGCGCAGCCATATGCTTGAACCCTTCGAGGTTGGCCCGCGACTGCAGGCCTTGATCGGCCACTTCGATGATCTCAATCGCGCCCATCAGGCCGTGCTGAAAACCCAGCAGCAGGTCGAATTGCTCACGCCTCTGATTGATCACTGTGGCCGCCACAAGGCGCTGGCAGCCGAGGTCGACTGTCTGCGCGGATGCCGGGATAGTCTGAGACCCCACTTTGCGGGCCTGAAGCTTGGGCTTATAGATAAACGCCTGGGCTCGCTGGCAGAAGAATGGGAGCGCGTGGATGCCCAAGTACAAAAACTGGATGCTGCGCAGGAGACGCAAGGCCAGCAAATAGATGAACTGAAACAGGCCATCAACGACAACGGCGGCGACCGACTGGAACGCCTTGCCGTCGAAATTCGCAAAAAAGAGCAGCTGCGGGATACCCGTAAAGCCAAGGCCAGTCGCTATGGTGAACTGGCCGCCGTACTGGGTGAGCCACCGGCGACCGATGCCACCACCTTCGTCGTGCAGCGCGGCAAGTATCAAAACTGGCGCGAGGATGCACGCAACCGCGATGCTGATCTGCAAAACACCCTCACTGAACACGGTGTGACTTTGCGCCAAGGCAAGCAAGAGCACGACCAACAGACTTTGGAGATCGACAGCCTCAAGCGCCGACGCAGCAACATTGATGACCAGCAAATCCAGATCCGCGCCACGATGTGTGCGGCACTAGGACTAAACGTGGAGGAAATGCCGTTTGCTGGTGAATTGATTCAGGTACGTGACGATGAGCGCGACTGGGAAGGCGCTGCCGAACGTTTGCTGCGCGGCTTTGGCCTGGCGCTACTGGTTCCGGATGCGCATTACAAGGCCGTAGCCGAATGGGTGGATGGTGCCCATCTGCGTGGCCGCCTGGTGTACTTTCATGTGCGGTCACGCAAGTCCGCTGAACTGCCCGACCTCCACCGTGATTCCTTGGTACGCAAGCTGGCCATCAAGCCAGACTCACCGCACTACGATTGGCTGGAACGCGAACTGGCCCATCGGTTTGACGTCGCGTGTTGCGCCACGCAAGAGCAATTCCGTCGCGAGACCCGCGCCATCACCCGCGCGGGCCAGATCAAAGACCCGAGTGGCCGACATGAAAAGGATGACCGCCACCGTATCGATGATCGCAGCCGCTATGTACTGGGCTGGAGCAATAGCGCCAAGATCGCGGCACTGGAGGCCAAGCGCCGTCAGCTGGAAGCGCAGCTCGGCGAGGTTCGCAGTGAAATCGGTATTGTCCAGAAACAACGTGATGAGCTCGCCAGCCGTCTTGATGCACTGACCCGTCTCGAAGAGTTTACGGCGTTCGACGAGCAGGATTGGGCCAGCGTTGCCACCGAAATTGCACAGTTGGTGGATGAACGCAACCGGCTGGAGTCAGCATCGGATGTACTCAAACAGTTGAACGAAAATCTGCGCACCTTGCAGAAGGCGCAGAGGAAAACAGGAGAAGAGTTGCAAACTGCGCGTGAGAAGCGCGCCAAAGTGGAGCAGCGGCGCTCTGACGCGCAAGACCTCCGACAGCAAACCATGGAGCGGCTTCATAGTTTTGTCATCGACGATGCATTGTCGGCAAAGCTCGAAGCCATGCGCGCCGATGCGTTGGGGGAACACCAACTCACGGTTGAATCCTGTGATAACCGCGAGCAGGACGTGCGCACTTGGCTACAGTCAAGGATTGACGCCGAAGACTTGAAGCTCAAACGTCTGGCGGAAAAGATCATCAAAGCCATGGCCTCCTTCAAGGAGACATTCAAGCTGGAGACGGCAGAGATGGATGCCAGCCTTGAAGCGGCCTTTGAATATGAAAACCTGCTCACGCAGTTGAACCGCGACGACCTGCCTCGTTTTGTTTCGCGCTTCAAGGAACTGCTCAACGTCAACACCATCAACGAAATCGCGAACTTCAATGCTCAGCTGGCTCGAGAACGCGAAACCATCAAAGAGCGCATCGCCCACATCAACAAATCGCTTGGCGAGATCGATTACAACCCCGGGCGCTACATCCTGCTGGAATCGCAAGCCAGCCCAGACGCGGAAATTCGCGACTTCCAACAGGAACTACGGGCTTGCACCGAAGGTGCCGTCACGGGCTCGGACGATGCCCAGTATTCCGAGGCTAAGTTTTTGCAGGTCAAAGCCATCATCGACCGATTCCGGGGCCGCGAAGGCTTGTCCGAACAGGATCGGCGCTGGACTGCGAAGGTCACCGATGTGCGCAACTGGTTCCTTTTCGCCGCCAGCGAACGCTGGCGCGAGGATAGTAGTGAGCATGAGCATTATTCCGACTCTGGCGGCAAATCGGGCGGGCAAAAAGAGAAATTGGCCTACACCATTCTGGCCGCCAGCCTGGCATACCAGTTTGGTTTGGAGTGGGGGGCTGTCCGCTCTCGTTCCTTCCGCTTCGTGGTCATTGATGAGGCCTTCGGGCGTGGTTCGGATGAGTCCGCCCAATACGGCCTGAAGCTGTTCCGGCAACTCAACTTGCAACTGTTGATCGTGACGCCGCTGCAGAAGATCCACATCATCGAGCCTTACGTCTCCAGTGTTGGCTTCGTCCATAACGAAGGTGGGCGAGCTTCGAAGTTGCGCAATCTGTCCATCGAGGAATACCGCGCGCAGAAGGCCTTGATGCCAACCCAATCAGCGCAGGAGTCTGCGCAGTGACTTGGACTGGCCCTAAGGAGTTGAAAGCGCAGTTGACGCGACTTTGGGAGCGCGGCGAACTGTTGCGAGACGCAGTAACAGACAATGTGCGTTTCCCCTTGCGTATGCCTATCAAGTCCCCAACTTCAGCGGACATCACAGATCGCTTTAACGAAGTTCGCGAATGGGCCGCCGAATTGGCCGCGACGAGCTCAGTACGCGTGGAGTGGCAGGAGCTCAGGCACCGTGTCCAGGGCGCGCAAAAGCTACCGGCTTGTGTGTGGGTCGAGACACTAGCGGATGCGTTGACCTGGTTAGGCAAACGTAAAGATTGGGAACGCTTTTCGGTACAAGTTTCCACTACTCGGCAAACCCATCCAGCCTTGATGCCGTGGTTGGAGAAGCGCCCGCTGCAGGCACTGGAGCTGTCCGTCGAATGGCCTCGATTGCTGGCTGTGGTCACGTGGCTTGTTGGTCATCCGCGTCCCGGCATTTACTTGCGTCAGGTGGATTTGCCTGGTGTTCACAGCAAATTCATCGAAACCCATCGCGGCGTCCTGGCCGAGCTACTCGATCTGGCATTGCCAGTCGATGCAGTGGATTCCGGCAAAACCGGTATCAGCCAGTTTCCTGCCCGATATGGCTTTTTGGAAAAGCCGACGCGCATTCGCTTCCGTGTGCTTGATCCGTCGATTCAGGTCGTGCCCGGCTCAGCATTCCCTGACGTGACGCTGGATGCCGATAGCTTCAGTCGCTTGGATCTCGACGTGCAGCGTGTATTCATCACCGAGAACGAAACCAACTTCCTGGCCTTTCCACCTGTTTGTAATGCCGTCGTAATTTTCGGTGCTGGTTATGGTTGGGATGCATTGGCCCGCAGTCATTGGTTAAAAAGCTGCTCAATCCATTATTGGGGTGACATCGACACGCATGGCTTTGGCATTCTGGATCAGCTTCGAGCCCACTTTGACCACGTGGTTTCGTTCTTGATGGACAGGGCCACACTCGACGCGCACGCTTCGATTTGGGGAAGTGAGGACAAGCCCCTTCGCGTGGACTTGCACCGACTCACGCCCGAGGAAAGAGCCCTATACGACGACCTGCGCTACAACCGCATTCGCCTTGGACTGCGGCTAGAGCAGGAGCACATCGGCTTCCACTGGCTAGCTCATCGCCTTCATCTCCCTGATGGCACTGGCACATCCAATTCAGCAGTCTTGCCATAGGACTGAAAAAGAACTATATTTAGTCTTGTTAAGACTGGAGCACAGCCATGCGCTACTCATCACAAGTCAAGCCGATCAGCTATCTCAAAGCCAACGCAGCCGAGGTTCTGACGCACCTCGCGGAGCAGCGTGAACCCATGGTCATCACCCAAAACGGCGAAGCCAAGGCCGTCCTGCAGGACGTTGCTTCGTTTGAGGAGACGCAAGAAACACTGGCCTTGCTAAAGATTCTCGCGTTGGGCAATCAGGATGTTGCCGCTGGCAAGGTCAAGCCCGTCGCTGACGTCGTTGCCCGCTTGCGGGCCAAGCGAGCCTCAGCCTGATGGCAGGCGCATCTGCCAAGTTTGAGGTCTTGCTCACCGAGGGTGCGGAGCAGGACTTGGAGGCCATCCATGATTACATCTCCGAATTCGACTGCGTCGCCAACGCCAACTATGTGTTGGATGAGTTGATGTCCGTTGTGGAAAGTCTTTCGAAATTCCCGGAGCGCGGAAGCTATCCGAAGGAACTGGTCAGTCTTGGAATCAAAGAATACCGCCAGACCTTCTTTAAACCCTATCGCGTGATCTACCGTGTCACAGGCAGCCAAGTCATTATTTACCTGATTGCGGATGGACGCCGTGACATGCAATCCGTACTCGCTCGTCGTCTGTTAAGCGCTTGACCCGCAGCAGCCCTCGCCAGTGCTCATATGCTCGGGAGGTCAGTCAGCACTTGGTCAACCGTCCGCCACCAATTGAACGCCAAGAGCGATACAAGAAAGCCCGGAAAGCCAGCAAAATCAAGGCTCCCGGGCTTTTTTGTGCCCAGTGCAATCCAACCCTCTCCATTGGAGTCCAATTCACTCTGGGGGCAACATAGGGAGCAACTCCACAGCGTACTCCAGTCAAACCCGCCGCCTGCTTTGTCCGCAAACTTTTCAATAATTCCAATAACTTACAGACAACATGGCGTTAGCTGGGCAGGGAATGCCTTGCATTTGCTCCCTTAAGTTGTATTTTTAAGGGAGCAATCTGCTCCCTCAACTCTGACTTTTAAGGGAGCAAGATGACGGAGAAGCGACTTTGAGCCCCAAAGACCTGCACAACCCCATGCCACCGGCCATGACTGCCCTGTTCAGCGACATCACCGAGCGTGCCCGCGCCGGCTTCCCGGTCATTGCCGGAACACCTGGCTCAGTCGTGCTGCGCGACCGCGAACACCGTCCTCCCTACTATGCCCACAAGTTCTACGATGGCAGCGGGAAGCAGCAGGAAATCTACCTCGGACTGGCCGACGACGAGGCAGTGAAAAGCAAGGTGGAAACCCTTGCGGAAAATATCAAGGCAATCACCAGTGTCATGGCCGAAATTCGGCTCTTGTCTCATGCGGGATACCACTTCGCAGACAAGAAGACCTACGCGACCATCGCCACCCTCCACCTGCACGGCCTGTTTACCGCTGGCGCCACGCTCATTGGATCCCATGCCTACGGCATTCTGGTCAACCAACTGGGTCAAAAAAGCACGACCTACAAGACCGAAGATATCGACGTTGCCCGCCGCGAAGAACTGGCGCTGGAAAACCCGGATAACCTGAGTTTTCTGGAGATGCTGAAACAGACTGGCATCCCCTTCGTGGAAGTGCCGGCCCTGGATGTGCGCCAACCGTCCACCAGCTTTAAAGAGCGTGGCGATTCCCGACTGATCGTGGATCTGCTGGCACCGGCAACCGGAGACACCATCGGCAGCCGGGAAATCCCGGAACTGGGCGCCCATGCCGCAACGCTGCCTTATCTGGCCTATCTGCTGGGGGATACCCATATTTACCCCCTGCTGAGTCCACTCGGGTTTTGTCCGGTTCGCGTCCCCAGCCCAGAACGCTTTGCCATCCACAAGCTGATCGTTTCCCAACTGCGTGTGAGCCGAGACGCGAAGGTAGAAAAGGACCTGTTCCAGGCCAGCACGTTGATTGCCATCCTGCAAGACACCTTTCCAGGAGCGCTGGCAGAAGCAGTGGCCGCCATCCCATTATCGGCCAGCACCAAGCTCACTAACGGCCTCAAGCGAGCCCAGGACACGTTCTTGGGGGCATACCCGGATGCTGTGGAGGAAATCTCCCAAGCCATCAAAGAGCGCAAGGATCGCGGCTGAAGACCAACCAAGCATGCAGAACCGAGAGTGGAATGCTGACGGACGCGGGTTCGATCCCCGCCACCTCCACCAAACACCCCAGAAACACAAAGGCCACCGCAAGGTGGCCTTTGTGTTTCTGTTTGTTATAGTCCCCTCTCTAAATACAAAAGACCTCCAAGCCACGAAGAAAGACCAGTTGAGTCAGGAAGGACAACTACTCGACAAGAAATCCTTGCGCGCAGTAACTGGCAACATCATCAAGAATTATGGCTTCTGGCAGCAGGCCGAGAACGAATGATCAAGCCCTCAGACATCCCACATAAGGAAGGAAGCCTATGTCCAAGTCCCTGAGCCTGAACGACCAGACCACCGAATTTTTGCTCTACACTGCCCCCAACGGCGAGGTAAAAGTGGAGGTGCTGCTAAGCAATGAGACCCTCTGGCTGACCCAGAAACGCATGGCCGAGTTGTTCGGTGTGGGCGTGCCGGCCGTCTCCAAGCACCTTAAAAATATCTTCGAAAGCAATGAGTTAGACAATGACGCAGTTGTTTCCATTTTGGAAACAACTGCCGATGATGGTAAGAAATACCAGACACAGTACTACAACCTGGATGCCGTCATTTCCGTTGGCTACCGGGTGAACTCGTCGCAGGCCACCCAGTTCCGTATCTGGGCCACCCGGCTCATCAAGGAGTACATCATCAAAGGCTTTGCCATGGATGATGAGCGCCTGAAAAACGGCCGCTATTTTGGCAAAGACTACTTTCGCGAATTGCTGGAGCGGGTGCGCTCCATCCGCGCCAGCGAGCGGCGCATCTATCAACAGATTACCGACATCTTTGCAGAGTGCAGCATTGATTACGACCCGAAATCGGAAACCACCCGCCTGTTCTATGCCCATATTCAGGACAAGTTCCATTTTGCGATCACCGGCCACACGGCGGCGGAAATTATTTTGCTCAAGGCCGATGCCAGCAAGCCGCTGATGGGCATGAGCACCTATAAAAACGCACCTGGGGGCCGGGTACTGAAGTCCGATGCCATTGTGGCGAAGAACTACCTCGACGAAGAAGAAATCAAAAAACTGGAGCGCGCCGTCTCCGCTTTTTTTGATTATATCGAGGGCATCATCGAGCGACGCACCACCTTCACCATGGAAAGCTTTGCCGAGAGCGTCAACAAATTCCTAGCTTTCAATGAGTACCGGGTTCTGGAAGGCTACGGTAATATCACGCGCCAACAGGCGGATCAGAAAGCCTTTGCCGAATATGAAAAGTTCAACAAGCAACAGCATATAGAGTCTGATTTCGACCGTGAAGTGAAAAGGCTGTTGAAGAAAGAGGATACAAAGGAATGACTGGCTACAAGACCATCACCGAAACCGGCAATTTTATCGTTCTTGACCGATACACCAAGGAATGGAAAGTTACCGATAGCTGCCCCCGCTAATGCTCGTAAATTCGGGGAACCGTCAGCACATGATCGCCATTCACGCCACCAAAAAGCTGCATGCCAAACTGCCACTGAATGCCGATGGCCT